>ENA-UOOK01000020-UOOK01000020.1-fermentation-metagenome-genome-assembly--contig:-NODE-20-length-150436-cov-5.711180_pt1 | contig 150436 bp, 116 predicted proteins | sample MGYA00245777_ERZ724023 | MGnify/ENA primary metagenome ERZ724023 (study PRJEB28704, sample SAMN03018312) | fermentation metagenome | biome: anthropogenic terrestrial biome; feature: soil... | reverse complement strand
ATTCTCCTGAATTAATTATTGCCGACGTTATGATGCCTGAAATGAACGGCATTGAAATGTGTCGTCAAATAAAGGGAAACCTTTACACCAGCCATATCCCGGTAATTATGCTTTCTGCTAAAGCTCTTTTGGAAGATCAGCTTGAGGGATTTCAGTATGGTGCCGACGATTATATTTCCAAACCCTTCAATCTGGATCTTCTAAAAGCAAAGGTCCACAACGCCATCGAAGCACGGCGAAGAATGAGGAAACTTTTCACGTCACAGACCAACATTCCCGATATTCAAACTCCCGGGCAGTCTTTAGACGATAAGTTTCTGGCCAAAGCCTACGAGGTTTTGGAAAAATCATACAGCAATCCTGACTTCAGTGTTGAGGCATTTTCCGATTCAATGTTTGTCAGCCGTTCCCTTCTTTACAAAAAAATAAAAGCACTAATCGACCTTTCACCTAATGATTTTATCACCATCTATCGTCTGAAGAAAGCATTGCCTCTGCTTATGTCTAAAGAAATGTCTGTGAATGAAGTAGCCTACTCGGTAGGATTCAACGACCCAAAGTATTTCGGCAGGGTATTCAAAAGAATTTACAAGAAAACACCTGGCGAATATTTGATATAAAAATGGAAGCATCATCTCCCGCTCGGCATTCTAAGATAGGGTCTGCTGAAAAACTCGCCTCGCCTCATTCAGAAGGGTGGAAATTTGTAATTCAAGCATCTGACCTGACTTGAAAAGTCAGTACTTTCATAAGCGCAGGGCAAGGACCTGCGGTTAGAAGCTTCCCAATACCTCTCTGCCTGATCAATAGATAATAAACAGTGTTTAAGCAGACCCAAATTAGTGTAATATAATAATCTGTGTTAATCTCTGGACAAAATCAATTAGTGCAATTAGTGGATAAAATAAATCTGTGTTAATCTGTGGACAAAATCAATTAGTGCAATTAGTGGATAAAATAGTTCAGCGTTAATTTGTAGATAAAAACCCCTCTCGGCCGTCTTGTGTGTTAGAATACGCGTTGTGGTTTACCGGGAACTACCATTAACTGCGTTGATCTTCGATTCTTTGCACGCAAAGCGGCAGAGCAGGGGGGCGTGCTAGGTGCCATCCTGAAAAGTCACATAGTTGTGCTAATAGAGGGATTTTGTTTCTGTGTGTTTGCTATTTCAGACATTTATGTTATTTTTGTCTGAAACAGCAATCATTGTCATAGAGATGAACAAGAGAACGCAAATAGTCTTTCCCAAATACAATAAATTGTTAGAACAGATGGGAGAACAAATAAAACTTGCCAGGAAACGAAGAAAGTTGACTACTATGCAGGTTTCAGAGCGCGCATTTATTGCTCGCTCTACGCTGTATTTGATTGAAAAGGGCGACCCAAGCGTAGCTTTTGGTTCCTATTTTAACGTACTCAGAGTTTTAGGATTACAGGATGATATTTTAAAATTGGCAGCTGATGATGAATTTGGTAGGAAGCTGCAAGACTTGGAATTATTGAAGTAAAATGAGACTGGGGAAATTTGACATATACGTTTATGCCCATTGGAAAGGGATGCTTGAGCCTAAACTTATAAGTAAACTCTCTGGTCATTATGCAAAGGGGAGGGAGGCTTTTAGTTTTGAGTATGACAAAACATGGCTCATGTCTGAACCTCCGCGATTACTGGATCCGGATATTCAGTTCTTTTCAGGAATACAATTCCCTAATATTAAGGAAAACTTTGGTGCCTTTCTTGATAGTATGCCTGATACTTGGGGGCGGACACTTATGAAAAGGCGCGCTGCCCACCAGGCAAAAGAGCGAAATGAAAAAGCACCCATTTTACATGACATCGATTACCATTAGGCGTTTATGATGAATGTCGAATGGGAGCGTTGCGCTTCAAAACTGACCCCGAAGGCCCTTTTTTAGATAATAGCAGCGAAATGCCAACTCCCCACTGGTCATCTATACGCGAATTACAGCATGCGGCGAATAGATTGGAGAAATACGACGATGATGAGGATGTGAAAAAATGGCTGGCAATTTTAATGGCTCCGGGCTCATCACTGGGGGGTGCAAGACCCAAAGCAAACATATTAGATGAGGATAATGACTTATGGATAGCTAAATTTCCGTCCAGGAATGATGTAATTGATAAAGGTGCCTGGGAATATCTGGCCTACGAATTGGCTATTAATGCCGGTGTTTCAATGAGCCGGTGTAGAATAGAACGGATATCGGGAGAGCATCGTACTTTTTTCACTAAGCGGTTTGACAGAGAGAATGGAGAACGTATTCATTTTGCATCTGCCATGACCATGACAGGGAATAATGAAAATACGATACGAGATAATCCGGCAAGTTATCTGGATGTTGCTGAATTTATCAGCAGTCACGGAGTAAATATAGAACAAAACCTTCACCAGCTATGGAGGAGAATTGTTTTTAATATTGCTATTTCAAATACTGATGACCATCTTCGAAATCATGGTTTTATCTTAACAAATGAAGGATGGGTGTTGTCGCCAGCCTATGATTTAAACCCTTCAATAGATAAAGGAGGCTTGGCTTTAAACATTGATATGGACAATAATGCACTGGAGCTTGAGCTAGCTAAAAGTATTGGGAGCTTTTTCAGACTTGGTGAAAAACAAATGAATGATATTATTACAGAAGTGCTGAATAGTGTTAGTGAATGGCGTAATATTGCAGATAAAATTGGGATTTCAAGGAGTGAACAAGAATTGATGAAGGCAGCATTTCGAGTGTGATTACATCATTATGGGAGGCGAAATCAAGGCTTCACAAGAGTGAAATTCCTTTGGATACACATTTAATAAGAGCAGTAGCATAGACAACAAATATCTTTACAACGGTAAAGAGATTCAAGAGGATGTTTTGGCCGGAAATCCACTCGACTGGTATGATTACGGTGCCAGAATGTATGACCCACAAATAGCACGCTGGACGACACCTGACCCACTCAGCGAAGTCAATCGCAGATGGAGTCCCTATCGTTATGCATACAATAATCCACTCAGGTTTATTGACCCTGATGGAATGCTTGAGGAAATATATATAACAGGTAGTGAATCGGAAGAAACTGCAAGACAGCTAGATGCTTCAACAAGCTTAAATATAACAAGAGATTCAAAAACTGGAAAAATATCTGCTACAGGAACTGCTGAAACAAAGAATGACCAGAAACTTCTCGAAGCGATAAACAGTAAAGATGTTACTGTTAATATAACTGCTGATAATTCAAAGACGTTAGATGATGGCAAAGGTGGAAAATTACTTATGGTTGGCGGTGCTTTTGGTGGGAATACCGTTAGTACAAAAACTGAAACAACTACAATTGATATGGGTTTTGAGGATGCAGTAGGAAATATTACAATGGACATTACAACAACAAGTACAACTGTTAGTACAAAGCAAAATGTTAATCCTAACGTACTTGGAGCTCTAGATAAAGCAAATGGTAATAGCGGACAAGGTATGTTGCATGAAACATTAGAATCGTATAACGGCGGAGTAATATCTTTAAAAAATGGAACTTCTTCTCCTGCAGCAGGACAACCCGGAAGTGTGTATAATAAAGCCCACCGCCAAGCACCTAGTCAAGGGGGCGTTGTTACCGGTAAATATTGGGATGCTGCTGGTAATCCTTTACCAGATGTTCCTGGAGCTGTAAGGGTTGAAATGAGAAGTAAAGGCAGTGTAATAATGACGTATCCCTAAAAATAAAGATATGATTTTCAAAAGAATGTATTTGTTGTTTTTTTGCCTTGTTTTTAGTTCTTCGTATGCCTATTGCATTGAAAAAACAGAAGCTTTATATAAGGTAACAAGGATTAAATCAAAAGGGGATTATTATATTATACATGCCCAAAGAAATGACTCCTTATTTAAAATAATCTCTAAAAAAGTACTGATGAATAATAAGCCTAATTTAGATTTGTTAAAAAAACGAGAGTACTATTATTTTGACTTTAGAAATAATAATGAACCCACAGAGAACAAGATAGAACCATTAAGTGGAATTTCAAATTATTTAGATGTTAAGAATAAGAATGTGTTTGTTGATGGAAATACAAGGATTAGATTTACAAAACGATTCCACTACCGATTATATACCACTAAAAATCTTATTGGGTTATATTATGTACCTAAGCCCCCAGTCGATTAATAGTTGTAAAAATGATTGCACCATAAAGCCCGGCAAAGTCAGGCTTTTTCTTTATATCGCTTTTAATTTAGCGGCTTCTATCAGGTTGTCAATTGTATAGAAAATATTAGCTCTAACTTCGTCCGGCAGGTTCTCCCCGCTCGGCGTAATTTGTCGCTCGCCTCTGCCGCTTGGTTTACCAAGAACTTCCAATTCTTTGCAAGCAAAGCGGCAGAGCCGAGCGGACTGCGTCGATCTTCGATTCTTGAATTGAAAATCAGCGTAGCTAAATTAGTGTAATATAATAATTTGCGTTAATCTGTGGATAAAACCAATTAGGCAATTAGTGGGTAATCCTGTGTTAATCTGTGGATAAAATCATTAGTGCAATTAGTGGATAAAATAATCTGTGTTAATCTGTGGATAAAATCAATTCGTGCAATTAGTGGATATTCCGGCGGATGTTGACCCCCCTCATAGCTTTCTACACATTGGGATTTGGCTTTTTAGTGATATTCTTTTCAGTTTATAGGTACTTAATTGCTGTTTTATTTGTTTATTTGTAAAAATTTCAATCAGAAAAGCGATTTTAGTGAGTAGTTAGAGAAAAATTAGCTACATTTCATTTTTAAAAATTCTGAAGCCGTATGTCAAAACTAAAAGATATCGCCGACTTCTATATTGAGGGCTTCTCCACTTTGCCCGACTGGTCGCGTACCATCTGGATAATAATTCTCACAAAGCTTTTTATAATGTTCGTGATTCTAAAACTCTTTTTCTTTCAAAACGAGATGAAAGTGAACTTTGATAATGATGATGATCGCGCCAACCATGTAATTGAACAAATAACAACACCTTAAACAGCTATTACCATGCTCGAGAGTATTGACTTTACGCTGGTTAACTGGTCGAGGGCTCAATTTGCCCTCACAGCCATGTTTCACTGGATATTTGTACCCCTAACCATAGGCATAACCTATATGTTGGCCTTTATGGAGACCATCTATTACCGCACAGGCGATCCTGAATGGAAACGAATTACCAAATTCTGGATGAAGCTCTTTGGTATAAACTTCGCGATCGGGGTAGCCACAGGTATTATCCTCGAGTTTGAGTTCGGCACCAACTGGAGCAATTACTCCTGGTTTGTAGGCGATATATTTGGGGCTCCACTTGCAATTGAAGGTATTATGGCCTTTTTTATGGAAAGTACCTTTATTGCAGTAATGTTTTTTGGATGGGACAAGGTTGGTAAGCGCTTTCACCTGGCCTCCACCTGGCTTACAGCCGTAGGTGCGAGCCTTTCAGCCGTATGGATTCTGGTGGCCAATGCCTGGATGCAAAATCCTGTGGGAACCTTGTTCAATCCCGACCTTGCCCGTAATGAGATGACTAATTTTTGGGATGTCCTGTTTTCAGAGACTGCGGTCAATAAGTTTCTTCACACCATCACCTCAGGTTTTGTCCTTGCTGCAATATTCGTAATTGGCGTAAGCTGCTGGTTCTTGATAAAAAAACGTGAGCTGCTTTTAGCCAAGCGAAGCATCGTGATAGCTGCCAGTTTCGGCCTTCTCAGCTCGGTAATTCTGATTGCCACGGGCGACAGCTCAGCAAAAGAAATTGTTAAGACTCAGCCTATGAAGTTTGCCGCTATGGAAGCTTTGTATGAGGGCAAGACCAATGCCGGCCTTGTGGCTTTCGGTGTTTTAAAGGGCAAGGATCTCCACAAGAACATGAACGAGGACAGTCAGGCCGAGTTCCATTTTAAAATAGAAATTCCTTCGATGCTTTCCATTCTGGCATATCTCGACCCCAACGCTTATGTGGCCGGGATGAAAGACCTGATAATGGGCAATGAAGAACAGGGCATTATGTCTTATCATGAAAAGATTGAAAGGGGATATGAAGCCCAGCAGGCTCTTCTGGCCTTCAAAGCCGCCCAGAAAGAAGATCCCCGGGGGGAGGAATTTTTAGCTCTGGAGGCGAAGTTTAAAGACCCCGAATTTATAGAAAACAAAATGCGCTATTTCGGCTACGGTAATTTTTATGATCCCGACCCCGAAAAGCTTCATGCTAACGCTTTTAAAATGGTTCCTCCCATTTCTATGACATTTTACGCCTTTCATATAATGGTGCTTCTTGGGGGATACTTCCTGCTCTTGTTTGCCCTGGTTCTATACCTGGTATTAAAAAACAAGTTGCATAATAAAATATGGCTCCTGTGGATATGCGTGTGGACAATTCCTCTTGCCTATGTAGCATCTCAATCGGGGTGGATAGTTGCCGAGGTAGGGCGGCAACCATGGGTAATTCAGGATCTTATGCCTACCATGAAAGCAGTTACCCATATCGACACAACATCGGTGATGATAACCTTCTTCCTCTTTACCTTTGTATTTATAGGACTCTTTATTGCTGAGGTAAGGATAATGTTAAAACAAATCAAAGTAGGACCTAAAAAGAGAGAGGAGTAATATTATGTTTGAAAAACTATCACATCTGGCGCTTCAGCACTACTGGTGGTTAATAATATCAGTACTTGGCGCAGCATTGGTATTGCTTATGTTTGTGCAGGGCGGGCAAACGCTGTTTGCCTCGCTGAGTAAAAACAAGGATGAGCGCACCATGCTGATTAATATCCTTGGCCGAAAATGGGAGTTTACCTTTACAACCCTAGTAACCTTCGGAGGGGCTTTCTTTGCAGCCTTCCCGCTATTTTACAGCACAAGCTTCGGGGGAGCTTACTGGGCATGGATGATTTTACTTTTCGCCTTTATAATACAGGCCGTTTCCTACGAGTTCCGAACCCGGGAGGGCAATTTTTTCGGCACAAAAACCTATGAGGTCTTTCTCTTTATAAATGGTATGGTTGGCACCTTTTTGCTAGGCGTCGTTGTGGCAAGCTTTTTCACCGGTTCGCCATTTTACATCAACGATATGAACGAATCCTTCTGGAAAGCTCCGACCCGGGGTTTGGAATTGCTTCTGAATGTTCACAACCTCAGTTTAGGCCTCGCAGTATTCTTCCTTGCCCGTACACTTGCTTTATTGTATTTCCTCAACTCATTGCATGATGAAGTACTTGAAACCCGCATACGCAAGAGGATACCTTACAACGCGATTCCTTTTGTCGTTTTCTTCCTGACTTTTGTTATATGGCTGATGTTTCGCGACGGTTACGCTGTAAATCCTGAGACTTCAGAGGTTTTTATGCAACCCAATAAATATTTCATCAATTTTATTGAGATGCCAATCGTGCTAATTCTCTTCCTGAGCGGGGTAGTCTTAGTGCTTTGGGGTATTGGCATTAGCATATTTAAGAAGTCAAACCGGGGCATCTGGTTTTCAGGCGCGGGCAGTTTTATCACCGTGCTGTCGCTGTTTCTGATAGCAGGTTATAATAATACTGCTTTCTACCCATCTTACTATGATATTCAGAGTTCAATCACCATCGCAAACGGTTCATCAAGCCACTTCACGCTTAGCGTGATGAGCTATGTGTCACTAATGATACCAATAGTTGTAGCATATATTTGGTTTGCCTGGCGCGCCATTAACCGCCATAAGATGACCAGGAAAGAGATAGAATCAAGCGACACTCACATTTATTAACACTAAAAAAGGACGATATGAATTATGGATTTGCTTTACTGTGGTATTCCTTTTGGATTGTTATTATTCTGGCTAGTTATTTAGCGGCAAAATACGCCATTATATATTTTGATAAAAAATGGAAGGATCTCACTGAAAAAGAGCAGGACGCTGCCGACCAAGAAAAAACCCTGAGTCGTTCATAACGACCAGGGTTTCCGGCTCGGCAAACTTGCTTTCGTAAATCATTTAGCGGAAAACGCGGCATATTGCTGATCCACGCCTCTAATATGATTGATTAACCAGGTTTTCAGGAAGTTGGTCACTTCCAATGACAAAACCATCTTCCCTTCCTTAATCCGCTCATGATACTCGCTTATCTTAGCCTCATAAAAGCGGTGCTTTTCCTGATGTTCTGCAAGTTTAGGATAGTTAATCGACTTCATATACTTCTCTTCGCTCGCAAAGTGATACTTAGTGTAATCCAGCATAGCAATAACCAGCTCCAGTAGCTTTTCTTTAGGCTTTTTGTCCATAAGCCCCTCGTAAAAATCATTAAGGATTAGAATCCATTTTTGATGTTCGGCATCCAACATCTCATTCTTTACCGATAAATCATCACTCCATCTAATAGCCATAATTGTAAAGTTTAAATCCAACAATATCTTTCGTTAATCAAGGAACTCAGCGCTTTAATCATTAGTATTGCCCATCAGCTTATATTTGGTCTTACGCATTTCCCACCTTTCTCTGGCATATTTTTGCATATCGGGGATGGTGTCTTTTTCGTCAAGGATCTCGAAGCCCAGCAGGGTTTCAATAATATCTTCCATTGTAACTATGCCTTCCACTCCCCCATATTCATCAACAATTAAGGCTATATGTTCCTTCTTTTCAAGAAGTTTCTCCCAGAGTGAAAGAAGCACCATATTAGCCGGAACCACCACTATTTCACGTTTAATCTCCTTGATGCTAAGCTCGTTGTCATTCTCGGCCAAACGTTCAAAAACCTCCTGCCGGAAAACATAGCCTGTAATATTTTCCTCTTTCCCTGCATAAACAGGGATACGTGAAAAATTCAGATAGTCTTTATTTTTCAGGAAAGCCTTAAGCGGCAGATTTTCGTCGGCAACTGCTAAAACTACCCGTGGCGTCATTACCTCATTGACTTTTAGGCTCTTCAGTTTTAGGATATTCTGAATTATAATATTTTCTTTATCCGACACCAATCCCTCGTCCATGCCAATATTTGCTAGTGCGGCAATTTCTTCACGACTGGTGGTTTGCTCATTTCCACTATTTGAGAATACTCGTGTAATAAAAGATGAGGCGACAACTAAGGGATAGGCAATTATAATCATAACACGAACAGTGATATATGTGGATCTGCCAAGTTGCTTCCAATACCTGGCACCAATTGTTTTTGGGAAAATTTCAGTCAACACCAGTATCAGGATGGTTAGTATTGCTGAAGTAAGGCCAAAATAAACCTCCCCAAATACCTTGACAGACTGGGCACCAACACCGGCGGCTCCCACTGTATGAGCAATAGTATTAAGCGAAAGGATAGCTGCCAAAGGCTTGTCAATATCATTTTTCAGTGAAGCAAGTTTAGAAGCCCAGGCGTGACCTTCCTCCTGCTTCACGGCCAGGAAAGATTGGGGTGTAGATAAGAGAACCGACTCGGCGATTGAACATAGAAAAGAAACCACCAGAGCCAGTAAAAGATAGGCGAAAAGTGCAAGCATTTTTTTTTAAAGATAAAGATTATTTTTGCTTCTGTACAGAACTCACTTCAAAAATCGTTTTAAGCAGGGGGCTTAAGCCTATCCAGGATCTGCCGAAAAACTATTTTCCTTTTGAATTGCAAGTATTTCAGAATACCCAAAATAGAAAAGCAGCTTGAAAAATGCTCCCTTAACATCACATCGGGATGTTAAGGGAGCATGAAACGATGAATATTAGAGGGTCTGCTTACATCTTGTCAAGAACCAGGGCGGCAGCTCCTAAAATAGCAATTTCCGGCATGCCTGAAGGCAAGATTTGTAAGCGCTCAATTACTTTTGGATAAGGAAAAGAAGACAATTCAGCCCTCATAGCCTCCTCATAGTAAGGAAATGACAGTGCCACAGAACCTCCAATTATAATGGCCTTAGGATCTATGGTAAACAGGACGACTTTTATGACATTAGCAAGATGCAGACCGTAGCTCTTAAAAGCAGCAAGGGCGTCCTTGTCTCCCTTTGCAGCAAGGTCGGCAACAGTTTTGCCATCAAATGAGCTGTGTTTGATGAAAAATTGGCCGCTGCAATAGTCCTCATAAATGCCGTCAAGATAAGGGAGCATTCCAAATTCCCCAGATCCGCAATTTTGGTCCTGCAAGAGGCGACCCCATTTAATGATGCCGGCGCCTAAGCCCGTGCCCGTAATGAGCCCGACAAAATCCTCGTAGGCCTGTCCTGCTCCGAAAAACCTTTCTCCTACAGCAAAACAGTTAGCGTCATTATTGACGTAAACAGGCACGCCAAATTCCTCCGAAACGATTTTCCTAACCCGGACTGTCTTCCAGGAAGGAATATTCTGAACATTGTAAACCACTCCATCGTAGGCATCAACCAAGCCGGGAACTCCTATTCCTATACCTTCAATACCTGAGTTCCACACTTTCCCGATGGTCTCAAGCAGTTCAGCCATTACTTCCTGCCAGTCATCCGTTTTTGGCACCCCTGTTGATGCGACTTCCTTAAGATCACCATCAGCCACCAGTCCGGCACGCATATTGGTTCCACCCAGATCTACGCCTATTATTTCTCTATTCTTCATTGTTATTTTCTCAATAATTACTCCAGATTGCTTCCCTTCAAGATAATTTCCATACTATCAAGTTCAACATTTGCAGCATCTGAGTATCCTTCGATGCTTCGCCTCTCACCCGGCAGAAGGGATATATAATTATCATCCCAAAAGACGGGTGTTATCGCCTCTTTATTGGCCTTATTGCATAAAGTCAGTTCAAGGAAGAAGGCAATTTTATCGGAAGGATTATACAAGTCAACTGAAAATTGCAAATCGTTTTGAATAGCATAACTAAAATCAACGCCGACTTTAGGAAGCTCGTTCAAAAGTCTTAAATCGGCATTCTGCTTATTAGGCGTCCAGTACCAGGTAGTATTCTCGAAATCGGGCACATCGGCAACTGTCGATAACCAATAGAAATTATTTTCCACAATCCTCCCCTCACTATCTTTCAGACGTAAATCCAGAAAATAGGCAGTGCTTAGATTCTCTATTTCGGGCAGTTTTAGCACCTCTTTAGCAATGTTGGCCGGAATATCTACCTTTTGCATCTTGCTGAATACAAGATTGCTGTTAATATCATAGACACGCGTCTGAAGCTCAAGACCCTGATAAGCATTCAAGTGGTCGTTGTTGACATAGATACTGTTATCTCCATAGTTGTATATGGGCACCAGCGGAGCGGCTGCCTTTCTGGTGCCGTAAAAGGCGCCATTGGGAAGTAGGTAATAATCAAAAAGCTGCCAATAAAGGGCCGGCCAGGCCGAGTTAAACATCCATTGAACAACCCCGGTGCTATGAAACTTATTTACAGCAAAGGCCTCGAACATTGGGCGTATGGCCTCATAACTACTCATCTGGCTTTTCAAAAGGAAGGTCTCCAAGTCACCGGACTCCCCATACCGGGCATTGAAAGCCCCCAGGAAACGATCCAGATTTTCAAATTGACTACGACCACTGTAATAAAGCCAAACACTGTCTATGGGCCACAAATGCTCTGCAGGCAACATCTTTTTTATAGATGAAAGAGGCGGGATTTGCGGGCCGGGACCTACTTCGGTGTTAAAACCAAAGGCACCACCGTAGCGCTTGTCTATATACCAATAGACAGGAGGCACCCAGTCATAAGGCCCTTCCATCTTCACACCCGTGGGGCCGCTAATTTCACTTTGGCGCGGATCATCAGCTCCCATCAGCATGGTGCCGCCACAATAGCTAAGTATGGGACGGGTGCTGTCTGCTCTAGCCATTCTTTCGTTAAGCATGATTTCCAAACTTGGTCTTGGCAGCTTGTCGCTGCCATAGGTCCATATAGCCACACTGGGATGATGCCGGTGCCACAGAACCTGATCCCGATAATTGTTGGCATGCAAGGTTTCTGCTTCCTCGCCTCGTATTGAAACATAGTCATCATGCGGCATGCCTAAATATTCTTCCCATTCCCAATGGGCTGTCCATCCCAGCATCAAGAGCAAACCATATTCATCGGCCTTATCCATAATGCTGCGATTACGCCCCCAGAAACCCTCTAAGCGAATGGAATTAAGGTTCATGTGTTTAGCATATTTCAACTGAGCTTCAACTTTTTCGTCTGAATCTCCCAGAAAAATATCGTCCACCCATCCGGCACTCTTAATTACCATTTTTTTCCCATTGACCATAAAGCCACGATAAGCTGCTTCATTCCAGAAATCTTCTATTTCCCGGATGCCGAATCTAAAACTGTCAACATCACTCTTCAGATTCTCTACCTCAACTTGCAGTGTCAAATCGTAAAGATACTGTTCACCCATATTGTTGGGCCACCACAAACGGGGAGAGTTCATTTTCAATTCATTGTAAGTTTCCGGCCTAAAGAATACCTCCCTCTTTTCATGCGGAAGAAGTTCCACCTTTTGTTTAAGCAAGACATCGCCGAAGGAGGCGATAAGCTTAGCCTCTTGTGTTTTGTCTGTATGATTAGTGAGTTCCGTGCTCAGAGTCAGCTCTGCGTAAGCAAGAGTCTGTTTGTCAACTTTTGATACAACATTGCTGTGATGCATCGAAACAGGGCCGGTATGACTTAGTAAGACTCCACGCCAAATGCCCATCAGACGGTCGGCAGGTGTCGGATTCCAATCCACAAAGCCCATATGAACATCCTGTCCGAAAACAGGCGGAATAATTTCAACAGCCAAAACGTTAGAGCCTGCTTTCAGATAATTAGTAATATCAAAGTTCCACACCCCATAAGAGCCCTGAACAGAGTCTGAGTGCGCAAGGAGGCTGCCATTAAGCCAAATATTGGCTCTATAGTTTATACCCTCAAAAGTCAGCTGATAATAGTCTTTATCCCTAAGAGCTGATATTTCAATTTCTTTACGATACCACCACGGCACCTGGAAGGGCTCTTTGTCCATGTTTTCCAACACATAAGGTTCAAAGATGTCAGGGAACAAATCGTTCTGCATCAGACCGTGCATTACTGTTGCAGGCACTTCAGCAGGATATCCTAAGTCTTTATCGAAATTAGGGCTCGAAATAATCTCTCCGCCGGCGTCTGTGTCTGCTGACGAGAAAAGCTGCCAACCCTTATCAAGATAGGTCTTATATTCAGGCGAGGCTACATTGCCGCGACAGGCACTAAAGCACAAAAGGCATGACAGCAAAGCCAAAGGTAGAGCTAAAAACATTTTCATAAGCCAAATTATTAAATTAGCACGATATGGTAGAACTCACTAGTCAGCAAAATATGCGAAAAACATTATCTTATTAAACTCTGATTTTGTGGCCTTTTATGGCATAGTAGAGAATATAGGCGAAAATTGGAACAGCTATCCAGTATGCGTTCTGAGCTCCGAAGCTATCCTTTGCAAACCCATAAAGTGTAGGGATTACGGCTCCTCCAACGATGGCTATTACCATTAACGAACTGCCTGCCTTGGTAAATCTACCCAAATCAGTCATTGCTAAGGGCCATATAGCAGGCCACATTAATGAGCATCCTAAGGCCATAAATGCAACAAAATAGATTGAGATTTCAGCAGGAGTCAAAACTACCATAAGAGAGCCGAACAAGGCAATACTTGATACTATCAGCAGCGCAACTGACTGACTGATATACTTAGGTATAAAAATTATACCTGCCAAATACCCAATAACCATCCCTACAGGAGCAATAAAGGCATAAAACTCCGAATTTGGCAAATTTAGACTTTCAGCATAATCGACAAGCGTCCCTAAAGAAATTGTCTCCACCCCAACATATAAGAAGAGAGCCAGCACACCCAGGAGCAAATGAGGGAACTGCCATATCGAGGTTTTGCCGGCTGCATAAGGACAATCCTCAACCCTATCCTCATCTTCACCAAGGGCCTTTAGCTCAGGCAGCGGGGCTAAAAGCGCGAGAAGTCCCAACAACAAAAACACTCCTATTATAATCATAAAAGGGAGCTGAGTATCAGCAAGCTGCACCTCACTCACACTTTTCCCGATTACCAAAGCCAGAAACAGAGGGGCGACCGGCCATGCCAATTTGTTAGCTATCCCCATGATACTTAATCTTCTGGCAGCGCTTTCCATGGGACCCAAGATGGTCACATAAGGGTTTACAGTTGCCTGAAGAAAGGTGTTTCCCATCCCGCTAATAAAAGATGCAATCAAAAACATAGGAAGGCTCTCGTATTTGGCAGATGGAATATATAGGTAAAATCCCAGCGAAAACATCAAAAAAGAAAGTGCCATTGTTCTCTTATAGCCAATCTTAGCAATTATCATGGAGGCAGGATAAGCAAAAATCAGGAAAGCAGAAAAAGTAGCTGCCAGTACCAGATATGACTCGCTTGAAGATATGTTAAGAGATTGATTTAATAAAGGAATAAGGTAAGAGTTGATGCCAAGGGCAAAGCCTATGGCAAAAAACATAGTACCCATTATTGCCAATGGAAAGATGTAACTAGTGTCCCTGTTTCCCGGTTTAGATTGTGCGTCCATAAAAAGGTAAATTAAGAAGATAGATTTTCAAAATTACGAAAAAAGGCCGAACGCAAAGCGTCCGACCTTTTTTACTATAATAAATCCTTACTTAACGGTTGGGACTGTCCCATTTCTTTGAAGCTGTGCAATTAATAGCTACTTGTTGGCCACCAACATTGATATTGAAGTCTCCTGCCTCAAGTACCCATTTGCCGTCGTGTCCCACGAAAGCCAAATCAGAACCTTTCAGTTTGAGGCTAACAGTTTGCGTTTGACCCGCTTCGATAGCTACTTTCTCGAAAGCACGTAAGCGGCGGACATCAGGGGTCAGAGAGGCTATCAGGTCGCTGCTGAAGAGCAGAACGCTTTCCTTTCCGGCCACCTTGCCGGTATTACTCACATCCACGGTAAAAGTCAATTCGTCATCAGCTGTAAACTCGCTCTTGTCAACTTTCAAATTGCTATAACTAAAGCTTGTATAGCTAAGGCCGTGTCCAAAGGGCCACTGTAGCGAGCGAGCTGCATTGTAGTTATAAGCACCCTCCATGGTAGCTGACTCTTCGCTGGGCTTATAGTCATAAGTTGTTAAAGAGTTGACCTCCATAGGATAGGTGAAAGGAAGCTTTCCACTGAAATTAGCCTCGCCGCTTATCAGATTTGCAAAAGCATCACCACCGGCGTTACCGGGCAGCAGAGTGTAAACAATTGAAGTTGCCAATGGCTCAATTTCACGAATAATCCGGGGGCGACCCTGGTTAAGCACAAGTACGATAGGTTTTCCTGTCTTGGCAAGAGCTTTCACCAATTCCAGCTGATTAGCCGAAAGCGTAAGGTCGGTAAGGTTACCGGGCGTTTCGCAATAGGAGTTTTCTCCTATACAGGCAATGATTACGTCAGCTGTGCGTGCAGCTGCAACGGCTTTGCTGATTTCAGGAGTATTTTCTTCCCACCAGCTACCTTGAGCCTTATATGTAACTCCGGGTTCATAAATAACCTTATCAGAACCATATTTAAGGCTTATAGCTTCCAGCAAAGTATTGTATTCTTCGGTAAACTCATCAGTTCTATGACCCTGCCAGGTGTAAGTCCATCCTCCGTTGAGAGTGCGCATGGAATTGGCATTAGGTCCGGTGACAAGAATCTTCTTATCTTTTGCCAGAGGCAGAAGATTATTATCATTTTTCAATAGCACCATAGACTCTTCGGCGGCCTTAACAGCTACATTGTGATGTTCTTCACTGCCGAAAAGCGGGAAGTCGTTGAGATCATACAAATATGTATCAAAAAGTCCAAGGCGGTATTTCACGCGTAGAACTCTGCGCACTGCATCGTCAATACGGCTCATTTTCACTTCTCCTTCATCAACAAGTTCTTTGAGCAAGATGCAAAAATCCCAGTTATAGGGCTCCATGGCCATGTCTATCCCGGCGTTAATAGCAATTTTGATAGCTTCTTTCTTGTTGGCAGCGACCTTCTCACGGGTATAAAGATTGTTGATATCAGCCCAGTCGGTTACTATCATACCATCCCAGCCCAGATCTTCTTTGAGCCATTGTGTCAGATACTCGTAACTGGCATGTACCGGCATGCCATTAATAGTACCTGAATTGGCCATTACCGTCAAGGCCCCTGCGCGGATAGCCTCCAAAAATGGAGCAAAATGCCTCTCGCGTAAGTCTTGCTCACTAATGATGGCAGGGGTGCGGTCTTTGCCTGATACCGGTACACCATAACCCATATAGTGCTTCATCGAAACAGCGATATTCTCCTTCCCTATCTTGTTGGGATTATCTCCCTGGAAGCCCAATACAGCGGCGCGTCCCATCTGGGCATTAACATAGGCATCTTCACCATAGGCTTCCCACATACGCGGCCAACGAGGGTCGCGACCTAAATCCACGGTGGGGTTATAAGTCCAGCCTACACTGCCTGCTTTTGTTTCATAAGCAGTAATTCCTGCAGCCTGACGCACTAAATCGCGGTTGAAAGAAGCTGCCATGTTAATAGGCTGAGGAAACATTGTTCCGCCCATGGTATAGGTAGTTCCGTGATTTTGGTCAAGTCCGTAGATACAGGGAATGCCTATTTCATCCATCGACTTTTGCTGAATCACAGCAATAATCTCATTCCAGCGTTCCGGGGTCTGAGCCAGGGTGCCGGGTGCGTTAAGAATTGAGCCTACTTTATACTTTCCAATTACAGTATCCAGAAGAGCCTCGTCAATAGTAAAAGTGTCACTGTGTCTTGTATCGGCTGACCAAAGCACATCAACGACCAACTCGGTCATTTGACCGATTTTTTCCTCAAGCGTCATTTCTTTAAGCAAAGCTTCTATCTTTTGCTCTATTTCATTATCCCTTGGAATTACAGGGTCCGCCTTTGGCGGTGTACTGCATGAACCCAGCACTACTGCAGCTGCGCCCATAAATAATACTTGTTTAAAACTCATGGTGTGAAAATATTAAATGTTAGTGATAGCAAAAATTATTGATTTGTCAGGATACCCCGCAATATAGCAAATTAGTATAAAACCCACAACTACAGCCTTCATCTTAATAAGGATATAGATGAGTATGCAACGTAAACGGGAACTATCAGAGCAAGTGCCCCTATACCTAAAAAGACAATGGCAAGGAGCGATATCGCCAGAAGCAAATAACGGTTTTCATTGCCTTTCCAGCCAAAGCTCTTAAACTTAAGCGAGAACATTGGTATTTCGCTGACCAACAAAGCCGAGAATATTGCCACGATAGCTATAACCACCCACACTTCTGTGAAGAAGAGCCACCATCCTCCTCTTGAGAAAACAAGATAGAAAAGAGATACTATAAACATCCCTGTCGCGGTTGTTGTAAGTCCGATAAAATTCTCGGTCTGACGCGTATCATTGTTGAATTTTGCTAAACGCAGCGCAGAAAAGACAACAAGCAGGAAGGGTGACAATAGCAGCAGTTGCCGCTCAATTCCAAGTGTCAAAAACTGTCCGCCCCATGCCCCGGTATAGAAATAATGCAGCATAGACGAGAGCACAGCTGCCGGAGCCAGACCAAAGCTGATCAAATCAGCCAATGAATCGAGATCCTTACCTATGTCGCTATAAGCCTTTAGCAAGCGTGCAGCAAAGCCGTCGAAAAAATCAAAGACAGCTGCAAGTAGAACAGCCCAAACGCTAAGATCAGGCCTCCCAACTATGGCTAAATAAGTTCCGGCCGTACCTAGCAGTAAGTTGCAGCAGGTAAGCATATTGGGAATATGACGAGTAAAAAACATCAAGGAACAATTTAAAGTAAACTATATGACAAAGTTAGCTAAACATTCCAAATAATTAGCCCGACAACTCCCCTTATTGCTGCAAATCATTTAAAGACCTTATGATAATATCTGCATCGACATCCAGCTTTTCATCAGTAATAAGCTCTATGGTTTTAGGCCTTCCCGGAATCAGATCGAAGTAGTTATCTGAGACAAAAGCCTCTCCCCTCGGCGTATCAATAAAAACATCCTTTACAATTACTCCGCTCGATAAAGTGATTTGATACGCATCTTCAGTTTCAAGAACCGACTTTCTTATGTTTGCCTTGTGCAGAAATAGGTCTTTAGGCTCAACCATATAGCAAATATTATCCGCGATAACACGTCCATTTTCCAGAAGTTCAAAGACCACCACCAAGTCGCTTATGTCCATTTCGGGAGTAATAAATTCTGCAAATGTATCATCAAAGATAAGGGATGAGGTATTGGCTGCTATATTAACCTCAACAGTATCAGAAAAGAGCTCAGTTCCGTTAAGACCCATCAGCCTTCCCTTTAGAGTGGCAGTGAAGGGCTCCTGCCTGTCGCTTACAGCATACAGCTTTGCCATATTACCTGAAATAAGGGGTGCAATGATAACTTCCTTGTAAGCCTTTTTTACTGCATAGTGAGCTGCCTTCCAACGCCCCTCATGGTCAACACTTGACCATGAGACAGTTGGCCAACTGTCATTAAGTTGCCAGTACAAACTACCCATGCAATGCGGCATATTCCGACGGTGAGCTTCAATAGCGGTTTTATATGCCTTTGCCTGAAGAAGTTGGCTGACATAAACAAAATCCTCAAACTTTTCAGGAACCTGATAATAGCGCTCCATATAACGCCGTATCATATCATTGCCATCAAAACCCGGTCCCATATACTCCATCTTCCCCCGCTGACGATGACGCATGACCTCAGAGTCCCATTCCCTGTCAACTTCTTCGGTAAAACTTTTGATAGTATGCATATCAGGAAAAGACTGCAAACCATACTCGCTCACAAAACGCGGCACATTCTCGCCGTAGGCCGAGAAAGGTGCTTGCCCAAACCAAACTGTCCAGTCGTGCTCATCTCCCGATTTGCGATCGGCTAACTGATCTTTAAATGAAGAGGGAGACGAAGACCAATACTGCATGCCGGGATGTTGTTTTTCAACTGCCGCAGGAAGTATCTCGAGGAAAATACGATTATAGGTCTCCTTCATAAAAGCATCAACCTCATCATCAAAGATATCATTCCACCATTGATCCAGGCCATGCAGGTTTTCATTATTACCACACCACATCGCCATGCAGGCATGATTGCGAAGACGCTTCACATTATATTCAGCCTCTTTGCGGATATTCTCAAGATGCTCTTTGTCACCCGGCTGCAGAGCGCAGGCAAACATAAAGTCCTGCCAAATTAAAATACCCAAACTATCACACAGCTCATAAAAATAGTCTTCTTCATAAATGGCGCCGCCCCAAACACGCAACATATTCATATTGGCATCAACGGCACTCTTAATCAATTTATTGTATGAAGCCTTATCAACGGAGGGTGTTAAAGTATTGGAAGGTATGTAATTGGCTCCTTTCATAAAAACAGGAACACCGTTTAGCTCAAAATAGAAAGTATGTCCTTGCTCATCAGGATTTTGAACAAGTTTAAGGGTTCGAACTCCATAGTTTATCGAGTGCGACAGCTCCTGATTTGCCGCGTTCTTCAAAGTAAATTTAAAGTCGTAAAGATAAGGCTCACCCAAACCATTGCTCCACCATAGCTTAGGACTGTCCATGACCAACTCAAAGGGAATCTTATGCGAGCCGGCCTTAAGTTCAACCACAGTAGCAAACAAGTCAGTTAGGCCCTCCGACCTGAGATTCAAACTATATAGGCCGTCTTCAAGCACCTCAAGCTCAACGAAGCCCTTAAGCCGGGCCTCTTCATTATTGGCAGAAACAGTCTCCACAAACACATCCTCAATAAGTCCAAATTCTGCGCTCCTTAGCACAACAGGCCTCCAAATACCGGATGTTACCAAACGGGGACCCCAGTCCCAGCCGTAATGGAAAGGAGCTTTACGGGTAAAAACGTTAGTGCGCTCATTTTCAGGCGCCTGTTCGTTAACGGCAGGGATAATGTAATCAAGCTGATTCAACTTCTCCATGCCTTTCCTGACCGGAGAATGAAAATATACCCTTAGATGGTTTTCACCTGCAATAAGTACGTTTTTAACGTCAATCCAATGGCCGACAAACATATTATCGGCTGATAGTATAAGCTTTTCGTTAAGATAAACATCAGCATAGGTGTCGAGGCCTTCAAAACCAAGCTCTAGCAATCCCTTATCCAGAGTAGAGGCACTCACCTTAAAACTGGTACGATATTCCCAGTCCTTATCCTCAATCCATTGCAGCCCATCCTCATTCATACGATAGTGAGGATCCTCAATTATGCCGTTTGCCAGGAGGTCTGCATGCACAGTGCCAGGGACTGTAGCGGGCAGCCATTCGTTCTTATTTGCTTCCGAGAACTCCCACTTAGCGTCGATCACGCGTTCCTGATAAGAAGAATCCTTACGCGATGAGCATGATGTAACAATAGTCATAAGGAATAATCCTATAGAAAAAAACAAACTTATCCTTTTCATCCCTTTATAATTAATTCGTCTAGCTTAAGAATAGCTCTTGCCGTGAATAACTAATCAGGCTTAGTTAAGGCGTGGTCAATTTACAGCTTTTTTGAACAAGTCAAGCGGAGGAGCAATGCTTATGATAAGATTATATATAAGATTGACAGAATTTAACCACCAGGGAGGAAATTTCAATTTATCAGGATACAGCCTTCAAACCAATTATTGATAATATTAATGTCGAAAGGAAAAATATCCTTGCAAATGTTGCAGGCTCTTTAAAAACTATAATTCCCAGAAGTGCAGTTCCGACTGCTCCAATTCCGGTCCAGACTGCGTATGCCGTACCAATAGGCAAAGTTTGTGTGGCCTTGATCAACAGAGTCATACTAATGCTAAGGGCAACTATAAACCCAAGATACCATAGGTACATCTCCAGGCCTGTTGTTTCTTTGGCCTTACCAAGGCAAAATGCAAATGTTACCTCAAAGAGACCTGCGATTATCAATATTATCCAGCTCATCTTGCTATTTCGTTTCATCCTGAAAAAGAAGCCCAAAGTTAATAAAAAAGAGAGCAAGCCGAGCGAAGATTTATTATCGGGCGGAGTAATTATTCAAGTCCAGCCGCCCATCTAAGAGCTCCCTGCAAATGCTTCAGGAAAAGAGAATCGGAATACAGCTCAGGACGATGTCCGAGCGCTGTTTGAAGCACCCGCCCTTCTCCTACCCTTTGGCACCATACCAAAGGGTGATCTCCCATTCTTTGCTCAACTCCTTCAAACCAGCGATTATCATCAACCCGGTAGGATTCTTCATCTATAGAAATTAATACATGGACATTTTCGCGGGGGTTGCGATCAAAGCTATACCACTCATCTTCGAGCCACCATATCGAATCTCCCAGGAAGGCAGTGGCCGGATGCTCCAAATCCTCAACGATAAGCTTCCCGGGCTGTACCGGAGGATGACCTGTAAAACGTGCACCAACGGCATTCACAAACCACGGCCATTCTTTCTCTGTATCGCTGCCCGAATGAACAGTCAGTAACCCGCCGCCAGCCTCAACCCATGCACTTAAAGCATCTTTTCCCTCATCATCCAAAGTAGAACCTGTGGTCAATAAAAACACAAGAGCCCCATACTGTTTCAGAGAATCAGTCCTAAAGTCAGCCTCGTTCTCACTAAAAGTTAAGACCCAGTTATTCGCTATTACCAGTTGTTCAAACCCTGCTTTGGCAGCCTCAATAGCCTCATGCCTGAAGCCCTCCGTTTTAGTGTAAATAAGGATCTCCATGCTGTTATTTTGAGGTTTACATGATTGGCCGCCGGGCAGAACCACAGCTAAGAGCAATACAAAACAAATAATTTGTCGCATTTCACTTAATTATTGTCGTAATACCTGACTTTCTCTTATAGCAGTAAAAATACAAATATTTATTTATTGCCCGATTTATTTGAAGGCTAATAAAGCACTAAGCTACAAGCATGCAGTTCTCCCGGCCTCAGGCATAACCCGTTTTACAAGCAGGGTCTTTTATTTGCTAATTAATTGTTGAGTTAATTTAATCATTGTCCTGAATGAAATGTCAGGATGGGCAACTTGATTAACTGTCCCAACTATAAAAATATTACCTTTCGGGCTATAATATGCCAATGCTCCGGAAAGTCCTGAATGTCCAATAAAATAAGGCAGCGCACCTGTCGGGTTAAAAATCCACGGAAGTTTAAACAAGTGAATTCCAATTCCTGATTTCAAAGGAGGAAATATGTTTTTCCAATCCTGCAATTCATCGATATACTCTTTTGCAAATATCTTTCCGGTAAAAAATGCTTCTATAAAAATAAGCATATCGTGTGAAGTTGAAACTATTCCACCGTCAGCCCCAAAAGATGTCATTGCCTGGGGAATGTCCAGTTCTCTACCTTTGTAATAAAGTGTCTTTGGCGTTTTGTCAGATGGGTCTTGATAGAGATAGGTTTTTGTCAAACCAAGTGGTTCTATTATATACTCTCTACAAGTTTCGGCATACGTTTTATGCGTTATATTTTCAATGATTTTGCCTAAAAGCTGGAAATTTGCATCTGAATAGCTTGCCTTACTTTTTGCTCCCGGAGCAAAAGCGCTTTCATCTTTTTTGTCCTTTCGATGGCTTGTTCAAAAGTCCAGGACTGATCCTTACCTTCCATTAATTCATTTTCCAAACTTCTGCCATTTGTTCCTTTGCCCTGGAAGTAGTCAGCCAGGCCTGAGCTGTGAGAAAGTAAGTGCTTAACAGTGAGCTCTTCTGAATAATCTTTCCCTTTGTAAACGTGCAATCCCGAAAGAATTGATTTGTCAATGTAATTAGCGATTTTGTCATCAAAGCTGAGTTTGTTTTCTTCTCTCAGTTTTAGAATTATCGCGCTAGTGAACAATTTAGCTGTGCTCGCAATGAAATAAGGTTGGTCTATCGACAAATTGCCGGATGCTCCATTCCAAACCAATGTTTCTTTTTTTAAGGCGAAAGATGTCCCAAATGTATTTTTGTTGTCAACAGTTTTGTCAAGGATGGCTTGAAATGATTTTTCTTTTTCTGTTGTCGTTTGCTCAAATGTAGTCTTCATAATTCCCGGAGCATTAATAATGTAAATATTTCCATAATCTCCTTTTAGTCATGATGCCAAGTGATTGCAACATGAGCAGTGGCGGATTACGTGGCTACAAACTTATCAAAAGCTTACAAGCTTTCATTTACAGCACACCATTAAGTTTGTATTAATAAATTCGCTTAGCCCTGGCGATATCTTGGAGCTAAGGGACGCTAGTTCAGACCTGATTAGCTGCCATGCAGCACAAAACCGGCGAAAAATAAAATTCTGAAAAAATGAAACTATTTACCGGCAAATAATTTGAATCAAAGAGAAAAAATTATAGTTTTGTAGTGATTTAATAATTCAAACATGATATACACTGCTCACATCAACGCTCATCATCATCTCCAAAGATAAGGGGTGGGCTTGTTGTGTTTAATATTATTATACAAAAAGGCTTACCCTGCGGTAAGCCTTCCTTGTTTATTATAAGATAGAGATTGATGTAAATATGCATATTTTGAAACTAACCGGAAGAGCTGTAACTTACATACTCTTCAAATCAAATAAGACCGCAAATGATTGATACAGAAAAAACTTTGAGAATTGCACTTCAAAAAAAGGGTCGTTTACTTGACGACAGCATGTCATTGATGAAAGATTCAGGCATCAAATTCAATATCGGAACGGGCCGCCTGGTAGCGCAATCAACAGGCTTTCCGGTTGAAGCATTGTTTTTGAGAGATGATGATATCCCTCAAACGGTGTTTGATGGCGTTGCCGACGTTGGTATAGTTGGGGAAAACGAATACGCCGAAAAGGGATATAAGCTGGATGTGGTTAAGCGCCTCGGATTCAGCCGTTGTCGTCTGTCTTTGGCCATCCCCAAAGGCGAACATTACAGCGGTGTAGGCTGGTTTAACGGCAAAAAAGTCGCCACCTCCTACCCCAAGATTCTCAAAAAGTTCTTCGACGAAAAGAAAATTCAGGCAGTTATTCACGAGATAGCCGGTTCGGTAGAGATAGCGCCGGGAATAGGGCTTGCCGATGCTATTTTTGATATAGTGAGCTCCGGCAGCACCCTGGTAGCCAACAACCTGAAAGAAGTTGCTGTTGTTATGTACTCTGAGGCTGTGCTCGTTGCCAACAAGGATTTGGATGAGGAAAAACGCGCCATTTTGGATCAGATGATGTTCAGATTCGATGCTGTTCAGGCGTCTGCATCAAACAAGTATGTGCTTTTGAATGCTCCCAACGACAGAGTGAAGGATATTGTAAACATCCTTCCCGGGATGAAAAGCCCTACAGTACTACCTCTTGCCGAGGAAGGCTGGAGCTCGGTTCATTCAGTAATTCAGGAAGAAAAATTCTGGGAAGTTATCGACCAGTTAAAATCTTGTGGAGCACAAGGGATACTGATTATCCCCATTGAGAAAATGATATTGTAACAACCGGGTCAAATAATAACTGATATTCTTGGGCATAGAAATTTAAGCCAATAACCATGCAAAAATATGTAAATCCGCCGGCTTCTGAGTGGACAAAGCTCTTGAAGCGACCGGAAGTAAGTACTTCAGACTTATATGATTCAGCAAGTTCTGTGCTGGAAGACATCAGGCGCGAAGGCGATAAGGCTGTAGCACGCTATTCTGCAAAATACGATGCTTATACAGCTCATCAATTTGAAGTAAGCGCAGATGAAATAGAGCTTGCCGAAGAGCAACTGTCGGAAGAACTTAAGTCGGCTATCCGCAGGGCTGCCGCTAACATTGAGAAGTTTCACTCCGCCCAGTGGCATTCGAAAACCATAGTCGAAACCGAGCCGGGTGTCAGTTGTTGGCAGAAGAGTGTCCCAATAGAAAAAGTAGGTTTATATGTGCCCGGAGGAACAGCTCCCTTATTCTCGACCGTGCTTATGCTGGGCATTCCGGCTCGCATTGCCGGATGTAGCACCATAGTGCTGTGCAGCCCTCCCTCAAGTAACGGAAATATAAATCCCGCTATTCTCTTTGCGGCTAAGCTAGCCGGGATAAAGCAAATTTTCAGGATTGGCGGGATACAGGCAATTGGAGCCATGGCTTTTGGCACTCAAACAGTACCGAAAGTTTATAAGATATTCGGCCCCGGCAACCGCTTCGTAACTGCTGCCAAACAGCTGGTCAGCCTTAAAGACACCGCCATAGATATGCCGGCGGGGCCTTCTGAGGTTCTAATTATGGCCGACGAAACGGCAAATCCCGCCTTTGTTGCAGCCGATTTGCTCTCACAGGCAGAGCACGGTGCCGATAGTCAGGTAATATTGCTTACAAATTCGCCCGGGCTTTTGGATGCCACACTGGCCGAAATTGATAAGCAGGTCAAGATCTTGCCCCGCCAGGCAGGTGCTCTCACCGCTCTTAGCAATAGCCGCGCCTTCCTCTTACCCTCAATGGAGGAGATGATGAAGATGAGCAATCTTTACGCGCCTGAGCACCTTATACTTTCTGTAAGAAACGCCGCTGAAGTGGCTGAAAATGTAATAAACGCCGGTTCGGTTTTTATCGGCCATTACAGTCCCGAAAGTGCCGGTGATTATGCTTCTGGCACCAACCATACCCTGCCGACTCACGGCTATGCCCGCAGCTACTCAGGGGTAAACCTCGACAGCTTCCTAAGGAAAATTACTTTTCAGGAGCTTAGCAAAGAAGGACTTAAAAACCTGGGGCCCGCGATTGAACTAATGGCGGAGGCTGAAATGCTTCAGGCTCACAAAAACGCCGTAACAATTAGATTAAACAGTCTCAAATAATATTTATGAAGTCAATAGAAGAGTTGCTGCGCCCCAATATTTTAAACCTAAAACCATATTCTTCGGCGCGTGACGAATATAGTGGTGATACAGGTGTATTTCTCGACGCCAACGAAAATCCTTTCAATGAACCCTTCAACCGCTACCCCGACCCCTATCAGAGAAAACTGAAAGCTATAATCGGAGACTTGAAGGCTTGCAGCCCCGATAACATATTCCTGGGTAATGGCTCAGATGAGCCAATAGACTTGCTTTTCCGGGCTTTTTGCCGACCCGGCATTGATAATGTGGTATCGATAGACCCTACCTATGGCATGTACTCTGTGGCAGCTGCAACCAACGATACTGAAGTTAAGAAAGTGCTTTTAACCAGTGAGTTCCAGCTCGATGTAAGTGCTTTACTTAATGCCGTTGACAGCTCTACGAAAATGATATGGCTATGCTCGCCCAACAACCCTACGGGCAACGTTTTCAGGCAGGCTGACATAAAGCATATCATCAATTCATTCTCAGGACTTGTGATTCTGGATGAGGCCTATATCGATTTCGCATCGGGAAGCAGCTTTTTACCTCATCTTAAGGATTACCCAAATCTGCTTATTCTCCAAACCTTTTCCAAAGCATGGGGAATGGCAGGCATCCGGTTGGGAATGGCTTTCGCCCAAGCTCCAATTATCAAGATATTGAGTCGTATCAAATATCCTTATAACCTCAATATTCTTACACAAAAGACTGCTATAGATCTAATTGGAAAGAATCGTGAAAGTGTAAGCAAATGGATAGAGCAGCTATTATCTGAAAGAGAAAAAATGGCTGCCTATCTAAAGACTTTGCCCTTTGTGAAGCATGTTTATCCTTCAGACGCCAACTTCCTGCTGGTAAAAACAGATGACCCAAAACGAATATACAAATACCTGACCGACAAGATGATTATTGTACGTGACCGCTCCTCGGTTGCCCTTTGCGAAGGATGTCTGCGTATCACGATTGGCTCACCGGGGGAAAACAAAGAACTCAAAGAGGCCTTAAATTCATTTAAATTATAAGACAGATATATAAAATGAAAAAACGACTTCTCTTTATAGACCGCGACGGCACAATAATAATTGAGCCTCCTATTGACTATCAGGTTGACTCATTAGAAAAACTTGAGTTTTACCCTAAAGTAATCCGAAACCTGAACCTGATAGCTACCAAGCTTGACTTTGAGCTGGTTATGGTTACCAATCAGGACGGCCTGGGCAGAGATATTTTTCCGGAAGAAACATTCTGGCCGGCGCATAACAAGATGATGAAGACCCTTGAAGGCGAAGGTATCACTTTTGCAAAAGTGCATATAGACCGCTCCTTTCCGGAAGACAATCTCGACACGCGCAAGCCCGGAACTGGTATGCTTAAAGAATACTTTAGCGACAAATATGATTTGGCAGGATCTTTCGTGATTGGCGACAGGCTCACTGATGTCGAAATGGCTAAAAACCTGGGATGCAAGGGCATATTTATAAAGGAGGAGAAGGAGGCATTGAGTGCCCTGGCCGAGGCTCACCTAGAGGAGCATTGCGCGCTTATTACAGAAGACTGGGATCAGATTACAGCCTTCCTGTTCAAAACGGATCGCACAGCTGTGGTTGACAGAAAAACTGCCGAAACAACCGTTCATATAGAGCTGGATCTGGACGGAACAGGCAACTGCGACATAACGACCGGACTGAGCTTTTTCGACCACATGCTCGATCAGATTGGCCGCCATTCAGGTGTTGACCTGACTATCCATACAGATGGCGACCTTCATGTAGATGAACACCATACCATAGAAGATACAGGACTGGCCTTGGGCGAAGCCTTCAAAAAAGCCCTGGGTGACAAACGCGGAATTGACCGCTATGGTTTTTGTTTGCCTATGGACGACGTGCTTGCCCAGGTGGCTATTGATTTTGGTGGCCGTCCATGGTTGGTGTGGGATGTTGACTTCAAACGCGAAATGGTGGGTGATATGCCTACCGAGATGGTGCATCATTTCTTTAAAAGCTTTTCTGACACATCATTAAGCAATCTGAATATTAAAGCAGAAGGAGCTAACGAACACCACAAAATTGAAGGAATCTTTAAGGCCTTTGCTAAAGCTATCAAGGCAGCGATTCGTAAGGATCCCTTCAACAATCAACTACCCAGCACCAAGGGCGCGTTATAGCAACTGCGCGCTCTTTGTGCTTTAACTATTTAAGCTAATAAACACCTTATTTCGGGATAGTCGGAACTTTTAATTATTTTAGCACTTTATTATAACTCTGTGTGAAGTAATGGATTTTAAGGGAAAAACTATCTGGATTACAGGAGCAGCATCAGGCATGGGAAAGGCCCTTGCAATAGAACTTGCAGGCGCGGGAAACAAACTCGTACTATCCGACCGTGATGCCGAAGGCTTGAAGCTCACGGTTAATGCCGCCGAAAATAAGGGCAGCGCATGCTATCCTATTGTTTTAGACATGAGCGATTCTGATGCCATTTACAAAGCCGCCGAGGAGGTAATTCAAAAAGGCTACAAAATTGATGCTCTCTACCAATTTGCCGGCATTAGTCAGCGCTCTAAAGCAGTTGAAACTCCCTTAGAAAATGACCGGAAGATAATGGAGATAAATTTCTTCGGAGTTGTTGCTCTCACCAAGGCTCTATTGCCTCATATAATAGAAAACGGAGGCGGCCAGCTTGCTGCAGCCTCAAGCCTTGTCGGGAAGTTCGGCTTCCCCTACCGCTCGGCCTATGCAGCCTCAAAACACGCCTTACACGGCTTCTTTGAATCAGTAGTTGCCGAAAATCATCAGCAGCACATACGTGTAAGCATGATAATAGGAGGTCGTATCAACACCAATATTTCAAAATTTGCCATCGATAAAGACGGGAAAGAACACGGCAAGATGGATCCCGGTCAGGCCAATGGAATATCTGCCGACAGGGCAGCGAAACAAATAGTGAGGGGTTTGCGTAAGGAAAAAGCAGAAATACCCGTTGGCGGAAACGAGCTGCTGATTTTGAAGATAAAGCGCTTTTTGCCCGGTTTACACAGAAAAATTGTAAGAAAGATTAATCCTATGTAGAATACTTCAGTGGCAGATCTTCATAATTTGTCATTGCAACAAAATAATTATATGGCAAAAAGAATTAACGGAATTCAGCAGTTGGGAGTTGGGGTAAATGATGTATATGAGGCCTTTAAATGGTATCGTGAAAACTTCGGCATGGACATTAAGATGTTCGACACCGCTGCGCTTGCAGAACTGATGCTAAAGCACACGGATGGCGAGCCGCGCGAACGCCACGCTATACTTGCACTTAATTTGGAAGGCGGCGGAGGCTTCGAGATATGGCAACACACGGGCAAGACTCCTCAGGCAGCATCCTTTCAGCTAAAACTTGGAGATCTGGGAATCAATATCGGCAAAATAAAAACCTCTGATATTGAGGCAGCATATAAGGAATATAGTTCCAGGGGTCTGGAAATCCTTAGCCCGCTAAGCGAAAACCCTGCCGGGACAAGGCACTTCTTTTTGAAGGACATCTATAATAATATATGGGAGCTTGTTGAAGATGACTTCTTATTAATAAAACAAAAATCGGTAAACGGCGGCGTATTGGGAGTCGTGATTGGCGTTAATGATATTGATGAAAGCCTGAAGGTATATCGCGACATTTTGGGATACGATCAGATTGTGTACGACCAAACAGCCGTTTTCGCCGACTGGAAAGGTCTGCCCGGAGGCGATGAAAAATACAGAAGAATATTGCTTAGCCACAGCGCCACCTATAAGGGGAGCTTCAGCCGCCTTTTCGGCCACTCGACCCTTGAACTGGTTCAAGCAATGGACAGAAAACCACGCGACATCTACGAGGGACGAATATGGGGCGACCCCGGTTTTATCCATTTATGCTACGATATAAGCGGAATGGATGAGCTTCGGGAAGAAGTTAAAGAAAAAGGCTTCCCCTTTACAGTTGACAGTGCAAAGGCCATGGACAGTTTTGACATGGGCGAAGCCGCCGGCAACTTTGCTTATATTCAAGCCCCTGAAGGCACCCTTATCGAGTTCGTTGAGACCCACAAAATACCGCTGCTAAAGAAAATAGGCTGGTATTTGAATCTCCAAAAACGCGGTGAAAAGCCTCTTCCAAAATGGATGTTCAAGCTTTTCAGCGTAATGAGGGTGAAGTAAGGCGGAAGTGAGTTATGAGTTATAAGTTATAAGTTATAAGTTATGAGTTATAAGTTATGAGTTATAAGTTATGAGTTATGAGTTGTAAATTATGAGTTGAGGATTATAAGCTGCTCATAGTAAAGGGCTTTATGGTTAAAATTTTAAACGGATTTATGATTCTCAAGCCTTTTACTTTGTTAAAGTCTTTCTCATTGTTTGTGATAAGAATAAATCCATTAGAAATCGCAGTAGCAGCAATAAATCTGTTTTCCAACAAAGAAGCTCAATTTGTGCGATTACTGAAAGATTAGGTATAGAATTAATAACACTGTCCATAACTTTCAATCCATTTTCCGGAAGAGAAGCAGAAAAATAATCGGAAGGAACATTGGTGTCTATTAATTAGCAAGTGCGTCTCTACTTGTCTTTATACATATCACCCAGTTGCAAGTCCAGGGCTTTTACCGATATCTGAATCTCCCATATTGAAGTAGCCAGGGAAAGAATAAGCAGAATAAGGGCAATTCCAAAAACACCTTCAGCAAGAAGGTTCCAGTCGATATAAATTAAAAACATAGTTATCACGCAAAGCAAAAGACTGGAGATACCCATTATCTGCATAAGCCTTGTCAGCCGAAGTCTTTTCTTCATATTTTTTATCTGCCCCAGCAAAACATCATCCTCTGAAGCCAAAAATTTTTCGTGCAATCCTCTGACAATGGCAGCATAGGCCAGAAATCGGTTTGTATATGCCAGCATAATCAATGAAATGGCAGAAAACAAAACCGCGGGGGTAGTCAAACTAAGTTTTTCCATATTCTAGTATTTATAATTTTTAAAGTCATCATCCTAATCGGGAAATAAATATTAAGCAATATTGCTCTCCGAAAAGGATAATAGTGTCAAATTAATAAAATAACTTGTTCGTTCAACTAAATTTTCCAATTTTACGCTTTTAATTATAATAAAGGAACATGAAAAGAGTCGCAATTTTTCCCGGATCATTCGATCCTTTCACAATAGGCCACGAAAACATTGTAACCAGGGGGCTTAGCCTCTTCGATTCAATAATAATAGCTGTCGGGTATAACAGCTCGAAGAAGTATCTTTTTTCCGTTTCGCAAAGAGTTGATTTTATAAAAGCTCAATTTGCTGATGAGCCCCGCGTATCAGTCGAGTCATATACTGACCTGACCGTAGATTTTGCTATCAGGAAAAATGCCACTTATATTTTACGAGGCTTGAGAACGGCAGCCGATTTTGAGTATGAACGGGCCATAGCGCAGGTAAATCGCCTGATGACAAATATAGACTCGGTCTTTCTGCTTACCACACCTGAGCACACGCCTGTCAACTCTTCTATTATCAGGGATATCCTTAAACACAACGGTGATGCCTCAAAGTTTATTCCTGAAAGAACTTACAAGCTGATATTGGAATCACGAAAACAAGAATAAGGTGCTTCGAATTAGTAAAACACCCATAGAACTTAAAGCATTAATAATAAGCCTTATTATGCTGCTTATTAATGGCAGCGCCTATGCCGGGCTAGTGACGGAGAAGGAAGTAAGATTTTACGGCGATGCTCCCGCCTACAAGGGCCTAAGCATCGTATTTGAAAGCGTTTCCAATTATATTATTCCGCTTTCATCTCCTATTATTACGATGCCGATAAACGACGAGGGGCATTTCGACCTTAGCTTTGCCCTTGAGGAGCCTGCCTATATTTTTGCAGATTTAGGCCGCTTCAGGGCTTCTATTTATATCGAACCCGGAAAAGAGTACGAGCTCGTTTTCCCGCCTTTTGAAGCGCGCAGCGATGCAGAGCGCCTCAATCCTCACTTTAGTTTTGAAGAAGTAGCGCTGGGCATCGCCAATCCCGAAAGTCGTGATTTGAATAGAAATATTATTGAGTTTGATGCCGAGTTTGACTACCTGCATGCTCAAAATGCCATCCGCCTGTTCACAAACTCCGATACTGCTTTGGCAGCTAAGCTTGAACAGGAACTTGACAAAAAATATAGTTACTCCCATCCCATCTTCGAACAGCATAAAACCTTGTCGTTCCTGCGATTACGGCAAACTGCCTCACGACAGCAGAATCGTGATATTATTGCTGAACTGGGCTCGCTTCCTGTTCAGCTAATGCCTGCTTACTGGAAACTCTTCAACTCCCTCTTTAAGGGTTTTTATCCCTATGGATTTAAAGATAGCATTCAAACGGCGATAAGTGGGCAGGTCAGTAATCACGCCAGTTTCGACTCGATAGTTGATATCGCGATGGGCGATACCCTTTTTCGCAAGCGGGAGCTTACAGAGCTTGTTATCCTAAACGGCCTCTACGAAGCTTTCTATAATAAGACAGTGCCTGAGAACACCATCCTTGCTGTTCTCCAAAATGCCGCCCTTACAAGCTCAACTCCTTTAAGTAAGGCGATGGCACACGACATGTATGCCAAGACCTCCATGCTGCGACCGGGAAGTGAAGCTCCCGGGTTCAGCCTCTTTAACAGCAAAAGACGAGAAAAGAGCTTGAGCGAATATCGTGGCAAGTTTGTCTATCTCAACTTCATACATACAGAAAACTATGCTTGCCAAAAAGACATGCTGATTTTGGAGCAGTTTTATAAGAGCATGCGGCGCGAACTGGAAATAGTAACAATAGTGATGGATGAAGATTTTGAGGCCATGGAGAATTTTACGGAAACAAACGCCTATAAATGGGACTTCCTCCATTTCGGAAGCTACCCGCAACTTATTGAATTATACAACCTTCAGGCACTGCCATCCTACTATCTCATCAACCCCGAAGGAGCATTATCCTTATCGCCGGCCCCTGCGCCCGAAGAGAACTTCCGGGAACGATTTGCCGAGCAATATCAAAGTTTCCGCATCCGGGATTTGCGGAAAAACCCTCCAAAAGAAAAGAGTATTTTCCGCTAACACTCAATTTTTCAGCGAATAATAAGCTTAAGACTTTTTTTTTATCTAAAATATTCATAAAATTACCACAGAGTTTTTATTCCTTAAAATATAAGGAAGTCCCATTGTCTGTATTCAATCTAACTATAAAGTGAAATGCGGTACCGAATCCTGGTCTTATTCCTGATTATGACTCTGCCCTCCGGGTTCCTCAAAGTTAAGGGACAAGGAGTCGTTTTTGCCGAAATTGAATCAGTCAGCTATGAGTTTTGCGAAATAGGTCAAATAAATATTAAAATCACCTTCAATAGTGAATATGAAGCCCCCTTTGATGCCGGGATTGCTATTTACGGCAATAACGATGTCTTAATTGAAGGCAGTCCTCTTTTTATCGAGAAGTATTATCCATCAGAGAACGACAATAATTATACAGTTACTACATCAAAAACAATTCAGTTGGCAATTGATAAATTCCCGGGTAATAACACTCTCAGAATAATAATCACCAATGGTGAAGATGGAAATGGAATATTATACGGAGCTGAAGATATGGCAGGAGAAACCACTGTTACCCTGTATCGTAAGCCTTCTTCTCCTTTTAGCGCCGGTCAGGACATCGAGGTTTGCGGCCTGTCGGCACAGCTTAATGCCAGTGCAGGAGCCGAGAGTAACACATTTTCATGGACTGATATTGCCGGAGGCACATTTAGCGACAAGAACATCACAAATCCGGAGTTTAGCGCCGCAACAGAAGGAAGCTACTCTCTCGTCTTTACTCAAACAAACGGGGAGTGTTCCCTAAGTGATGTAGTCGATGTCGTTCTAAATGGCCAGCCTTCTGCCGCCATAACAACTGAAAGTGTTATCTGTAGCAGCGGTGATGCCCAAATAGACCTACATCTGGAGGGCTATGGCCCATGGCAGGGGCAATACAGCTACAACGGTCAAACAGCCTCCTTTACAGCAAGCAGCTCTACACATACCATAAGTCATAACTTAAACGGCGAAACAGATTTCCAACTGATCTCGGTAAGTGATGTTAATAACTGCGAGACCACATATAGCAATGAACCGGGGACATTTGTTACCGTTCCTGATAAGCAGCCAGTGGCAGATGCTGGCGACCCCAAATCTGAATGTGGAAATGAAACAGTGCTGGCAGCTGTTGCCCCATCGGCAGGCACCGGCAGCTGGAGTGGAGACGGTAGCTTTGCTTCACCTAATAGTCCAACCAGCACTTTCGTAAGTTCTGCATTTACAGGTTCAGTAGTAAAGACTTTGACATGGACTGTTGTCAATGATAAATGCAGTGCTTCCGACCAAGTCAATATCAGCTTCTTTGAGCCGCTCGACCCGGCTCTCATCTCGGCAGGACGTGACACTGCTCTCTATAATAAGAATAATTATATCCTAAATGCTTCTCCTCTCAGCTTTGGAGAAGGAGAATGGAGTGTTCTGGAAGGCAGCGGCACATTGTCGAGCCATCGTGAGCACAACTCACCTGTGGAAGGCCTGAAATATGGCCCAAACCTCTTGCGCTGGACTGTCACAAACGGCATTTGTGCTCCCGTGAGTAAAGACCTTGTGATTAGGGTGACCGGCGTAAAGCATTATACAGGAATATCGCCTAATAACGACAACTTGAACGACATCTTTATAATTGAAGGTGCCCAGCAAATCGAAAACAATAAGCTCTCGGTATTCGACCGCTCCGGCAAGCTGGTTTATCAGACTGCCTCCTATCAAAATAATTGGGGCGGCATTGACTTAAACGGCAAGGCACTTCCCGACGGGAATTATTACTTCCGCTTCCAGGGAGACGGGGTTGATATTAAAGATTTTTTAATCATCAAGCGTTCAAAACCATAAAGCTGCAAAGGTATGAAGCAACTTCTTACTCTAATTCTATTAAGTGCTGTTTGCGCAGGCAGCTTTGCTCAAAAAGAGATGTTCATGTCGCAGTATATGCACAATCGTTTTGCTATCAACACGGCATTTGCCGGGTCGGCAGAAACGCTTTCGGCAATGGCTGCCGTGCGGAGGCAGTGGGCAGGCAATCCCGAATCCCCAAAGGCTCAATATCTCTCCATGCACGCTCCTTTAAAGAACGATAATGTAGCACTGGGTCTGGCTGTCTTCAACGAAAATGTGGCAATAGCCAAAAACACAGGGCTAACAGCAGCTTATGCCTATCGCGTCAATACCGGGAAGATGCAGAAACTCGCCTTCAGCATAAGTGCAGGTTTCTACACAACTAAACTAAATTGGAGCCAGGTTGATTTAATAGATGATACCGACCCCGCTTTTGGCGATAATGAAACCCTCACCGAGCCGGTTCTGGGCTTCGGAGTATCGTGGTACAGCAATAGTTTTTTCGTAGGATTTTCGACCCCCGATATCTTTTACAGGAGATCATTTAACAATGAATCACCCTCCTTAGAACTATCAGAGATCGATTATCTTTTTACGGCAGGTTACCTCTTCCCTCTCAGCGAAGCTCTGGCTGTGCAGCCATCTTTTCTGTTGCGCATGAATCCTTCGGGCTCCAATATTGCCGACCTCTCAGGGACTTTTATTTATAATAGCACATTTTTGTTGGGCGCAGCCTATCGTACAAACAGTGAACTTATTGCAATAGCCGGCTGGCAGGCAACGCCGCAGTTGATGATTGCCTACAGCTACGATTACCCGACGGGCGACCTTAGCAATATGAGTAGCGGAAGCCACGAAATATCGTTGAAATACAATTTTGGATATAAAATAAATACGGCTAACCCAAGGTTCTTTTAACTATTAGGATGAGATAAACAGTTTAACGGGGGCAACAATATGCTTAATACTTACAAATTTATCATCGCGGCATTAACATCTTTGCTTTTAGTTACAGGAGAGGCAGGAGCTCAGGAAATCACACTTCAAAAACTTAGTGTAAACGGAGCCTTCTCCGCGGAGATGGCGCCCTTTGTGCATGACTCAACTTTGTATTTTGTATCCAACCGAAAAAGCAGCGTGTTAGTAAATGTCTTGAGTCAGGACGACCAGCCCCTTTACAAACTTTTTAGAGCAGCAATAGATAAAAGTGGAAAAAGCGGCAGAGTAACACCTTTTGAAGCAACTTCCGACCAGGCGCTTACCGTCGGCCCTATGACTATGAGCAAGGACGGGATGACAATGATTACAACCCTCAATAAAACAACAAGTTTACGTCAGGCAAGACAAGGCCGTTCGCAAAACCGTTTGACCCTCTACGAAGCTCATAAAAGAGGAAACGACTGGCAGGAGTTTGCTGAAATTCCCTTTGCCAAGGGCGATTTTTCAATAACTCATCCCTCACTGTCTGCCGATGGAAATATGCTGTTCTTCGTGTCGGATAAGCCCGGTGGCGAAGGAGGAACAGATATTTACCTGAGCCGCAAACAAGCAGGCGGCTGGAGTGATCCCGAAAACCTTGGCTCAAGGATTAATAGCGCAGGCAACGAACTGTTTCCCTTTTACCACCCTTCAGGGAAGCTATATTTCAGCTCCGACGGACACGGAGGGATGGGAGGAACAGATATCTTCTACTCGATTTTTGACGGGCAGTGGAGTACTCCCGCAGCCCTTCCGGCTCCTCTTAATTCTGCCCACGACGATTTTAGCTGCTTTATTTACAATGATGAATTATCCGGGATTTTTGCCTCCAACAGAGACGGAAACGACAATTTATATCATTTCGCCTATCAGATGGCCTTTTGCGAAGAGCCCACCGAAGTAGTGGAGGAGAATTATTGCTTTACTTTTTTTGAAACAGGTGAATTTGATAAAGACAGCGTGCCACACCGCTACCGCTGGGAGTTTAGTGATGGAAGCTATGCCGACGGGGCAGAAGTTGACCATTGCTTCCCCGGCCCCGGCTTGTATGAAATAGCACTTAATGTTGTCGATACCATTACCGGTGAAGAGCAATATTCAGTTGCCAATTACGAATTATTATTAGAAAAAAGTAAACAGGTTTATTTTTACGCCCCTCCCAAGCTTAAGCCAAATGAGACCATAATTCTGGAAGCTGAACTCACCGGGTTTGAGGACCTTGATGAGCTTCAATATTTTTGGGATTTGGGAAATCAAGAAGAACGTCAAATTGGCAAAACTATTCGGCACGCTTTTCGTAGGAAAGGAACATACACTATAAGATGTGAGGCATATTGGAGTGGAGGGCAATTGTGTTCCTACCGTAAGATAGTGGTAGAGTAAGAGATATAACAAACCGGATTATGCAGATTAGACGTTTTTTATACATAGCCGCATTGCTACTTACAGCAACTATTAAAATCGCTGCGCAACCCGTTCCGGCCGTTGATGAGAATATCAACGCACTGGTAACCTTTGGTAAAGACGGCGATACTGCCTGGGGCGATGATGATTTTATACAGATAATTTTCTTCAGCATTCCCGAGTCTTTTCAGGATCCTATCTTCATTAGGGTATATGACCCTGAAACCGGCGGAGCCTTTGATGAACAAAAGGGCGAGTGGAATACAAGAACCGCGTTTTCGGTGTTTGGAGGCGAAGGAGCCTGTTCTAATGAAGGAGCTCGACGTATAAAACGCGACGGCAACTACCGTAGTGGCACTATGCTTGCCACCCGGACCTTTGGCAGCGACCCAAGAACTGATGAGCAATGGTTCACCTTTGGCCCCTTTAACCCTTCTGAAGGCGAGCTTTTGCCCGAGTACGGCGGCTATATTTTCAAATTAGTAGTGGAAGGAATTAGCGGCGATGACGGCAATTTGTACCGTCTGTTCCTCAGCACCGACGGTCATCAAAACCGACCCGTCGAAGGTGCCTTTGCTTATTATTTCAAGTATAAGTTCAGACTGCATGACGACATCAACGAAGTCTCTCATATTTACCCCTACATGGACGACCGCGTAACTGCCATAAAGCAGAGCAATTTTGACTGGGATAACGATGGTATCATTCGCATTATTTCGCCGTCCAAAAACGGCGAACGTACTGCCGTATCAGGCGACGACCATTGGGTTACAAGCACGCACCCGCTTACAAGCGATGATATAAACAGCTCCCTCGACATTCAGATGATTAAAAACAAAAAAGCCAATATAAGGAATAACAACGTGGTGATTTATTTAGAAAACCAATATGGTGAGCTTTTGCCATTCTACAGTATCCCCATAGGCGGAATTCCAAAATACAAGTATAACATTGGCATAAAACCTAAAGCTCCGACAAGATGATTAGATTGCCAGGTTGGTTTCGGAAAAGCATAGCCCCGCTTATGTTAGCTGTAATGCCCTTTTTACTAAACGGTCAGACCTTCCAGTTTAAGAACTACGACTCGAATATGGGACTGCCGCAAAACTTTATCTATTGCCTCGAACAGGATAATGACGGTTTTTTGTGGATAGGCACAGGTGAAGGCCTGGTTCGCTACGACGGGCTAAAATTCATATCATTCTCAACCCGCGATTCCTTAGCGGCCGATTTCATCATGTCCTTAAAAGTTGCAGATGACGGCGCACTGTGGATAGGCCACAACAACGGCGATGTTACTTATTACAAGGATGGGATCTTCAAACCAATTCGTCTGCCCGGCACCAACAGCCCTGTGCGTTGCATTAACTTCGACCAACAAGGAAACGTGTGGCTGACCATCCAGAATAGCGGCTTTGCAAAAATCGACAAATATCACAACGTAAGCACATGGTTTGACACAGGAAGTCTGGGCTACACCCTTTTTTATTCCATCTATCCCTTAGGCGACAATGTTGTTTTACTGGGAACCTCTGAAGGCCTGATGCGACTCACAGGCGGAGCGCAGGGGAAGATTCAAAGCCTGGAAAAATTCACCGATATCCCGCTGACAACAATTACATCAATCAAAGCACGCAGGGGAATTCAGGATGAATTCTGGATTACTACCGAAGATGAGGGTTTTTACCGCTTTGCCCTTAATGAATCATCTGCCAAACAAATTATTGATAAAGACCTCTGCCTGATGTTCAATCTCGAATATGAAAACATTCAGGACATAGAAGAGGAAGACGAAGGACACATCCTATTGGCAACATGGGGCAACGGCGTGATAAAGCTCTTTTATGATGCTCTCAACCAGGAATTTACCGAGTCTTTCAACTTCTCGGTAACTAATGGAATGAGCAATAATTTTGTAAAAGACCTGCTGGCTGATGATGAAGGAAACTACTGGTTTGCCACCTATGGGGGCGGAGTTTCTTCTTTGGTGGATGAAAGCATGGTTTTTTACGATCTCTCAGTTATTGGCTTTCAGCACAATAAGGCAAGAGCTGTTATGCACAGTAATAAGCAATTGTGGATAGGACTGGAAAATGGCTTGATAGTCGCAGATCCCTATTGCTTCACCGATTTCGAATACTACGACTCAGAAATGGGTCTTCCCAAGGACGCAGTTATCGGCTTTTATGCCGATACTGACAATACCGTCTGGGTGGCTACTCAAAACAGCGGCTTATACTACAGAAAAGATGGAAGCGCTGTCTTTAGCCCTTACTATTACACAAGTTCACTCACCGAGAAAAAAATTAACGATATTGGAGGAAGTGAGGGCAAAATATATCTGGCAACGGTGGGAGGCTTTGTGCAAATTGAGCCTAAAACCAGGAAGCACACTATTCTTACTACTGAAAACGGCCTTCCGCACAACAATATAAATTTTGTATATCCCAACAACGGCGACCTTTGGATTGGCCCCAAAAACAGCGGAATTTGCCGTATAGAAGCTCAAAACATAGAGGTACACCGTATCACCGACTCTCCCCTCGACATATATGATATGGCCATTGACAGCACAGGCGCAATGTGGCTGGCAACGCAAGGAAGAGGATTAATTAATTATAGTGAAGACTCGCTTATCTATATTGATGTTTACAGTGGCCTTGCTAAGAATTTTACCTACAATGTAATAAGCGACATATATAACAGGCTGTGGGTAACTCACTTCCCCGGCTTGAGCTCTGTTGACCAATCAACAGGCAAAATACGAGTCTTTGACCATCAGCAAAACATGGGTGTTGACTTTTACCAGGCCACCTCTGATAAAGAGCAGACTTTGTGGTTTGTTTCCAACCAGGGGGTAATTAATTATTTCCCCAAAAAAGACCTGGGAAACAAAATAGCCCCAAATCTGAACTTTACTTCAATAAAGGTATCAGGAGTTGATTATAAAGCCACCAAAGAGCTCAATTTACCTTATCCGTATAAAAAGAGATATACTTTTAGATTCGACTTTACCGGCATAAGTTTCAAAAGCCCCAAAGAGGTTACTTACCAGTACAAACTGACACGCAATAATGAAGCTGGCGATGAGCAATGGCTCGACTTGGGCACTACATCCTTCAGGGAGTATGAATATCTGCCCGATGGAAACTATAAGCTTCAGATACGGGCTTTCAATGCCGACGGAGTTTATAACAAGAATCCGCTTGAAATTAATATAAATATCGCCGCCCCGGTATGGAAAAAACTCTGGTTCTATATTGCTGTAATTTCAATTATTGCCTATTCAATCTTTTTGGTAATTAAAACCCGTGAAAGAAAACTAAGGAGGCAAAAGGAGGCGCTGCAACGTGAAGTAGAATCGCAAACCGTTATTCTGCGGGAACAAAAGGCAGAAATAGAGAAGAAGAACAGGGACATTACAGATAGTATAAACTATGCCAAACGCATCCAGTCTTCTATTTTACCGCCTTCTGAGATTCTCACAAAAGCATTTAATGAATCCTTCATCTTTTTTGCCCCGAGAGACATTGTCAGTGGCGACTTCTACTGGTTTTTTCACTCGAAGGACAAGTTCCTGATTTGCGCAGCCGATTGCACCGGCCACGGTGTTCCCGGCGCCTTTATGTCAATGATAGGAACAACTCTATTAAATGATATAGTAAAGCAGAAAGAGATAAGTTCACCTGCAGATATCCTTCAAAGGCTGGATTTGGAGATTAAGATTTTGCTCCAAAAAAATGAATCAGAACATACCCGCGACGGAATGGATATATCTATTGTTGAGGTTGACCCCAAAACAAACAGGATTCGCCTGGCATCAGCCAAGCGACCTGTTTATCTGTTTATTAACAACGAACTGAATATCTATAAAGGCATTAGAAGAAGCATTGGCGACAGCACGATGGAAGATGAAAGCGATTTCGTAAATATTGAGTACGACATGGCCGAAAATGATACTATCTACCTCTTCTCTGATGGATATTCCGACCAATTTGGAGGCCCGGAGGGCAAAAAGTATATGACGGCCAACGTGAAAAAGCTACTGCTCAGCATCTACGATAAACCAATGAGAGAACAGTATGCAATAATCAGAGATACCTTCTATGACTGGAAAGGTGATCATGATCAGGTTGACGATGTGGTATTTATAGGTTTAAGACTATAAAACTATTCCAGCCAGCCAATTATAGTCTGCTTGCCCCTTACGCTCTGACCCGGGCTAACGTCGATACGCGAGCCTAAAGGAAGATAGATGTCAACGCGTGAACCAAACTTTATAAAACCCATTTGCTCACCCTGAGTGGCTTTACTGTCCTTTTCGGCATAACAAACAATGCGCCGGGCAACGGCTCCGGCAATTTGGCGAACTACAACTATATGACCCTTCTCGTGCTCTATTGCTATGGTGGTACGTTCATTTTCGGTCGATGCTTTAGGCAAATTTGCAGCCATAAAACGACCGCTGTGATGCTTAAAGTAACGGACAGCCCCTGAGAGAGGGTACCAGTTTATATGAACGTTAAATACGCTCATAAAGATAGATACCTGAATAGCTTTCCCTTTAATAAACTCGGTCTCTTCGACTTCCTCAACAACCACTATTTTGCCGTCGGCCGGAGCTATTATCGCCTTATTATGAACATATCCCTCCCTTACCGGACTGCGAAAAAAACTTGCTATACCTAAAAACAGTAAGCCTGATATTGTTATGCTCCAGGGCATAACAGCCGGAAGCTTTGCCAATAGCACGTTGAAAAGGACCAATGCTATAAAAATAATCATAAGGATTCTATATCCTTCTTTATGAATAGTCATGAAAATATTAATTATAAAATATAACCGATTACTACTAAATAGCAGCACACCATAGGTGCAGCAAAAAGAACAGCATCAAAACGATCGAGTATCCCTCCATGACCGGGCAATATCTTACCCGAATCCTTGATCTTGGCACTTCTTTTAAGTAAGGATTCAACCAGGTCGCCAAAGGTTCCCATTACAGATATAATAGCGCCTATAGCTATGCAATGCGCCAGGCTAAGAGCCGGACAAGCATAATTTAAGGCCCAGGCCACAAGCAGGGTCAGGACAAAGCCGCCGATGGCACCTTCCCAGCTCTTTTTAGGAGAAATCCGGGGAAAAAGCTTATGCTTACCCATAGTAACGCCCACAAGATAAGCGCCGGTATCATTAGCCCATACCAGCAAAAAGAAGCCCAGTAAAATTTCAAAAGAATAGCTTCCCGTAGCAAAGACGATAAAGTGAATACATGAAAAGGGCAAAGCCACATAAAATGGTACCAGAAGGGTGCAAGCAATATTTTGCACGGGAGTTTCCTTATTGCGAAAAAGCTCTATGATAAACACAGCCATAATCATAGGAACAGTAAAGATAATCCACAGCTGCGAAATCTTGCCCGAGAGAATAAAGAAGAGAGCTATATACCAAAAGACACCCAAAAGAATGGCCAGACCTTTTTGAACACTTACAGTGCTTGTACTAACCAAACGGGTAAACTCCAACATCCCAACCACCATTGCCGAAAAGAAAACTAAAAGGTATGAGTATTGATGCCACCACATTCCCGCGATAATCACAGAAACGAAGATAATTCCCGTAAAGAGACGCTGACTAAATTCCTTCACTCAAATGAATTTTTAAATTTCCTTAATGGCTTAAAACGAACATAACAGCACTATCGACAATAAGACTACAAAATTAGCAGAAAGATTGATTTTAAAAAACTAAACAGCATCCTGCCCCAAACATTTTGTTGCAGAGATGAATTATAAGCAGCTTAATGATGAAAGGCACCGCCCAAAACAGACGATGCCTTCCATAATATTCGCACAAAGCAAAGGGCTAAGCTACTCTTTCCCTTGCTATTCCTCTTTGTTTTCTACTTCCTTGGCAGCAACACTTGCCGAAGCCTCACTTTTTTTTCCGTTCTCATCCTCAATTATGTGACTGGTAATTTTTCTCTTGCCGAAAATATGCTCCAAATCCTCACTAAACAAAACTTCCTTCTCAAGTAGCAACTCAGCCAACTGATGGTGCTTATCCGAATTTTCTTTCAGAAGACCCTTGGCACGCTCGTATTGCTCTTCAACAATTCTGGAAATTTCCTCGTCAATAATCTGCGCTGTCTTTTCACTGTAAGGCTTGTTAAAAGCATATTCATTCTGACCCGTAGAATCAAAATAGCTAAGATTGCCGATTTTTGGACTCATCCCAAAATAAGAAACCATAGCCGTGGCCTGACGAGTAACCTTCTCCAAATCATTAAGGGCTCCGGTTGAGATGCGACCGAAAACCACATCTTCGGCCGCACGTCCGCCAAGGGTAGCGCACATCTCGTCAAGCATCTGATCATAAGTGTTCAGCGAACGCTCTTCGGGCAGATACCACGCTGCTCCCAAAGCCTTGCCGCGGGGTACGATGGTCACCTTAACCAAAGGATGAGCATGTTCAAGCAGCCAGCTTATTGCAGCATGACCCGCTTCATGATAGGCAACTGCCCTCTTCTCATCTTTTGATATTATCTTATTCTTTTTTTCTAATCCACCCACAATACGATCAACGGCATCGAGAAAATCCTCTTTCTCAACCACCTTCTTACTTTTTCTGGCGGCTATCAATGCTGATTCATTACACACGTTTGCAATGTCAGCTCCCGAGAAACCGGGTGTTTGACGAGCCAGAAAATCAGATTTTACGTCATCGCCCAACCTGAGAGGACGTAAATGCACCTCGAAAATCTCCTTACGTTCATTCAAATCCGGAAGCTCAACGCTTATCTGCCTGTCGAAGCGACCGGCACGCATCAATGCCCTGTCGAGTACATCTGCACGGTTTGTGGCAGCCAATACTATTACCCCGCTGTTGGAGGCGAAACCGTCCATCTCTGTAAGCAGCTGATTTAGAGTATTCTCGCGCTCATCATTTCCGCTAAAGTTAACGTTCTTGCCACGTGCACGACCAATGGCGTCGATCTCATCAATAAATACTATGCAAGGCGCCTTATCTTTAGCTTTTTTGAAGAGATCACGAACCCTCGAAGCTCCAACTCCCACAAACATTTCAACAAAATCGGAACCCGACATGCTGAAAAACGGAACGTTGGCCTCACCGGCCACAGCCTTTGCAAGAAGAGTTTTCCCGGTTCCGGGAGGGCCTACCAGCAATGCTCCCTTGGGGATTTTTCCTCCCAATTGAGTAAACTTCTCAGGCTTCTTCAAAAACTCAACGATTTCTTCCAGTTCGACCTTTGCCTCAGCCAAACCCGCCACATCGTTAAAGGTAACCTTAACAGCAGTTTCTTTATCGAACATGCGAGCCTTCGACTTGCCAACATTGAAAATACCGCCGGCTCCTCCGGCTCCACCCTGTGAACTCATTCTTCTGAAAAAGAATACCCAGATACCGATAATCAAAAGAAAGGGCAACATCATCATAAAAAAGTCGCGTAACAAGTTGGAACGCTCCTCATATTCGATAGGAATCTGTATTCCCTTTGCTTCTTCAGCGCTTTTCCTGGCTTCTTCAAGCTTGTCAAGGGTCGGAATCTTAACCAGAAGGTGAGGCCCGGTGCGCGGCAGAGTTGCGTGATCTTTTAATATATCACTATACTTACCCAAAGCGCTTTCGTTAATAGTAACCTCAGCATCTCCTTCGTTAGTTATTACAACTATTCGTACAATATCACCTCCCGGGAGTATCTGATTCTCAAAAACACTCCATGAAACTTTTTGCGGTGCCTGTCCACCACTAAACATAGTAATCCCAATAAGCACAGCGAAAATGATACCGTAAATCCAGTAAGCATTGAACTGCGGCATCTTAGGGTTGCTATTACCCGGCTTGTCACCCTTTTCGTCCGGTATATTCTTTTTTTCTTCAGTCATTCTCTACTAACAATTAGTTACTTATCAATCAAAATTTGCAATATCGTGGCGCTCGCCGTCAGCCCATAAGCCTTCAAGATTATAGAACTCACGTACCTTACGTTGAAAAAGATGTACCACAACATTCATATAATCAATCAATATCCATTCGGCATTATCGCGGCCTTCCACATGCAAGGGCTTATCACCCACCGTCTTCCTTACATACTCATCAACTGAATCTGCAATTGTATCAACGTGCACATTGCTATCGCCATCACATATAACAAAATAGTCCGAGATTGTGTTCTCTATTGAAGTCAAATCGAGAACCGTGATATTAACACCCTTCTTCTCCTGAATCCCTTCAACCACTGCATCAACTAACTGCTTCGAAGTAATCGTCTCCTGATTATCTGTCATCCTAAGTTTTTTACCTGACTATATATATTTTAAACAGATTATTAACGTTTTAGTTGTATCAGTAAACTAAAGCAATCAAAACGTAAAAAATAAAGGTCAAAGATAACACTTTCAAAGAATATAAATGTCTAATTTCAGCAGCGAAAAAAAGCCTTTTTGCTGAAACAGTAAAAACTATGGTTGAAAGACAAGTTCCTAAAATAGAGTATTTTGATTCGCTCGATTCAACAAATCAAAAACTCAAAGAGATGCTTCAAGACCCATCTCTCCCCGAATTTACGGTAGTATATGCTGATTACCAGACGGCCGGCCGCGGACAACCGGGCAATACCTGGGAGAGCGAAAAGGGAAAAAACCTGACTTTTTCCATCCTGATAAAGCCTGACTTTATTGATGTGGGTGAACAGTTTGCTATTACTCAATTAGTTACCCTCGCAATCCTGGACGTTTTGCGGCCACACTGCAAAATCGTTTCAGTGAAATGGCCAAACGACATCTATGCAGGCGACCAAAAACTTGCCGGCATTTTGATAGAAAACAGCCTGAAAGGCAGCTATATATACAACTCTGTTATCGGAATCGGACTGAATCTGAATCAGAAGACTTTTAGCGCTAAGCTGCCCAATGCTGTATCGCTTTCCAAGCTGACAGGCAAAGAACACGACGTAAAGAAGACTCTTAAGCTTTTCATCAAGGCTTTTGCAAACCGCTATATTGCCTTTGCCGAAAACCCTGATTTCAGAAAACTCTCAGCCGATTACGTCGAGCATCTATACCGCAACAAAGGGAGCCACCTCTACAAAGACCAAAACGGAAGCTTTGAAGCTGAGTTTCACGAAATTAAACCCACCGGACAATTAGTATTAAAACGTAGCGACGGCAGCCTCCACAGCTATTCTTTTAAAGAAGTGGAGTTTATAATTTGATATCCTGAAATTGTTTATGTTTTAACAACTTTGAACTTAAAACTTAAAACCTTGAACTTTAAACCTTGAACCTTAAACTTAAAACTTAAAACCTAAAACTTAAAACCTTGAACTTAAAACTTAAAACCTTGAACCTTAAACTTTGAACTTAAAACTTTGAACTTAAAAACTGCTCACCTCTTCCAGTTAGCGGGGTCTTTGCGCCACTCGCCTAAAGCCTGTAAATCGTCATGGCTTACAATACCATTGTCAAGGGCAACTTGCAAAAGTGTGTTATAATTGCTCAGAGTTTCAACATCTACCCCGGCTGTTTTAAAATTATCTTCTGCAGTCTGAAAGCCATACGAAAAGATAGCAAGCATGCCCAGCACCACCCCGCCGCGTTCCCGAACAGCTTCAACAGCTTTAAGGCTACTGCCTCCGGTCGAAATCAAATCTTCAATTATTACTACCTTTTGCCCTTCTTCAAGTACTCCTTCTATCATATTCTCAAGGCCATGGCCTTTGGGTGCTGAACGGATATAGATAAAGGGCTTGTTTAAGAGGTCGGCCACCAGAGCCCCCACAGCTATTGCTCCGGTTGCTACCCCGGCAATAACATCGGCATCTGTATATTTTTCGCGAACAATTTCAGCAAACTGCTCCTTGATATAATCACGCACCTTAGGAAAAGAAAGTGTTTTGCGGTTATCGCAATATATAGGCGATTTCCAGCCCGAGGCCCAGGTAAATGGACTTGTAGGTTGCAATTTTATTGCTTTAATTTGCAGCAGATGATTTGCAATGCTCACTTCTCTGTTATTCATCCTTTTATTATTTGATTAAGTAAAATTCAATAAGCTAAAAGATTTCCGCAAATGTATAAAATCTTTTTTAAGGATAGAGAAATTGTGCTGACAGACCGCATTTCTGAGGACTTGTCATCCCACTTCGGCTCTATTTTGAAGTATGCCAACAAAGGAGAACTGGCGCAATTTATCGACAATTTTGACAAAGACGAAAACATCAAAAGCGCATTTGTCTATTATCATAATCTGCGCGAATTAATGCAGCAATTTCGAAGCTGCTTTAAGAACCTGCCAGCTGCCGGAGGCCTTGTATGGAACGAGCAGAAAACAGCCTTTATAGGGATGAAGAGATTGGGCTTTTTTGACCTTCCCAAAGGGAAAGTGGAGAAACACGAAACACATGAAGATGCCGCGATACGCGAAGTTGAAGAGGAGTGTAACATTCAGGACCTGACTATACTGTCTAAGGCCATCACCACCTACCATACTTACAAGCTGAAAGGTGAAAACATCCTGAAAGAAACACACTGGTATGAAATGATATATCATGGTTCAGCTATCCCACGACCACAGACCGAAGAAAATATTGAATCAGTATTTTGGGTAAGACCCGATGAGCTTGCAGCCCTTCTTAAAACCACCTACCCATCAATTATCGAAGTCTTAAAGAGCTCATCTGTAAGACTCTTCGATTTTGATGACCACATCAGTTAAGGGTCGGTCACGGCTATCGGTTTTCAGGGAAGCTATTTTGGCTACCACGTCGAGCCCTTCTACAACCTCGCCAAAAACAGTGTAATCGCCATCCAGGTCGGGCAGACCGCCAATCGTAGTATAGGCCTCACGCTGCTCGGGGCTAAACTTTAGATGATCAGACAAGTTAAACTCAAAATCTATCTTCGCCCTAATGTCAAGTACCAGTTTATTATATTCCTCGGCATTGCCCTCGGCGCGCAGTCTGTCCATCTCCTCTTTATGCGGGACAAGGTATTTCTGCCTCAAATTCTTCAATATCGGGTTATTAACAACTTTCTCCATGTAATCGAGCTCCTCGTCAGAATAAACACGACCCTGTACAATGTAAAACTGCGAAATATCCGACATCCTGAAGTGGTTTACATTCTCGGGCTGCCGTGGCGCACATACCGCCCCTCTTTTATGAAAGCGATTGCTTACAAATTCAGAACTGATATTGTGACTTGTTCCGTAGCCTATGCTTTTACCCGGAGGCGCGTTGCGCGAATCACTTGAGCCGCCCTGGATAACGAAATCCTTTATTACCCTGTAGAAAAGCGTCCCATCAAAGTGCTTATTGTTTACCAGCTTCAAAAACTCTCTACGATGCTCGGGAGTCTCATTATATAGACGTATGCGGATGTTACCCATGTTAGTTTTAACCGTAACGTAATAATCCAAATCCTGCGCCTTGCCTTCAGAAGACATAAAAAGCCCGCATACCAATAAAAAACCAATAAGTAAGCTCCTGCTTAACATCTCCGCATCCTCCTATTTCTTTTTCACTTTCACCTTAATCACTACGTCATCAAGCGGCCTGTCCATCTCGTTTGTCTCCGCCCCTGCAATTTTATCAAGCACATCCATGCCCGAAATAAGCTCTCCAAAAACGGTATAGTCGCCATCGAGGTGAGGCACGCCGCCCAAAGTCGTATATACAGCACGCTGTTCCTCCGGAATAAGCATAGGCTTTAAGCTGTCTATTTCGGGGGCAGCCATTTTCATAATCTCAGCCATAAGCGCTTCAAAACCTTCGCGGTCGTTGGCCTGCTGCATTCCAATCAATTCATTACGATAGGGATTAGCATACTTCATCATAATCTGCTGACGCTTACGCTCGCTGCTCATAAGCTCCATTTGGTCAAGCTCTTCGACTGTAAAAACCTTTCCCTGAACTATATAAAACTGAGAACCCGATGACTTCTTCAGAGGATTTACCTGATCGCCCTGACGGGCTGCTGAAAGAGCTCCTTTTTTATGGAAGTACTTTGGGTAAATAATTTCTGCTTCCAGCTGATAACCGGGACCTCCGTCTCCCAAAAAAGCATCTGATGAAGCCCCTTTAGAATTGGGATCTCCGCCTTGAATCATAAACTCATTGATAACCCTATGAAAAAGGCTGCCATCATAAAAGCCCTCATCGGCAAGTTTGATAAAGTTATCACGATGTTGGGGAGTGTCATCATATAGAATAAATTCCATATTACCATAGACGGTTTCGATTTCCACCACGGTTTGCTTCTGACAAAAAACAAGCGTCTGGCTAATGGCAGCCAGCGCTACAAATAATAATATTCGTCTCATAAAGTTTTGTTAAGCAATTATTGTTCCAAAGGTTTAAGCACCTGGTCAAAATACACTATCATTGCCTGCTTTAGAATGCGCTTCTGGAAGGTAGGACTTAAGCTTTTAACGCTCTTAATCTCCTCAAATTCAGGCCAATTATCCCTGTCTTTCCCGGTCACTCTCAAATACCCCAGCTGCGCCAGCAGGCAGCATTTTCCCAGGTTTATTATATCCCACTTTTCGTCGCGGCTATATTTTGTCATGCCTGTGCCCAGTTCCTGAATACCGATTACAAAAAGCATAAAATCAAATTCGGCGGTCACCTTAAAATGCTTGCTAACCTTTAGGACTGTTTCGTTCCAGCTTTCTTCGCTATACTCCATTTTTGCTTATTAAGTGATAAAATGAAGAACAAGCATCCTGCATTAAAGTTCGCCATTTAGCTCCTTATAATCTCTTTAAAGGCACGCTTGAAGGCCTCTTCAGCAGTTTCCGTCAAGATTTCTTCTACGGCCGACTCCTCCGTAATATCTTCTACCCCTTCATCCCAGCGCTTCAGATACCAATCACCCTTTTCGTATTCAAGGGCTGTCATATTATCCACCCAGTCGCCCGAGTTTAGATATATCACCGAGCCTGAAGGAGTAATAATATTCTTTTTAGCCGGCCGATGGATATGCCCGCAAATCGCGTAGTCATAACCTTTTCTGATAGCAAGGCGCGCCACCGTCGATTCAAATTTCGTAATCTCCTGATGCTTTCCACCTTTAACAACATCCTTGATTTTAGCGGCAAGTGATATCTTTTTGCCACCAAAAAGCTTTATCACTCCGTTAACGAGACGGTTAATTGCCATAAGCAAGCCATAACCTACCGAGCCCAATTTTGCAAGCCATTTTGAGTTATGCATAACCACATCAAAAACATCTCCATGGAAAATCCAACTTGTCTTACCGTCAAGGGTAAGGACTATTTTGTTGGTAATTTGTAGTTGGCCAAACTCCAGGTCGGTAAATCGACGAGCCACCTCATCATGATTACCGGGAATATAAATTATTTTACAGCCTTCTTCAGCCAGCTTAAAAAAATAACGAACCACTTTAAAGTGGGCTGTTGGGAAATAGTTGGAAGTAAAGCGCCAGGCATCAATAATGTCACCATTAAGCACCAATATTTCTGGTCTGATGGTCTTTAAATAAGCATGTAATTGCTCGGCCTTACAGCCGTAAGTACCTAAGTGAACGTCGGAAATAACTACTGCCTTTAAGGGGCGTTTTTTTGTCTTTGGTGTCATGCAGCGCTGATATATAGGCTAATAGACAACAAATATAGCTAAAGCAGCTTATATAACGTAAAGTAATTGTTAATTTTCCAATAAAGAATGCTCTAACTCATTCCAAATCATCTCTTTTAATTGGGCAATACCCTTGCCTGTAACTGAAGAGATAAAAACATAAGGAAGCTCAGGCAGGTCGGCCTCTAACTCCTTCTGTAGTTCAGCGTCGATAAAGTCACTCTTGGAAATAGCCAGCAGGCGCTTCTTGTCTAAAAGCTCAGGATTGTATTGTTCAAGCTCATTAAGAAGGATGCCATACTCCTGGCGTATATTCTTGCTGTCGGAAGGTATAAGAAAAAGCAAAATTGAATTACGCTCAATGTGGCGTAAAAAACGCAAGCCTATACCCCGGCCTTCATGCGCACCTTCAATAATACCCGGGATATCGGCCATCACAAAGGATTTATGGTCGTGATACTCCACGATTCCAAGATTGGGAATCAGGGTAGTAAAGGGATAGTCAGCTATTTCAGGCTTTGCAGCCGAAACGGAAGCCAGAAGTGTAGATTTACCGGCGTTTGGAAAACCAACAAGACCTACGTCGGCCAACAGCTTAAGTTCAAGAATAACAGAAATTTCTATTGCCGGCTCACCGGGCTGGGCATATCTTGGAGTTTGATTTGTTGCCGATTTGAAGTGGAAATTACCCAATCCGCCTCGCCCGCCTTTGGCCACAATCGCCTCATCACCATGATTAGTTATCTCAAAAAGCACTTCGCCTGTTTCGTCATCCTTCACAACTGTACCGAGCGGCACCTCAATAATCTTGTCTTCGCCGCTAAGACCCGAAGAGCGCTGACGACTACCCGATTCGCCATGCCCGGCAAAGACGTGACGTTGATACTTCAGGTGAATCAGCGTCCAATAGTTTTTATTGCCGCGAATAATCACGTGACCACCACGACCACCATCGCCGCCGTCGGGCCCTCCTTTAGGGACAAACTTCTCGCGTCTGAAATGAGCTGAGCCACTTCCACCTTTCCCGGAACGGCAAAATATTTTGACATAGTCAACAAAATTACTACCTGCCATTTCTTTTCAATATATTATTATTCTCCCGGATAAAAGGCAGCCCTTAGCTATTGGCTGCAAAACAAGGCAAACTTACTTATTCTGAAAGACTTTGACAATTAAGCGATACAAATATCTAAGGCCTCGCTAATTCTTTCAAAAATACGATCGACTGAACCAACGCCACAAACGCCGCGATACAAGCCCTCTGCCTTATAGAAATCTATAACCGGAGCAGTATCCCTCTCGTAAACCTCAATGCGCTTGGTGATGGTTTCAAGATTATCGTCACTGCGACCGGAAGTTTCGCCTCTCTTAAGCAAGCGGGCAATTAGCTCCTCTTTGTTAACTTCCAGATTCAGCATCACCTCGATAGTCTGATTACGTCGGGCAAGCATCTCTTTCAGAGCCCTTGCCTGGGCAACAGTGCGCGGAAAACCATCAAAAATCACTCCCGCTGAATTATTCAAACGATTAAGCTTTTGATCAAGCATCTCGATTATAACGCTGTCGGGCACCAGCTCTCCACGATCAATATAGGATGCGGCAATTATGCCTATGTCGCTTCCTGCCTTTATTTCGGCACGCAAAATCTCACCTGTGGAAATATGCGACAGACCATATTTTTCAATAATAGCCTCGCTTTGAGTCCCCTTACCTGACCCGGGAGGACCGAAAATTACAATATTAAGCATTGTTCTTTATTTATTTCTATTTTTTTCTCCTTCTTAACTAGCCTCTTTCTCAGCAGAATCACAGACACACCCGGCTAATCAGCAGCTCGCGAACAGGCACCGCGGTACCCGGCAGCATAATCTGCACATCATCCCTTTACATTAGCAAAAGATTACTCTATCAGACTGTAAATATCAGGTAAGTTACGACCATAGCCATTATAATCCAAGCCATAACCAACGATAAAGTCATTAGGTATTTCCATGCCTACATAATCAAGTTTTATCTTTCCTTTAAAAGCCTTTGGCTTATAAAGCATAGTAGCAACAAGCACCTCTTTGGCGCCGTTCTTCAGAAGTTGGTTAATGCAGCTTTCGACAGTTATACCGGTGTCAACGATATCTTCAAGCAAAACCACAGTGCGTCCTTTAAGCTCTTCATTAAACCCTATCAGCTCTTTTACAACTCCGGTACTTCCCAGTCCTTCGTAAGATGCCAGTTTAACGAAACTAATCTGACAGGGAAACTCTATAAGTTTCATCAGGTCAGCCGAAAACATAAATGAACCGTTGAGGATACAAACCATCAACGGATCCTTATCCTTAAGGTCACGATTGATCTTCTCAGCCAAATGCCAGGTCGCTTTTTTAATATCGCTGGCCGGAATTGAAAGACCAAACTCCTTATCCAAAAGTTTAATGCGCTTCATAGAACTCGTTTCGATTTCGTAGAAAGGGCAAAAGTATAAAAAAAGCGTGAAGATAGTTGATTGCTAGTGCCAAAAAATGGAATAATATAATAAAATGCTTTAAATTAGCTTTTGATTACCTGACATTTTTAACCCTTTGCGAATGACTTATCTCCTGCTCAATACTCTCAAAGACTGCCAATCACTAAGAAGGCGGGGCTTGCTTCTTGTTGTAATTATCGGACTTCTTTGCGGGCAAATACTTGCAGCCCAAACTACGCTTTTTCAGTCTCCTACAACTGCCATGCTTGGAACACCCGGGGCAAGCGAAAAAGGAGAATGGGCATTTTTCTCAAATCCGGCCGGGCTGGCCTTCCTCCGCGAGCCGGTTGCAACAATAGGATACCAAAACGATTTTAATCTTAAAGAGCTCAGTTCAGCAACAGCTTTATTGAGCTATCCCACCAAGGCGCTAAATATCTCAGGAGGCTATCTGCGCAGCGGTTTTGAGCATTTCAACACCCAACAGCTTTCTCTGAAGTTTTCAAGGATAATGGCTCCCTGGTTAAGTCTGGGCGTTGGCTTCAGTCATTCAATGTCGGCACTGGGAGCTTCAGAGCAAGACAAGATTACAACGATGGATGCAGGATTTCGTCTAATGCCCAACTCTAGCCTGGTATTTGGCTTCTACACCATCAACCCCGCGCAGACCAAATGGCGCAAACATGAGTATGAAAGTTATTACCCAAGCGCTGTAGCCGCCTCCCTCTGCTACCTGCCCCACGAGGACCTCAATATAGAGTTTAGCATCCTAAAGGACATTGATAATGACCCCCTTGCATCGCTCAAGCTTGAAGGGAAAGCGGCAAACGCCATAATACTAAGGGGCACCGTCTCGGGCAAGCCCTTGCGTTTGGGCTTTGGGGCAGGTCTTCACCTGGATTCCTTGCACTTCGATATGGCGATGAACCATCACAGGGCCCTTGGGTTTTCAAGCGCCTTCGGAATTAGCTACTACTTCACAAACTTATCACGAAATAAATAAAGCCTTATGAAACGACTCCTAATCGCTAGCCTAAGTCTGCTCCTCTGCCAAGCCTACCTCTATCCTCAGAGCGCACAACAAGACGCCGAATGGGCTGCAGAACTTATAGAAAACATTGCAGAGCAATCAGAACTGGAGCTTGACTATTCATTTTTGATTGATAATCTGATTAAGCTACGTCACAACCCGATTAATATTAACTCTGCCACACGTGAAGAATTAGAGCAAATACCCTTCCTGTCGGATATGCAGATTGAGGCGCTGCTGTTTCAGCGCTATCAAAGCAAGGATTTCTTTTCAATCTATGAGCTTCAGGTTGTTGAAGGTCTTGACCGGCGTACCCTCGAATACCTGGAGCCACTTATCACCTTCGACATAGCCACCCGGGAAGTAAAGCGAAGCTTCCGCCCAAGAGCCGACCTTTTCGCGCGCAGCCAGTTTCAACTCCAGAAGCGTCAGGGCTATGAAAAAGGAGAAGATGGAAATACCTATTATTTGGGCGATAGGTTTAAACACTACCTCCGCCTCGAAATTGAAGCGACACGGCAACTGGAAATGGGCTTTATTAGCGAAAAAGATCAGGGAGAGCAGATGTTTTCAGGTGATATTAAAACGATGGACTATATCTCGGGTTACCTGGCATGGAAACCAGAAAAGTTTGTAAAACAAGTTATTGCAGGCCAGTATCGCATGAGCGGAGGACAAGGTCTGGTGCTTCAAACGGGTATGGCGCCGGTAAAAAGCAGCGACGCCGTGTCAATCCGTAACCGGCAGGCGCGATATCGCCCCGCTCTCTCGGCGGCCGAGGCAGGAGGCCTGTCGGGCTTGATGCTTGCCATGGGAGGAGAAAACTACAGTATTACACCCTTTATCTCGCTTAAGAAAATTGACGGACGACTGGATACCCTTGAGAACAATGATATTGTAATAAGGAGTCTTAAATCGGACGGCTACCATCGCACTCTTACCGAACTGAGCCAGCGCAAAAACACCCTCGAGACTATCTATGGGGTTCAAGGACACTATACATACAAGAAGCTGGTCTTAGAGACAGGCTATCTAAGCTATCATCTGGAATATCCCCTGCAAACTGATTCAAGCTTATACAAGCGAAACTACTTTCAGGGAAGCAGCAATAGCAACTTTTGGCTGGCTGCAGAGGGGACGATAAAAAACGTACATCTGTTCTCCGAACTTGCTTTTAACGGCCGGGTCGAACCGGCCTTATGGATCGGAGCCCAGCACTCGGTCAAAGGCATCATGGATCTGGCCTTAGCCGTCCGACGAATTGGAATGGATTACAGGGCGCCATTAGGAGCTGCCCTCACCGAAGCGGCTCAGCCCGCCGGAGAAAGCGGCTTCTATGCAGGCTTTGAAGTGCCCCTGCCGGCCTCTCTCAGCCTCAGCTCATACTTAGATTACTACCGCCATAAATGGCTGCGATACCGCGTGGATGCGCCCTCCGACGGATATGACTATCTTGCTTCATTAACTCACAAACCCAATAGCAAGTGGGAAAACACCCTTCGCTACAGGCATCGCGACAAACCACTAAATATTAGTACAGAAGAACGGGGAGCCCCCGTAGGCGCTCAAATACACAATCAATTCAGGATTCAGAGCAGATATAATGCCGATGAGCACTGGACCTTTACTTTTCGGGCCGACCTGCAAAAGGTGAAGCAGGCCGATGGCACCAAAAGCCCCGATGGTTTCTACATAGCTCAGGACATAAAATATTCGGGCACAGCAAATAAATGGAATGTAACAGCCCGCTATGCCCTGTTTGATACTGAAGAATACGACACCCGCGTATATGCCTATGAGCCTGATGTGATGTACAGTTTCAGTACCCCTTCCTACTACGGCAAGGGAAGTCGCTTTATTATTATGGGAAAATGGACTCTTATCCCCCGTCTTGATTTATGGATAAGATACGCCTCATGGCAATACAGCGACCGCGACACCGTTGGTAGTGGTCAGGCTATGATTACAGGTAATGTAAGCAGCGAACTGAAGTTTCAGCTAAGAAAACGTTTCTGACAAGTATATTTAGGAGGCTAATTACCTACCTCCGAGATAAATTTAATACGAACCATTCTTACCTCCTCTTCAGAATAGTCGCCCTCGCCAAGCTCTTCAAGAGCCGAGACGATGTCATCCGACTCGGCATCTTCCTTAAAGTAGAGAAAAATATCATCACGATGATCTTCGTCCATTACCTGATCAATGTAGTAATCGATATTAACACGAGTACCACTATAAACAATGGATTCCAGCTCTTTAAGCAACTCGTTCATCTCAATTCCCTTGCTTTCGGCAATATCATCAAGAGGCACCTTACGGTCGATGCTCTGGATAATAGAAATTTTGAGCTTAGACTTATTGGCAACCGACCTAACAACCATGTCAATAGGACGATCTATCTCGTTCTCCTCAACGTGCGCCTGTATGAGTTGTAGAAATTCCGCACCAAAGCGTTTGGCTTTGCCAACGCCCACCCCGGGCATGTTCTGAAGCTCATCAACAGAAATCGGGTAGTAGGTTGACATGGCCTCAAGTGATGGATCCTGAAAGATTACAAAAGGAGGCAGGTTGAGCTTTCTCGAAATCTGCTTCCTGAGGTCTTTCAGCATAGAAAAGAGTTGCGGATCAACAGCCGCAGTTCCTCCGGCTGTACGGGTTTCCTCTTCAAGTTCATCGTAATCATGATTTTTGGTTATCATGATACTAAAAGGATTGTCAATATATGCAATGCCCTTCTCGCTCAACTTCAGTTGTCCGTAATTCTCAATCTCCTTAATTATCAATCCTGCTATAAGAGCATGTCTGATTACAGCATTCCAGTATTTATCGTCGTGATCGTCGCCGGAGCCAAACAGTTCAAGCTCCTCATGACCGTAGGCCTTAACGGCGGTCGATTCTTTCCCGGTCAGCACATCAACTATATAGTCAGCCTTAAACTTCTCCTTAGTCTCACTTATTACCTTAAGCATCTTAACGATAGAGTCCATACCTTCAAACTGCTCCTTGGGATACAGGCAGTTATCACAAGAATCGCAAGAATCTTCCTTATATTGCTCTCCAAAATAATGCAAGAGAAGCTTGCGCCGGCAAAGGGAGGTCTCGGCATAAGCTACAGTCTCAAACAAGAGCTGCTTGCCTATTTCCTGCTCTGCCAGTGGTTTACCCTGCATAAACTTCTCAAGCTTCTGGATGTCTTTGTAACTGTAGAAGGCAATGCAACGTCCTTCCCCACCGTCACGGCCAGCCCGACCGGTCTCCTGATAGTAGCCTTCAAGACTCTTGGGCATATCGTAGTGCATCACTATGCGCACGTCAGGCTTATCTATTCCCATTCCAAAGGCGATGGTAGCCACGATGACATCAACATCTTCGTTAAGAAACTTGTCCTGATTGCCAGAGCGCGTAGTGGCATCCATGCCGGCGTGATAAGCCAATGCCTTTATCCCGTTAACAACAAGGACTTCGGCTAATTCTTCCACCTTCTTGCGGCTCAGGCAATATATTATACACGACTTACCGCTATTTTCTTTTAATATTTTGATAATTTCTTTCGAGGCATCCACCTTGGGTCTAACCTCATAGTAAAGGTTAGGACGATTAAAAGAAGACTTAAACACGTGAGCGTTCAACATTCCAAGGGTTTTCTGAATATCATGCTGAACCTTCGGGGTGGCAGTAGCAGTAAGAGCGATTACCGGCGCCTCGCCTATCTCATTGATAATAGGACGGATACGGCGATACTCAGGTCTAAAGTCATGACCCCATTCGGAGATACAGTGCGCTTCATCAACAGCATAAAAGGAAATTTTTACATTCTGCAAAAATTGGATATTCTCCTCTTTGGTCAATGATTCGGGGGCAACATATAAGAGCTTGGTCTTTCCGGCTAATACATCTTCCTTAACCTCGGCTATGGCAGCTTTGGTAAGCGAAGAATTCAAGAAATGAGCTACTCCGTCATCCTCACTAAAATTGCGCATAGCGTCAACCTGATTCTTCATCAGCGCGATAAGTGGAGATATTATTATGGCTGTTCCCTCCATTATTACGGCGGGCAATTGGTAACATAGAGATTTCCCACCACCGGTTGGCATCAAAACAAAAGTGTCATTTCCTCTAAGAACATTATGTATAATCTCTTCCTGATTACCTTTAAAGGTATCAAACCCAAAATGTCGCTTCAAATACAAATTCAAATCAATATGCTTTGTCATATCAAGGCTTGCGTTGTTCCGGTTTAAAAGGTGAACTTAACATGAAGTTATCATATTAAAAGTAAATCCTACCCTGTACTTTTAAAAAGAAAACAAATATAACAGAAAAAACCTTATTCAATCATCCAGAGAACTGTCATCATTTAAGTAACAGAATAGCTCAACACCACACTTTCTTAATTTATAAGAAACAAAATGAAGTTATGAAAAATTTGTCGGTATATCAACAAGCATTCCGGTAAAAAAGATTAATATAACTTTTTGAACTTACAAAAACAAACAAATAAATAGGATAAACCCCATTCCTATTCAGTACTATTTTAATTTTATGTCTTCAGGATAGAAACTGACTTGCTGCTTTTTTTTAAGCCTAATCGCTAAAAAGAAGAAAATCACTACAATGAAATCTTATCTTTGCCGTTATTAATTTAGCCCCCTCTATTCTTGGTAATCCAAGAAGCCGAGCGCCTAAATAGACCTTATGAACTGTGCAAGTAGCCCATAAAATTGGACACTCGCGGTAATAATTGATGAAGTCAATTTTGAAATATAAGAAAGTCAATGTTTGTGAGAGCTTTCAATTTTAGGCGATGATTGGGCAGAGCAATAGAATATTTAAGAATATAGCTGACTTGCATAAACAAAACAAAGAATTGAAGAATCTTGCCAAATATTTCTGCATACTTATTGCAGCTCTATTGCCGGTAACGCTCAGCGCCCAGCGAGGCGGTGAGGCTACTTATATGCTGCTTCATCTGACTCATTCCTCCAAAATTGCTTCTTTGGGAGGCAATCAGGTGGGAGTTGCCGGAAACGACCTTTCCATCCTACTTCACAATCCTGCTCTTCTCGACTCAGCCTTTACAAAGCAGGTTTCGCTCAGCTATGTGCCTTATTTGGCAGATATAAACTACGGATACGCAGGCGGAGCATGGCACTTCGAGGGCATCGGAACCTTTGCCCTGGGCTTCGGCCATATTGGCTATGGTGATTTTATCGCTGCAGACGAAAGCGGAGTACAAACCGGCAGTTTCAGTGCCGGAGAGTCTATGATTCAAATCTCATATAGCCGCAGATTAAACCGACACTTTACAGCGGGAGCTTCTCTAAAGCCCGTTTTCAGCAGAATAGAGGGCTATAGTTCATGGGGCATCGCGGGTGATTTAGGACTAAGGTACGAAAGTAATAACAAGCTTTTTAATGCAGGAATATCGCTTCGCAACTTCGGTCGCCAAATTTCATCCTATAGCAGTGCGCCCGCCGAAAGTCTGCCTGCCGACCTGCAAATCGGCCTTTCCCAAAAGCTTGCTCACGCACCCTTTAGGCTCTCACTTAGCGCTCAGGATTTACTGTCGGGGGCATTAAGTTACACTCTTAAGGAGACCGACAGACCCGGCGCCGCTTATGAAAACGACAAAGAGAACAATGCCGAGAAGGTGCTACGCCACTTGACCTTCGGACTGGAGTTTATCCCTTCCAATAATTTCTATATAGCCGGAGGGCTAAACCCGCGCCGGCGCGCTGATTTGAAAACCGAAAGCAAGGCTTCAACCGTCGGTTTTACCTGGGGCTTCGGATTTAAGGTGTACAAATTCAACTTCGCCTACGCCTCCGGACGCTATCACCTGGCAGGAACGTCTAACCACTTCACTGTTAGCACCAATATTTCATCATTTTAGCACAAACTGTCGCGGCAGAGCCTTCCTCTCATCCTTATTTTATAACTTTGCAACAAGTATGCCCTAAGCATAAAACATAGAGCTAAGCTATTATGAAAAAGGATATTACAAAAATCACCATAGCCGTTGATGGCCATTCATCCTGCGGCAAAAGCACTGTTGCTAAAGAGATTGCAGCTTCGTTCGGGCTCATTTATATAGACACGGGCGCCATGTACCGCGCCGTTACCCTTTTTGCTTTGCAAAACGGGCTGATTGATGGCGACCTGGTTGACAGCGAGGGTTTGCAGGCGAGTATGGACAGCATCAATATAGAGCTTAGAAAAAATTCAAACGGAGACATCGAAACATTTCTCAACGGCCAAAATATTGAAAAAGAGATTAGACAAATTGAAGTAAGCAGCAAGGTAAGCGCCGTTAGCAGCCTGCCTTTTGTAAGGCGAAAAATGGTGAAAATCCAACAGGAAATGGGACGAAACGGAGGAGTAATCCTGGATGGGCGCGACATCGGAACCGTGGTTTTTCCCAATGCCGACCTAAAGATATTTATGACTGCAGCGCCCGAAATCAGGGCTATGAGGCGCTTCGAAGAGATGCAGCAAAAAGGCGAAAAAGTTACTTATGAAGAGATTCTTGAGAATGTAAAATCGCGCGATCATGCTGACAGCACCCGCAAAGAAAGCCCCCTGGTAAAAGCTGATGATGCGCTGTTGCTCGACAACAGCCATCTGAATCGGGAGGAACAAATGAGCTGGATATTAGAGCGATTAAAAGAGAATAACTGGTTATAAATGGCTGGCAAATATAAACAAACAAGCATTGAGATAGACTCCGGATCGGGATTCTGCTTTGGAGTTTCGCGAGCTGTTAAGCTTGCCGAAGAGCAGCTTGCCAAAGGCGGCGGACTGATAAGCATAGGAGATATTGTGCACAATGAGGAAGAGGTGGAAAGGCTTCATCAAAAGGGTCTGATTTCATCCGACCTCGATAAGCTGACAGGCCCTCCCGGCACACCGGTACTTTTCAGAGCCCATGGCGAGCCCCCCGCATCTTATCAGAAGGTGAAACAAGAAGGACGCAGCTTAATAGACGCAAGTTGTCCGGTAGTTCTGAAACTTCAGCTGCGTATCAACAAAGCATGGAAGGAGGCTCTCGCTGCTAATGGCCAGATTGTTATTTACGGCAAAAAAGGACATCCTGAAGTTACCGGACTATGCGGCTATACGAACAACCAGGCAATAGTAGTTCAACATCCTGAAGATGTGGCACAAATAGACCGCGACAAGCCAACGGCACTTTTCGCACAAACCACTATGAGCTACAAAGGGTATGCAGAAATGGAGGCGCTTATACGTGAGCATCTCAACAAACCTGACCTTCTGAAGGTCAACAGAACCATTTGCGGACAGGTTGCAAACAGGATGCCTAATTTAAAGACCTTTGCTGCGAAGCACGAGCTGATAATATTCGTTGGAGGAAATAAAAGCAGTAATGCCAAAGTGCTTTTTGAGGTATGTAAATCAGAGAATCCACGTTCTTTTTTCGTATCATCCCTTGAGGAAATCGATGAAAAATGGCTTGAACCGGCAGTCGCGTCGATTGGTATTTGCGGCGCCACCTCCACGCCCTTATGGCTGATGGAGCAGGTGGCAGAATCGCTGCGTGGCATCCTGGATAAGAAAGAAACAACAATATAAAAATTTATATAATGCAGCCAATAAAAAAGATTGCCCTATTGACATCGGGAGGCGATGCCCCGGGGATGAATGCCGCCATACGTGCCGCAGCACGTGGCGCCCTCTATAACAACATCGAAGTTATGGCAGTTATAAGAGGCTACCAGGGCTTGATAGATGATAACATTGAGCCCATGAATTCAAAATCTGTCAGCAATACCATCCAACGCGGAGGCACAATACTGCAAAGCGCTCGCAGCAAGGAGTTTGAGACCACCGAAGGACGGGCTAAAGCCTACGCCAACCTGAAAAAACACGGTATCGATGCCATGGTCGTGATTGGAGGAGACGGAACCTTCACAGGAGCATCGGTATTCGGTAACGAGCATAATTTCCCGATAGTGGGAATACCCGGAACTATCGACAACGACCTCTACGGAACGGATTATACAATTGGCTACGACACAGCACTTAACACAGTGGTTGAAGCTGTTGACAAAATTAGAGACACGGCAAGTGCTCACAGCCGCCTCTTCTTTATCGAGGTGATGGGCCGCGATGCAGGCTTCCTGGCTCTTAGCAGCGCCATTGCCTCCGGCGCCGAGGCCGTGCTGGTTCCGGAAATAAATACTGACTACGAAAAATTGGACGATTTCCTGAAAAACAGCTACAAAAAGCAGAAGGCCTCGAGCATAGTTATTGTGGCTGAAGGCGACAAGATAAGTGGCGGTGCTATAAAAACAGCCAAAAGGGTAAGAAAAGAACATCCCGACTACGATGTACGCGTTACGATACTGGGTCACATACAAAGGGGCGGTTCTCCCAGCGCCTACGACAGAATATCAGCATCACGAATGGGAGTTGCCGCCGTCAAGGCGCTGCTCGAGGGTCAGAGCGACATAATGGTAGGCATGGTCAATGACGAAATTGTTTATGTGCCAATAAAGATGGCTGTCAAAAATAAGAAGCCCCTTAGTCAGGAACTATTCTCCCTGATTGATGTGCTTTCAATTTAATATCAAAGGGAGTATTGCTATTGCCTCCGGGCAATAGCTTATTCGTTTAGCCTGAAATAAATAACGATAATAAAATCGTATATTGCTTTCTGCAATTCTACTATGAATTATCTGTCGCATCTCTTTTTATCCGGATCTTCCGAGGGAGTGAAAGTGGGTAACTTTATCGGCGACTTTGTCAAGGGAAGCCGCCACAACCGCTATGCGCCGGAAATTCAAAAAGGTATCTTACTTCACCGGCAAATCGACTCCTTTATGGATTCGCATCCTGTGACCAAGGCTAGCAGTGAGCTTTTCAGGTCGCGTTACCGCCGCTATGCCAAAGTGCTGATAGATATTGTTTATGATCACTTCCTGGCAGTAAACTGGGAACTATACAGAGAACAAAGCCTCCATCAATTCGTAAGCGAATCGCATAATATCCTGCTGCGCCACTACTTTATTATGCCGGGACCCGTAAAACAATTTCTCCCCTTTCTAATCAGAAGCAGAAGAATGGAAAATTACCGCTTGCTAAGCGGCATAGAAAGAACCCTGAAAATCATGTCCGAAAACTCAAGCATGCCCGAACATAGCGAGTGGGCAATAGCGCAAATCAAGGAACACTACGACACGATCGACAGCCAGTTCAAGGTCTTTTTTGAAGATATAATGGCTATGTCGGCGAAGTTTATCGACGAATATCCTAAGGATGAGCTTGGCGTATAGCGCGCACCATGCGCCATCGCCCGCTTAAATCCTTACGACGCACCACGCTCTTGAAGCCAAAGCCTTCAAGCATGGCATGCAGCTCGTCACCATAGGCTTCATTAATCTCGAAGTAGAGATAGCCACCGGGCCTCAGCACTACCATAGCCAGCTCGGCTATGGCTTTGTAAAAAACCAGGGGCTCATCATCCTCCACGAAAAGTGCCTGATGAGGCTCAAAATCAAGCACATTAGCCTTCATCATTTTCTTCTCTTTTGCAGTCACATAAGGCGGATTGCTTACTACTATATCTTTTGTGGCAAGCTCATACTTGCGGAAATTCAACACGTCACGATGGTGAAAGTCCACCTCTACGCCATTAAGCTCAGCATTTCCTATGGCCACCTCCAGCGCTTCGCCCGAGATATCCCAAGCCTCCACAAGAGCTCGCGGGCGGCGTTGCTTTATTGCAATAGGGATGCATCCGCTGCCTGTCCCGATATCCAACACGGAAATATTATCATTCAGATGTTCATCCAAAATCCAGCTCACCAGCTCTTCTGTCTCGGGACGCGGAATTAGCACCTTGCCATTTACCATAATATTGGAGCCCATGAATTCGGTTTGTCCCAACACATACTGCAAAGGCTCATGCTTAAGCAGTCTGGCAACGGCCTCATTAATAATATACACCTCATCTTCGGATAAAATTTCCTTGCCCTTCATCATCAAATCCACCCGGTTATATCCTCGCAAATGGTCAAATATTAGCAACACAAACTGTTGAAGCTCTTCAGACTCAACAGTTTCCGAGAGCTGCTCCTTTATGTAACGGGAAAGCGACGCGACTGTATTCATAACAATATTATTTAATGAGCGGATTGATAATCAAGCGGTCGATGCATAAAAATAAGCATTATATTAGCAAAACAAAAAGGACAGGGGTCTGTTTGGAACAAAATTAAGATGGATTTAAACAAAGGCAAAAGGTAAATGGAGAATCAACAGGAGCTAGACTCCTTTTTTATGAAACGTTGTATCGACCTGGCTCTTCAGGGCGAAGGCAGGAGTTATCCCAACCCCATGGTCGGCGCAGTGATAGTACACAACAACAAGATAATAGGCGAAGGCTTCCACCGCAAAGCAGGCGAAGCTCACGCCGAAGTTATCGCTGTTAATTCTGTCAAAGACCGTAGGCTGCTAAAGGAAGCAACAATCTATGTAAGCCTTGAGCCTTGCTCTCATCATGGAAAAACACCGCCTTGCAGCACTCTTCTCAGCGAAGAGAAAATCCCCCGCGTTGTTGTAGGCTGCGTTGACACTTTTTCGCAGGTGGCAGGACGTGGTATTGAGCAGCTGCGCGCCTCGGGGGCAGAAGTCGTGTGCGGGGTCAGGGAGGAGGAATGCCGCGAACTTAACAAACGATTTTTTACCTTTCACGAAAAAAAACGACCTTATATAATACTTAAATGGGCGGAGACAAGAGATGGATTCCTTGACATTGACCGTCAGGCTGTAAAAGGCAACCGCCCAACGTGGATTACTAGTCAATATGCACGGCGTGCAGTGCATCTGTGGCGAAGCAGGGAACAAGCAATTTTGGTGGGCTCAGTTACTGCCTTAAAAGATAATCCAGGGCTGAAAGTGCGCGACTGGAGCGGGGCACATCCGCTGCGGCTCGTCCTCGACCGCGGCAACACACTTCCCGACGACCTGGCTCTCTTCAATGGCGACTGCCCTACCCTGCTTTTCACCTCAGCTCTGAAAGATGATAAAAAAATTGCCGAAAGAGTGATTGTCAAGCCGGGCAAGGAGCCCACAGATGCTATTATCGAGGAACTTTACAATCGCGATATCCAGTCGCTGATTGTAGAAGGCGGAGCAGGCTTGCTCAGCCATTTTATCCAAAGAGGATTATGGGACGAAGCACGCGTGTTTGTTGGCGATATCGAATTTGAGAAAGGTGTCGAAGCACCCAAATTAAGATGCTTGCCACGCGGCTCTAAACAATTTGATAACAGCATACTGTATCTGTACAGAAATATATAGTATATTAGAGTATTCATCTACGAAAACCAATATGGAGATTCTGCAAAACATCGTCGATATAATAAACCCCTTTGTGGTGATAATCTACATTATCAGCATCATCTTTGTGGCAATCTTTACGGTACTCGAAAACCGTAATCCTCTTAAAACCATCTCATGGGTTCTGGTATTGATTTTTTTGCCGGTAATAGGTTTTATCTTCTTCCTGTTTTTCGGACAGAATTTCCGTAAAGAAAAAATTATAGCTCGCAAAGGACTCAGAAACATAGACCTCCTCTCTAAACTGGCGCATGCTCAAATCAACCGCCTGGCAGAAGGGGAGATGTTTACCGAACCTGAACTGGAGGAAAAGCGTAACCTTGTGCAACTATTACTTAACAACAGTCATGCTGTTGTGACCATTGGCAATAAGCTGGAGATCCTGCAAAATGGTACAGCTACTTTTTCCTCAATTATTGAATCGCTCGAAAATGCAAAGGACTTTATCCACCTGGAGTTTTACATCTTTGCCGACGATAATCTTGGCGGAAGAATAAAAGAAATTTTAAAGCAAAAAGTTGTTGAAGGGGTTGAAGTACGCATGATTGTCGATGATGTAGGAAGCTGGAAACTCAAAAAACCTTTCTATAAGGAAATGAGAAAGGCCGGAATTCAGATTTACTCATTTTTGGAGGTGCGTTTCCCGAATCTTACCAGCAAGGTAAACTACCGTAATCACCGCAAAATATTGATAGTTGACGGGCACACCGGCTTCGTGGGAGGCCTCAATATAGCCGACCGCTATATAGATGGCGGAGTTTTCGAGTCATGGCGCGACACTCACCTGAAAATCGAGGGCGATGCCGTCAACACCCTGCAAGCCGTGTTTTCAACCGACTGGTTCTTTGTTAGCCAGACCGAGCTGCACGACAAAAAATACTTCCCCACCAAACCTCCCTTGGGAAGTGAAATGGTACAAATTGTGGCCAGCGGCCCAGACTCCGACTGGCCGGGAATTATGATGGGAATGGTTCAGTCGGTTGCAGCAGCCAAGAAGTATGTTTATATTTCAACGCCATACTTCATGCCCAACGAAAGTGTATTGACCGCTCTGAAAGTGGCAGCCATGGGCGGAGTAGATGTTCGAGTGCTAATTCCCAGAAAAAGCGACGCACTGATAACTAACCTTTCATCTCACTCCTACATACGCGAAATGCTCGATGCCGACGTGAAATTTTACTTCTACGAAAAAGGCTTCCTCCACTCAAAAGTTACTGTTATCGATGATATAATTGGAATTATCGGTACGGCTAATATGGATTTCAGAAGCTTTGAGCAAAACTACGAAGTTAACGCCTTTATCTTTGATCGGCAGAAAGCCCTTGAGCTAAAGGAAACCTTCTTCGACGACCTCAAAGACAGCCACGAAATCTCACTCGAGACATGGCCACTTCGACCCAGAATCGAAAAAATAAAGGAATCATTCGCGCGACTGATTAGCCCACTGCTTTGAAGAAGAGAGGGTTGAGGAAGTGATAAGTGATGAGTTATGAGTGATGAGGGTAGAAAGTGGAGGAGGGAATTGATGAGTGATGAGGGTTTTAACCACAAAGGACACAAAGTTTTACACAAAGGCCACAAAGGAGTTATGAAATGAGGAAGTGATGAGTGATGAGTTAAAAGTTATGAGTTATGAGCATAGAAAACGACGTAGTTACCCGACACATAGCCTCACACGCAAAACTACGCCGAGCGAGGGGCATTTAAGGAATAACAGTAATGACGCTAAGGCCGATATATATGCAATAGAGTGTCGCATATACAATTTTGACTATGCACTTTAGTGTCGTATATACAGATGTTATCGGTCACCCTAAAAAAGACACAGATAGACAAACACGAACGACATTGAACTGATGAATTTGAGGATTTTATTTGCATTGTTTATTTAAATACCCACTAAACAGTCTTTTTAATTGAATGAAATTCCTAAATGTTGTCAACTTCTAAATGTTTTAGGATTTTTATTTATCTTTGTCTAATGAAAACGATAGCACGTAAAAGATATTTAGAAACACTTAGTGTTCTTAAGGACAAGAATTTTATTAAAGTTGCCACAGGTGTTAGGCGTTGTGGGAAATCAACTTTAATGACACAATTTCAAGACTTGTTGCGTAAAGATAATCCCAAAGTCCCTATTTTGGTCATCAATATGGATATGCCAGACTTTAGGTTTTTAGCAGAAAAAAACTGGAAGGAAATTTATGATTACATCATTAAGCATCTCAAAAAAAACGCAACCAATTATGTGTTTATAGACGAAGTGCAAAATGTTCCCGAATTTGAGAAATTGTTAGAAGGCTTGTACGTTCACCCAAATATAGATTTGTATGTAACAGGTTCAAACGCATTTTTATTGTCAAGCGAATTGGCGACTTTGCTAACAGGAAGAGCTTATGAAATAAATGTATTGCCTTTTTCTTTTGCCGAATATTTAGAGTTCACAGGCAAAGACTCAAATCCCGACCGAGCTTTTGCAGAGTTTGTGCGTACAGGTGGTTTCCCCGAAGCAGTAAGACTTTCAGCAGAAGGAAATCATTTTGCGAATGAATATTTGCAAATGGTATTTAAGAACATTTATGACAACGATATTTCTAAGCGATATACTATTTATGGCGAAGAAGCATATCAAGAGGTTGTAAACTTCTTAATAGATTCTGTTGGTTCAAGTGTTTCAGCAGGGAATATTGCCAAAGTTTTAACGGCAAACAAAAAGAAAATAGACAACAAAACGGTGTCGAAGTACATTGACACTTTGGTTGAAGCCTATTTGTTTTATAAAGTAAACCGCTACGACATCAGAGGGAAACAACATTTGGCAACGCTGGAAAAATACTATTTGGTGGATTTGGGTTTTCGCAGCGCTTTACTTGGAAAAGAATTGGCAAGCGATGCAGGACATTTGCTTGAAAATATAATTTATCTTGAACTGAAACGCAGAAACAACCAAGTATGGATAGGAAAAACCAATAATTTAGAAGTTGATTTTGTTGTTCGCAACAACCAAGGTTATACTCAATACATACAAGTTGCACAAACAGTACAAAACGCAACGACTTTAGAACGTGAGCTAGCACCATTTGACAGAATTGCCGACCATCATGAAAAACTTTTAATAACAATGGATTACGATACTGGTACTTATAACGGAATTAAAAAAATAAACGCATTAGATTGGCTTACAAAGACCGAAAATTAGGGGCGAACCGATAATATATAGGAGTATGAGCGGTCGGCACGACCCAGCGATGACTCCCGGTTGAACTACATCCCGGCATGATTATGTTTTTTATTATGGACTTTAAGTCGCTTAAGGATGTTTTCGGCAAGGCCACCCATGGTACCAACTTCCCGTTTTTAAGCTTATGAACTTAAGAAGTGGCTCGTTGTGGCTCATTTTAAGAATAAATACGGCTCGAAATAATGAATTAATGAGCTATAAAAACTATCTTTGTGAGCTAAATTATTCAGAATGATTGATTCAAGAGAACAACAGATAATTGACTTTATAAAGCAAAGAGGAGCCTGTTCTTCAAAAGAAGTCCATGATAATGTGGACATTTCTGTCAGTTATGCAACATTAAAAAGAGTTTTATCAAAGTTAATAACAGACAGTTATCTTGTAACTGTTGGACAAGGTAAGGGAACCAAATATACTATTTCCCCAACATTTGAACTTTTAGCGCCAATTGACATTGAAAAGTATTATGAGGAAGAAATTGATGATAGAGCTATAAAAGACAGTTTTAATTTTTCAATTATCAACGATGTTCTTGCAAAGAATAGTGTTTTTACTGAAACTGAATTAGAGAAACTCAACTTACTTCAAGCAAAATTTCGGCACAATATTTCGCAACTTTCAGAAATTGAATATAAAAAAGAATTTGAGCGATTAGCGATTGACTTAAGTTGGAAATCTTCGCAAATAGAAGGGAACAGGTATTCATTATTGGAAACTGAGAGCTTGCTAAAAGACAGAGAGACAGCATCTGGAAAAACTAAAGAAGAAGCGATAATGCTTCTGAACCATAAAGAAGCATTGGATTTCTTAATTGAAAACACCGATTATTTGAATCCTTTATCTGTTTCAAAAATTGAGGATATTCATAGTATTTTGACCAAAGAACTGTTAATAGATCGAAATCTAAGAAAGCGCCGTGTTGGTATTTTAGGGACAAATTATCGTCCATTAGATAATGAATCCCAAATTTCAGAAGCATTAAGGAATTCTTGTGATGTAATAAACTCTAAGAAAAGTGTTTTTGAAAAAGCGTTGTTGGCACTTGTGTTGATCTCATATATTCAGCCATTTATGGATGGTAATAAAAGAACTGCAAGAATTGTTAGCAATGCTATTTTAATGAATGAAAAACACTGTCCCTTATCCTTTAGAACAGTTGATTCTATTGGCTACAAGAAGGCAATGTTATTATTTTATGAGCAGAATAATATTTCCAAATTCAAGGAGATTTTTATAAATCAATTTGAATTTGCAGTGAAAACATATTTTTAGAAATTTATGTTTTTCGCTAAGAGTAGTTATTCTACCATAGGGCTGATTTTACTCTTCTTTCAGCCACTTATCAAGCCATGCTGCAAATTCGCGCTGCCAAAGAATGCCGTTTTGAGGCGATAATACCCAGTGATTTTCTTCAGGGAAATAAAGGAAGCGTGCCGGAATATCTTGTATGCGTGCGGCATTAAATGCTGCCATCCCTTGCGTATAAGGTATTCTGAAGTCCTTTTCGCCATGAATAACTAAGATAGGTGTGTCCCAATTGCCAGCAAACAGGTGAGGTGAGGCTTCATATCTTTTGTCAGGCTGTTCCCAATAAGGGCCGCCCATGTCCCAATCAACAAAAAACATTTCTTCTGTTGTGGTGTACATCATATCGCTGTTAAATATTCCGCAGTGCGATATAAATGCCTTGAAGCGTTTGTTGTGGTTTCCGGCAAGCCAATATACAGAATAGCCCCCATAGCTGGCTCCTACAGAGCCCAGTCTGGTCTCATCCACAAAAGGCTCAGCTGCCAGAGCATCGATGGCGCTCAGATAATCCTGCATGTTTTGGCCGTCATAGTCGCCGCTTATCTGTTCATTCCATTCTGTGCCAAAGCCGGGAAGGCCTCGTCTGTTGGGCGCTACAACAATGTAATCGTTGGCCGCCATCATCTGGAAGTTCCATCGAAGGCTCCAGAATTGGCTAAGGCCGCTTTGAGGTCCTCCCTGACAGTAGAGTATTGCCGGGTATTTTTTCGCAGGATCGAAGTGCGGAGGGTAAATAACCCATACCAGCATATCTTTATTATCACTGGTTTTAATCCATCGCTCTTCCACTTTGCCAAGGCTCAATTGCTTTAATATTCCTTCGTTAATATTAGATAAATTAGTAACCATTCCATCTGCCAGGCCAATTCTGAAAATGTCGGATGGCGAACTCATGCTCATCCTGCTTGCTATAAGAGCATCTCCTGCCTGCACAAGCTGTGTAAAGTCATGCATACCTTCTGTTACCCTGCTAATTGTACCATCGCCCAAATTGATAGCGTGAATTTGATTAGTAGCATTGATGTTAGAAATAAACCAGATAAATGGTTTTTCTCTATCCCAGACGGGTGATGATACATTGTGGTCGAAGTTTGCGGATAGCTCTGTTTTTTTACGACTGCTCATGTCCATTACAAACAGGCGATTCCTGTCGGCTTCGTAGCCGTCGCGTTCCATGCTTTCCCAAATTATTTTAGAGCCGTCGGGCGAAAAGAGGGGGTTCAGGTCGTAACCTTTCATTCCCTCCGTAAGGTTTTCAGTAGTTTTGTCTTCCAGCTTATAAAGGTACAGGTCGGAGTTGGTTGAAAAGGCGTAATCCCTTCCTCTTAGCTTCTTGCTCGTGTAAACAAGCTGTTGCCCGTCGGGCGACCAGCATATCTGCTCCGTCCCGCCAAAGGGCTTGAGAGGTGAATCGAAGCGTTCGCCCTCCATAATGTCCCATCCTTCGCTGATTTTTTCGCCTGCAGAATATTGGCTGATAAAGATATGACTGTAGCTGTAGTCATGCCATGAATCCCAATGGCGATACATCAGGTCGTTTTCAATGCGGGCATTGGCAAGGGGCAGATCAGGGTATAGTTCATTAACTGTAGAATCAAGTTTGACAGCTTTACTATAGGCTATATGTTTCATATCGGGCGAATACAGATAGCCTGTGATTCCACCTACAATGTCAGAAATTTGCTTACGAGAGCTGCCGTCGGGATTCATCTCCCATAGTTGCATGCTTCCCGATTCAGCACTTAGGAAGCTGATTTTTGCACCGTCAGGACGCCATCCGGCCTGAGCTTCGTTAGTTTTAGTGTAGCTTATCTGCTTTGGGCTTCCTCCATTTACCGAAACAGTGTATAAATCGGTGTAGGAGCGGTTCTCTTCAATATTTGTGTAGCTAAGCCCGTATAGTATTGTGCTTCCATCCGGAGAGACGGCCATGTCTCCCAAACGACCCAAAGACCATAAGACTTCGGGAGTCATAAGGTCTGAATCTAATATAATTTCCTGCTTAGTATGAGCTTGCTGATGCTTATTGCCCGGATTGTCGGTGCATGCCGACAATCCAATTGTCAACGCTGCTATCAGATATAATGCTTGTTTCATTTCTTTGTTTATTTGGTAAATGACAAAAATAGCTATTATCTTTTAGGGGGCAATCTTGTGTTTTTTTATTGTTGTTCGCTAAAAACGATTAGATTCCCTGCAAAGCCCGGAATGACATAGCTATTGCCGGTTTTAAGCTTGTCATTTCGAACGAAGTGAGAAATACATAAGTTAAGTCGTTTTAAAAGTTGAAGGGAAAACAATGATTTTTTTATAATTTTTTTAGATATAAAAAGTAAATGATACTATATTAGAGGAAAATTTGCATTTAGGGATGCTCCCGGCTAAAGAATAATAGTGTTAACTACAATAAAAACAATATGATAAAAAGAATCTTATTCTTGTCCACTTTGATAATGGCAATTTTGCTTGCTTTTGGATGTGAAACTAAATATGAATATGATTTTCAGAATCCGAATCTCCCGGTTGATGAAAGGATAGAGAATCTTATCAGCCTCCTGACACTTGAGGAGAAAGCAGGCTTGATGGTTAATGTATCTGAACCTATCGAACGCCTCGGTATTCCGGCATACGACTGGTGGAACGAAGCCCTTCATGGAGTAGGACGTGCCGGCCTTGCTACTATGTATCCGCAAGCTATTGCTATGGCTGCTACCTGGAATGAGCCGGGACATTTTGAGGCTTTCACGATTATTTCAGATGAGGCCCGGGCAAAGTATAATGAAGCTATACGAAACAACAACAGAGGTCGGTATTACGGGTTGAGTTTCTGGACTCCAAATATTAATATTTTCCGTGATCCTCGTTGGGGGAGAGGACAGGAGACCTACGGGGAAGATCCCTTTTTGACTGCCAGAATGGGAGTAGCGGCAGTTAAAGGTTTACAGGGTGATGACCCCGACTATTATAAAACTTATGCCTGCGCCAAGCATTTTGCAGTTCACAGCGGGCCGGAATGGAATAGGCACTCCTATAATGCGTCGGTTTCTGAACGTGACTTGCGGGAGACTTATCTGCCTGCCTTTAAAGCTTTGGTAGATGAAGCCAATGTCAGGCAGGTAATGTGCGCTTACAATGCATTTGAAGGCGAGCCCTGTTGCGGAAGCGGCAGGCTGATGATAGATATTTTACGCGGCGAATGGGGATATGATGGTATGGTTGTATCTGATTGCTGGGGCATCAATGATTTCTTTGTTCCTGAATATCACGGGACGCATCCCAGCCCCGAATCTGCCGCGGCTGATGCTGTGATTCACACTACCGATTTAGAATGCGGAGATGTTTATAACAACCTGGTTTTATCAGTAGAACAGGGATTGATTACGGAGGAACAGATTGATTACTCTCTTCGCCGCGTATTGCGCGCCTGGTTTGAGCTTGGAATGTTGGATCCTGTGGACAGTAACCCCTGGAGTAAACTTCCTTATTCCATTGTAGATTCACCTAAGCACAGAGAAAATGCTTTAAAAGTTGCACGCGAGTCTATGACTCTTTTGAAGAATAATAATAAGGTTTTGCCTTTAAGTAAAGATGTTAAGCGCATTGCAGTAATTGGTGCTAATGCAGCCGATACTGCTATGCTCTGGGGCAATTATAACGGTACGCCTTCCTCAACAGTCAGCATTCTTGATGGTATAAAAGCTAAACTCCCGGATGCTGAAATTATATACGACAGGGGCTGTGACCTGGTCGATCCTTGGGTGAGGGCTTCTTTATATGATAATTTTACCAATAGCCGCGATAATTCGGAGGGACTTTTTGTAGAGTTCTTCAATAATAACAGCTTTGATGGAGAGCCGGTGGCAACTGAAATAAATAATGAAGGAATTTTGTATAATAATTCAGGAGGGACAGCACTTGCCCAGGGTGTGAATATGGACAATACTTCCACTCGTATTAGCGGAACATTTATAGCCCCATACACAGGGAAAGTTGTGATGTCAGCCCGCACCTCAGATCAATATAAGCTTTATCTGGATAACAAGGAGCTTATGTCACAAAGAGGTGGCGAGGCTTTTATACCTGCAGAATACGAGTTCGACGCGATAAAAGGGAAAAGTTATGACATTAAGCTGGAACACTCACAGACCGGGCGAAGGGTATATATTGATTTTTCAATTTTCAGCAAAGAGCCGGCTCAGTTCGATGCACTCGTGGAAGGGCTCAAGGATGTTGATGCAATCATTTACGTTGGGGGTCTCTCACCGCGCCTTGAAGGTGAGGAGATGCCTGTGAGTGCTGAGGGTTTTAAAGGTGGTGACAGGGAAAGGCTGGAACTTCCCGCGGTGCAAAGCCGCATTTTGGCTGATTTGAAAACCGTGGGTAAACCTGTGATTTTCGTTTTATGTTCGGGGAGTTCTCTTGCCTTGGAGGCTGATGAGCAGAATTACGATGCACTGCTTGCTGCGTGGTATGGTGGTCAGGCAGCCGGAACGGCTGTGGCTGATGTGCTTTTCGGTGATTACAACCCTGCCGGACGCCTTCCGGTCACTTTTTATAAGTCCACCGAACAGCTCGACAATGCTCTCAAGGAAGCTGACAATCCTGAGCATCAGGGTTTCCAGAATTATAATATGGAAGGACGTACTTATCGTTATATGACTGAAGAACCACTTTATCCCTTTGGTCATGGTTTAAGTTACTCCGAATTTGAGTATGGCGACGCACAGCTTTCAGGCGACAAGCTTAAAGCAGCTGAAGGCTTGAAGATTGTTATTCCTGTTTACAATAATTCATCTGTCGCTGGAGATGAGGTGGTTCAGCTTTATGTTAAGAGAAATGACGATCCTATGGCTCCTCTTATGTCCTTGCGTGCTTTCAAGCGTGTTTTTATTGAGGCAGGAGCTTCAAAAGAGGTCGAACTTACTGTGAGCCCGGATGCTTTTGAGTTTTATGATGAAGAATGCAATGGCCTTAGCTTAAAGGCCGGCGCATACACCCTGATGTATGGTGGAACTTCAGCCGGGAGCGGATTAAAAAATGTTAATATTACAGTTGAATTATAAAAAGAAAAGCATACTTAATATTAAACCCTTTTTAATGCCGGAGGTCAAATAGTGGTTAATGGGCATCAATCACTCAAAAATAAACTGAAAAACTACAAAGAATGAAACGAGTTTTAATTACAGCTTTACTTGCTGTTTGGAGTTTAGTAATATGTTTTGGTCAGGAAAGCGACAAGCGATGGCTAAATGTTAATTATGCCGATGATGATAAGCAATATCATATGCTTGACATCTATTTGCCTGATATCGAAAGGCCTTCTTACAAGGCAGTTATTGTCATTTACGGAAGCGCATGGTTTGGCAATGATTTGAAGCAGCATGCCTTTAATACCTATGGAAAGGCCTTGCTTGAGAGTGGCTTTGCTGTAATTGCAATTAATCACAGATCAAGTGTTGATGCTGTTTTTCCTGCCCAAATTCAGGATGTGAAGGCTGCAATTCGCTTTGTAAGGGCTAATGCGCCAAAATACAAAATCGATGCTTCCTTTATTGGGATTACGGGCTATTCTTCCGGCGGACATCTTGCCTCACTTGCAGGCGCAACAAACGGGGTGAAGGAATATAGTTTAAACAATACCAAGGTTGATATTGAAGGCAATGTAGGTAGTTTTACTTCGGTTAGCAGCTCTGTAAATGCTGTGGTTGACTGGTTTGGGCCGATTGACATGGCTCGTATGGAAGATTGTAAGGGATTTAAAGAAGGCAACTCTCCGGAGGCTGCACTAATCAAGGGCAATCCGTCTGATAATCCTGATATGATAGCATTGCTTAATCCCATAACCTTCCTCGACGACAGAGATCCAAGGTTTCTGGTTATTCACGGCGATGCCGACAACGTGGTGCCGCATTGCCAAAGTGAGTTTTTTGCTAAGGCTCTTAAGGAAAAAAGCCTGCTGGCGGGTTTTATATCTGTTCCCGGTGGTCAGCATGGCCCTGTTACTTTCAATGATACTACCTTCAAAGCGATGACCGACTTCTTTTTGAAAGAAGCGGAGAAGACTGCCGTGTTTACGGGCAGGGCATGGAGCCAAAACAACGAGACTGTAGAGCGCGATTCAGTCAGGAGTCTTGAGGGATATTTTGTTCCTGCAAGCAAAGAGCTTAGCAGCCCTGATAAGGATGGCTTTATTCAGCGTTGGAATTTACTTGAGCCTATTGAAGTGGAGGTGAGGACTAATACAGACTTTACAGACAGCTATTTAAGGCAGGCCTTTGGCAAGGAGTATTTTAAAAATCAATTTACCCTTCTTCCCAAAAATGGCCAGGCAGTAAAAGTGGGAGACACAAAGCTAAAATGGCATGCTCTTGATAGTGAATTGTTCAATGTAAAATTGTTCCGTTTTGCCTATGGTCTGCATAAACCGGTTTATGGCGTAATGTTTTGGGCAGTAAGCGTGGTAAACAGTCCTGAAGATATGCATAATGTTAGAATGTCTGTAGGCTCTAACTCTGCATCTATGTGGTGGCTCAATGGGGAAGAGGTCTTGCTGCTTTCGGGCGACAGGCGGATGGTTATGGATGACGCTGTATCACCGCGTTTGACACTAAAGAAGGGAAAGAACATAATTCGCGGGGTGGTAATCAATGGCCCCGGCATGAGCGACTTTTGTGTTCGCTTCATAGACGAGCAGGGAGAGCCGGTGAAAAATATCCAAATTACTTGTGAATAACCATTTAAATTGAATTTACAGATGAAGGCTTTATATAAATTTCAAGCATCAACATTTATTGCATTTATGTTTTTGGCAGCTAATATGACTGCTCAAGTTGGTAAACCTTTTATCCACGATCCTTCAACTATCGTTGAGTGCGACGGAAAATACTACACCTTTGGTACCGGAGGCGGAGGCTTGATTTCGGAAGACGGCTGGACATGGAATGGCGGAGCTGTAAGGCCGGGACGAGGAGCTGCCCCCGACGCTTTGAAAATTGGAGATCGCTATCTTGTGGTTTATGGTGCTACAGGAGGCGGACTGGGTGGTGGCCACAACGGCAAAATCCTGACTATGTGGAACAAAACTCTTGATCCCAAATCACCCGATTTTGAATATTCTGAGCCTATATTGGTAGCACAATCGGACGGCATAGAGGATAATGACGCTATTGATCCCGGCTTATTGCTGGATCCTACCGACGGTCGCTTGTGGTGTTCTTACGGAACCTATTTCGGCTTTATTCGTCTGATTGAACTTGACCCGCTAACCGGTCAACGAGTTGAAGGAAATGAAGCTGTTGACATTGCGATCGATTGCGAGGCCACAACTCTGATGTATCGCGATGGATGGTATTATCTTCTTGGCACTCACGGCACCTGCTGCGATGGCGCTAATTCAACTTACAATATTGTAGTTGGCCGTTCCCGAAAGGTCACCGGACCTTATCTTGACAATATGGGAAGAGATATGTTGAAAGGTGGAGGGAAGTTAGTCCTTGCTGCCCGTGACAGACTGATCGGACCCGGGCATTTTGGGCGCTTTATTGTAGAAGATGGAGTCGAAAAGATGTCGTGTCATTATGAAGCTGATTTGGACCAAAGCGGCCATAGTGTTCTGGGCATTCTTCCTTTGCTTTGGAAAGAGGGCTGGCCGGTTGCCGGTGAAATTTTCAAGGAAGGAACTTATAAAATAGAATCAGAAAGAAGAGGTTACGGCCTTGAGTTGGCGGTTGATTTTGTTAGAATGCCGCGAAGAGGCCCCAGATTTAGTTTTGATAGAGATGATGAGCCTATTATCTCTCTTCCGATGCAGAACTTAGACGATGTTGTCGGTACATGGCCCAAAGGAAATATTGGTGTTAGAATTGGTGATTATATGATGCGCCCTCACCAACGCTGGACTATTACAGCAGTTCCCGGGGCTGGAGGATATTTGGGAGGTCCTTATTATAAAATCACTATTGAAGGAACTGACAGGGCTTTAGCAGCTACTGCGGAAGCCGAACTAATAACTGTTCCCGAGTTTAGCGGAGCGGATGAACAATTGTGGAGGATAGATCAGCTTAGCGACGGAACATATCGCATTATGCCAAAGCTTGTTCCTGATTCAAATGAGCATTATGCCTTAGTTTCATCAGGTGACAGTACGCCTACCTTAGCTAAATTTGACATGAATAGCGATAACTCCAAATGGAATTTCAGGAATCATTAATATCTTTTGACTATGAGAAGGACACTTTTTTTATTTTTATCGGTATTGCTCAGTTTACCGATATCGGCAATTGACAATATCGGAATATGCTCCCCTGATATTGGCACTGGCAGGTTTACTCTTATTGAGAATGGCCTTCCAACCACAATATTAATTGATGAAGCGGAGGACAAAGGAGTAATGATAGCTGCCACAAATCTTAGCGAAGATTTTGGGCGAGTGTCAGGAACGGCGGCAACTCTTGCTTTTAAGGCTAATGAAGGCCGTATGATTATTGTTGGCACTTTAGGGAGCCGATATATTAAGGAGCTTATTAAAAAGGGCAAAATAAACGGCGAAGAGCTTAAGGGCAAAAATGAAAAATACCTGATGGCGGTCGTTGATAAACCTTTGTCAGGTGTGAAGGAAGCCTTGGTGATTGCCGGAAGTGACAAGCGCGGAGCTATTTATGGCATCTACGAACTTTCTGAACAGATTGGAGTATCACCCTGGTATGATTGGGCTGATGTTCCGGTAGTGCCAAATCAGAACTTGTCCATAACACGTGGCACTTACACTGCAGGTGAGCCGGTTGTGGAATACCGCGGTATCTTCCTCAATGATGAAGCCCCTTCTCTCACCTCCTGGGTGTACAATACCTATGGAACGGACTACGGGGATCACCGCTTTTATTCCCGGGTTTTTGAGCTGATACTCAGGCTAAGGGGAAACTTTTTATGGCCTGCGATGTGGGGTTGGAGTTTCTATGCAGATGACCCCCTCAACAGTCAAACCGCTCATGAAATGGGTGTGATTATGGGAACCAGCCACCATGAACCAATGGCGCGAAACCACCAGGAATGGGCCAGGAACAGACAAGAATACGGGGAGTGGAATTACAACACTAATCAGGAGGTGATAGATCGTTTTTTCCGTGAAGGGATTGAAAGAGTGAAGGATACGGAAGATCTGATTACAATTGGGATGCGTGGTGATGGAGATACTGCTCTTGGCGGCAAAGAAGGTGAAGATCACCTATATGTGCCAAGTGATGAAGATAATATGAAGCTCTTAGAGAGAATTATCGATAATCAGAGAAGAATAATAAGTGATGTTACAGGCCAATCGCCTGATAAATTGCCCCAGGTGTGGGCTATTTATAAAGAGGTGCAACGCTTCTTTGATATGGGATTGAGGCCACCCGAAGATGTTATTATCTTGCTTTCTGATGATAACTGGGGTAATGTTCGCCGCCTGCCATCAAAGGAGGAGATAGACCATCCGGGTGGCTGGGGTTTATACTATCATTTTGACTATGTTGGAGCCCCTCGTAGTACCAAATGGATTAATGTTACTCCCATTCAGAATATGTGGGAGCAGTTGCAACTTGCCTATAGTTATGGCGTTGATAAATTATGGGTTGTTAACGTGGGTGACTTAAAACCCATGGAGTATCCAATTAGTCTTTATCTGGATATGGCATGGGATCCATCAAAGATTAATGTTGATAATCTGCTCGACCATACCCGGGCCTTTTGCGCTCAGCAATTTGGTGAAGATCAGGCCGACGAAGCTGCAAGAATTCTGAATCTTTACAGCAAGTACAACGGTCGTGTTACCCCCGAAATGCTGGATCGCAACACTTACAATTTGGAGTCGGGTGAGTGGAAACAAGTTTCGGATGAATATATCAAACTTGAAGCCGAAGCCTTGCGACAATACCTGTCACTCAAGCCCGAATATCATGATGCCTACAAGCAACTCTTGCTTTACCCGGTTCAGGCTATGGCAAATTTGTATGAGATGTACTACGCTCAGGCTATGAATCATAAGCTCTATAGCGAGGGTAATCCTCAGGCTAATTACTGGGCTGATAAGGTGGAAGCCGCCTTCAATCGCGATGCTGAATTGAGTTATGATTATAACAAAGTTATGTCAGGCGGAAAATGGGACGGTATGATGTATCAGAAAAAGATTGGTTATACAACCTGGAATGATAACTTCCCGGCGGATACTATGCCGGAAATCTACCGCATGGAAAACCCGGAAGAGGCTATTGGCGGCTATGTTTACACTGCCAGGGATGGCGTTGTGGTGATTGAAGCTGAACATTATTTTGAAGCTAAAAATCCGGAAGGAACTCAATGGACTGTCATCCCATATATGGGTCGGACTTTGAGCAGTATAGCACTTATGCCCTATACTGAAAATGTTGAAGGTGCTTCCCTTTACTATAAAATGGAGCTTCCCGCCGATGTGTCAGAAGTAAATGTCCATGTGATTGTAAAATCCACCTTGCCCTTCCATGACAAAAAAGGCCACGAATATAGGGTCGGGTTTGAAGGAGGAGAGAAAAAAACAGTTAATTTCAATCACAATCTGAATGAAGAGCCCGAAAACGTCTATACTGTTTTATATCCTACCGTTGCCGGACGGGTTGTTCACAAAGAGGTGAAACTCACTTTGCCGGCCGCCAATGATGGCCTTCGTGTTCTTACACTGGAACCAATGGATCCGGGTATAGTGTTTCAAAAAATAATCGTTGACTTTGGTGGTTATAAGCAGACTCATCTGTTTATGAATGAATCGCCAAACACCAGAAACTAACTTGTATAGCCTTAAGCAGGATATCTGTTTTCCTGCTTAAGGCTATTCATTATAATAAACACTCCCCTTACTTTGTTGTATCATAATCAAATTATTAAACCATGAAAAAAAATAGAACAAGTCGTTTTTTGGGACTTTTAGTAATCGCTGTTGGCTTTTTGGCCATGGCTTCATGCCAGGAGAAAGCAAAGGAGCCTGCTCTCCCACTGGGAAGAGTCGTCGAAGATGGTGGTAGCGGACCTTATAGCGCTGTAATGTTCACCGACAGCACCTTCAATACTCATACTGTTTTTTGTCCCGCAGATCTGAGCATTTTTGGTGATAAGCTTAAACTTCCCATTATTGCATGGGGTAACGGCGCTTGCGCAAATTCTCCATGGGAACATATCAACTTTTTGTCGGAGGTAGCATCCCACGGCTTTCTGGTTATTGCTATCGGCCCGATGCCCGCAGAGGGTGAAGAAGTGCATGGCACCAGATCTGCTGCCTCGCAGTTGACTGATGCTATTGATTGGGCTATTGCACAAAATAGTGAAAAGAGTAGTTACTTGTTTAACAAACTTGATGTTAACAAAATTGCTGTAAGCGGTATGTCCTGTGGCGGATTGCAAACCCTTGAAGTGGCCTCCGACCCGCGTATTACTACTATTGGTGTTTTCAACAGCGGACTTTTTAATCAAGTAGGCGAAGGCATGCCCGGTATGCCCGGGGTGGCAAAAGAGCAACTGGCTGATATTCATACGCCTGCCTTGTATCTTCTTGGTGGAGAGACTGATATAGCTTATGCCAACGGCATGGATGATTTTGCGCGAATAAATCATGTGCCCGTATTTGTGGCTAATATGGACGTTGGCCACGGTGGTACCTATCGTCAGTTCCATGGAGGCGAGTTTGCCGTAGTTGCTACAGCCTGGTATAAATGGCAGTTGAAGGGGGATGAAGAAGCCGGCAAACTATTTACCGGAGATCCTTGCGGACTGGCAGAATCAGAGCTGTGGACTGTGGATAAAAAGAATTTTGAATTATTGAGTGAGTAAACATTATTTTCCCGAAAATAATAATTGCTCAATTAACTATAAGAGATATGTTACTAAGAGAAAAAACTGCATTAAGGCCTTTTATACTTTTGGCCCTATGCTTAACGGCTGCCTCAGCAATAGCTGAGATTCCTCCCCAACGACCCATTATTTCGACTAAGTACACGGCCGATCCGGCGCCGATGGTTTATAATGATACGGTATTTCTTTATACCAGTCACGACGAAGACGATGCCATGGGCTTCAAAATGAAGGACTGGCTGCTGTATTATTCGACCGACATGGTGAATTGGACAGAGCATGGCATTGTGGCCTCGCTGAAGGATTTTGAATGGGTGCCATACGACAATGGGGCGTGGGCGGTTCAATGTGTGGAGCGCAACGGCAAGTTTTATCTCTATTGTCCCATGCCCGGTAATGTAGGCATTGGGGTTTTGGTAGCCGATAGTCCTTATGGACCCTTCAAAGACCCTATTGGCAAACCGCTTATCAAAAACAGTAATCACGACATTGATCCAACCGTGCTAATTGATGACGATGGCCAGGCCTATATGTATTGGGGAAACCCTAAAGTTTATTATGTGAAGCTCAATGAGGACATGGTGTCCTATTCGGGTGAGATTATGCAAGACCCGACCACCCCTAAGAATTACCAGGAAGGGCCATGGGTTTGGAAACGTAAGGGATTGTATTACCTCTCTTATGCTTCTACATGTTGTCCCGAGGGTATTGGCTATGCCATGAGTACAGAACCTTTTGGAGCCTGGGAATATAAAGGAATGATTATAGATGCCTCCGAGCTAACACGGGGTAATCATCCCGGCATAATTGAGTTTAAAGGGAAATCTTACGTCTTTGGACATAGCTACGATGTGCTGAAGCAAATAACTCCTAAGTTTTATGAGCGCCGTTCGGTGGACATGGATGAGATGCTTTACAATGCCGACGGCACTATCCAAAACCGCTCTTACTTTTCGGTTGAAGGACCTGAACAGGTGGGCAGGCTAAATCCTTACCTAAGGGTTGAAGCTGAAACCATGGCATGGAGCGAAGGTGTCAAAACGCATTATGAAACGGAATGGGAAGGTGATTTTGATTGGGCAAGGGGCGCTAAAATAGCTGATCGCTTGTTTGTTACATCAATTAATCACGGAGATTATATTAAGGTGCAAGGAGTTGACCTTGGCAATGGGGCTAATAGAATAGAAGTTAGTGTCTCTCCAATTTATGGAGGCACAATTGAAGTCCGCATTGATGGGGTTGAAGGTGAATTGATTTCTACTGTTAATATTGATAATCCTCGTAAATCCGGCATTTGGAGCACTTATGAGGCTCCGGTAAAAAGTGTTACCGGTGTCCATGATCTTTATTTTGTATTTAAAGGTGAGAAGGATCTATTTCATTTTGACTGGTGGCAATTATTTAAATAAGTTAAGATAATGAGAAAGATAGTAGTGGGCATATTCTTTTGTTCTTTGTTTCCCTGTGTCGGTTTGGCGCAATCCATTGATATAGGCAAACAGGGCGCGAAGCTTCAACTCGAGACAATGGATGTTAGTATTGAATACTACAGTCCATCTATCGTGCGGGTGCTGAAAACTCCAAAAGGCCATAGCTTTAATAAGCAAAGTTTGTCGGTAATCAAAGTTCCCGCCAACACCACTGTGAAACATGAACAAAAGGGAAATAGTCTGGTCTTATCCAGCGGAGAGTTAAGCGTTTTGCTCAACTTAAGCAGCGGCTCTGTTACTTTTCTTGATGCTGATGATGCCATCCTGCTTGCAGAAAAGGAGGAGGCTTCAGAGTTTGTTGAGTTTGATGATGCCGGTAGTAAGGCATACAGCATAAAGCAGAGCTATCTTCTGGAGCCTGAAGAGGCCATTTATGGGCTTGGCATTTTGCAAAATGGCAAGATGTCACAGCGCAATCAGGAAGTTTATATGCTTCAAAATAATACCTGGGACTTTGTTACCTTCTTTCAGTCGCTTAAAGGCTACGGACTGTTTTGGGATAATTACTCGCCTACAACCTTCAAGGATGATGCTAGCGGTACTTCTTTCAGTTCTGAGGTGGCCGGAGCTATCGACTATTACTTTATGTATGGAGGGAATGCCGATGGGGTAGTGGCTGAAATGCGCGATCTGACCGGGCAGGTTCCTATGTTTCCCTTGTGGGCATACGGCTATTGGCAGAGTAAGGAGAGATACAAGAGCCGCGAAGAAACTGTTGGAGTGGTCAGGAAATACCGCGAATTGGGTGTTCCCCTTGACGGAATAATTCAGGACTGGCAATACTGGGGCAATAATTATTTGTGGAATGCCATGGATTTCCTGAATGAAGAATTCCCTAATCCCCGGGCTATGGTAGATGAGATTCATGATATGAACGCTCATATAATTATTTCAATATGGTCGTCTTTTGGCCCCGCGACAAAGCAATACAGAGAACTTAAGGAGTTGGGAGCCTTGTATTCTTTTAATACATGGCCTGAGTCGGGTCTTACGGCATGGCCTCCAAATATGGATTATCCTTCAGGAGTTAGGGTTTATGACGCCTTTAATCCTAAGGCCAGAGATATTTATTGGAAGTATTTAAAGGAGGGCTTGTTCGATTTAGGGATAGACGGCTGGTGGATGGATTCTACCGAGCCTGATCACATGAGTTTTAAACCCGAAGATTTGGATACTCCCACAGCTTTAGGTTCTTTCAGAAAAGTGCGAAATGCTTACCCTCTTGTTACTGTTGGCGGGGTGTATGATAATCAGCGTGCTGTAAGTTCGGATAAAAGAGTATTTATTCTGACCCGTTCGGGTTTTGCCGGTCAACAAAGATATGGAGCTAACGTTTGGTCGGGTGACGTTTTTACTAGCTGGGAAAACTTCCGTAAGCAGATTCCGGCAGGTCTTAATTTTTCACTATGTGGTATTCCGCATTGGAACACCGATATTGGCGGCTTCTTTGCCGGTGCCTATAATAAAGGCTGGAATGATGGTTCTGCTTCTGTGAATCCATTGTTTCAGGAGCTTTACATTCGCTGGATGCAGTTCGCGGTTTTTAACCCTATGATGCGTTCTCACGGTACTGACTTATCGAGAGAGATATACCATTTTGGCGAAAAAGGTGAGCCTGTTTACGATGCGATTGAGGATGCCATAAAGCTGCGTTATTCTTTGCTTCCCTATATTTACTCTACTTCCTGGGAGGTAACAAACAGTCAATCAAGCTTTATCCGTGCTTTAGTTATGGATTTTGCTGATGATAAGAAGGTTTGGGACTTGCCTTATCAATTTATGTTCGGCAAATCAATCTTAACAGCCCCTGTGGTATATGCTCAATATACACCTGAGAATATTGAGGACGCTGCTACTGAGGAAGGCTGGAACAGAGTAGGAGGTAAGTATGATATGGATGGCACAGTAGTAGATTTTAACGGTAAGAAAAGCACTAAGCTCTACTTGCCCAAAGGTGCTAAGTGGTATGATTTCTACAGCAATGAATTGTATGCCGGTGGACAGGAAATTACTCGTGAGACCTCAATTGATATGATTCCCTTTTACATTAAGGCAGGGAGCATATTGCCCATAGGGCCCGATGTTCAATATGCCGAAGAGAAACCCTGGAACAATCTTGAAATAAGGATTTACGAAGGTGCCGATGCTGAATTTGTTTTGTATGAAGATGAAAACGATAACTACAATTACGAGAAGGGCATTTATTCTACAATTAAATTCAACTGGAACGACAGCAAGAAGCAATTAACCATTCAAGCTCGTGAAGGAGAGTTTCCGGGCATGCTAATAAACAGGAAATTCAATATTGTAAAAGTGTCGAAAGATAGTGGCTTAGGAGATAAAGTAGTTAGCGGGTATGATAAAACGATAGATTATTCGGGCAAAAAAATTGTTGTCAAATTATAGAATTGAGCTTGGTGAACTGGATTAATTCTTTACAGCCAATGGTAATAGTGATTGCACTGCCAAAAAAAAACTAGTCGCCCGCCAACAATAAAATTTTCAGGCAGTGTTTTAGACAACTATGGTGGAAGTTATTCTGTTTCTTCCACGGGTTCTTTTCGTATTCCCAAAGAAGCAGACGCTGAAGGTGAGAATTCTGATGAAGGGAAATGAGTTATTGAAAAAAATGAATTAAAGCTGGGATTAAAGCAATTATTATGAAAGCTTCTACTTTATCAATCTTCGTACTGCTGTTTTTGACTGCATGTCAACAAAAAGAACAGACAGCCCGTGTCGAATCCATTTTTGACAAGGATTGGAAATTTCAATTGGGAGATGTACAAGGCGCTCAAGAGCCTTCGTTTAACGATGAGGCTTGGCGAAGCCTGGATTTGCCCCACGACTGGAGCATTGAAAACCTTCCCGATCAGGAACCGGGAAAGGTGGTGGGGCCTTTTTCAAAAGAAAGCATTGGAACAACGGCTACTGGATATACTGTAGGTGGTACTGCCTGGTATCGCAAGTCATTTACCTTGGATGATGGTGACCTATTCAGCCAGGTTATTATCAATTTCGATGGGGTGTATATGAACAGTGAAGTTTGGGTCAATGGTAAGCTGGTTGGCTCGCATCCCTATGGCTATACTGCTTTTTACTTCGATATTAGCGAATATCTCGAGCCTGCCGGAACACCCAATGTTATCGCTGTAAAGGTTCAAAACGAAGGGCGAAATTCCCGGTGGTACAGCGGCTCGGGCATATACCGCCATGTTTGGCTTATCAAAAAACAAGCTGTTCGAATTGCGCACAACGGTGTGTTTGTAAATACCGAAAGTATTTCGGAAAATGAAGCCTATATATCTGTGTTGGCAACTGTAGAAAACAGTACCAATGATAATGCAGATGTACAGTTGCAAATCAGAATTGTTGACGCTGATGGCAATGTTGCTGCTTTAGTGAAAACTCCGGTGAAAGATGTTCAATCCGGAACCGAGGATGTTTTGGAAACGATAAAAATCCCGAAAGCCAAATTGTGGTCAACCGATGAGCCTAATCTTTATACCGCAGAAGTTAAGCTTGTAGCTAATGGGGATATTAGCGACCATGCCCTGACAAGCTTCGGTATCCGCACCATTAATTTCGATGCTAAATCAGGATTTACCTTAAATGGGAAAACAGTATTGCTCAAAGGTGGTAACCTCCATCACGACAATGGATTTCTGGGGTCGGCAACCATCGATCGTGCTGAAGAACGTCGTGTTGAACTGATGAAGGCCAATGGCTTCAATGCCATTCGTGCAAGCCATAATCCGCCTTCAAAACAATTTCTGGATGCCTGCGACCGTCTTGGTGTTTTAGTAATGGACGAAGCCTTTGATCAATGGGTGCGGCCTAAAAATCCACAGGATTATCATCTGTATTTCAGAGAATGGTGGAAGGAAGATCTTAAGTCGATGATTTATCGCGATAGAAATCATCCATCGGTCATATTATGGAGTATCGGTAATGAACTCAACGAACGCGCCGATTCTCTTGGTTATGCTATACGCAAAGAACTGGTGGCCGAGGCTCACAGATTGGACTCAACGCGGCCCGTAACCGAGGGTGTTTGTGAATTTTGGGATCACTGGGGCCGTGAGTGGTCAACGGCGGCGCCTGTCTTTAGCGACCTGGATGTGGCAGGTTATAATTATTTGCAGAAATCTTTCGAAGCAGATCATGCCGATTATCCCGATAGGATTATTGTGAGTACTGAATCGTATCCCCCCGAAGCTTATGCTTTTTGGCAGGGGGTTGAAAAGAATCCTTATGTGATAGGCGATTTTGTATGGACTGCCATGGATCATTTGGGTGAAACAGGATGTGGCAATTCGAAAATAAGTGAAAATCCCGGGCCTCGTGTAGGTCTTCAACCATGGCCATGGTTTAGTAATTATTGTGGCGATATCGACCTGTGTGGCGATAAAAAACCACAATCGTACTATCGTGATGTGATCTGGAATATCAGCAAAATTGAAATGATGGTGCATACCCCAATCCCTGAAGGCATGGTAGAAACCTATAGCTATTGGGGTTGGCCCGATGAGTATCCAAGCTGGAACTGGGCGGGTAACGAAGGGGAACTGATGGATGTAAGGGTATTTACCAAGAGCCCAATGGTTATGCTCGAATTAAACGGAAAGCTTATTGGTGAACAATCCGTTGATTCCAATACGGGCATTGTCGCTAGTTTTAAAGTGCCCTACGAACCCGGAGTGCTTAAGGCTATTGCTCTTGATGAAAATGTTGAAGTTGCCTCGAAAGTGCTGAAAACCACCGGATCTCCGGCAAAAGTTAAACTAACTGCCGATCGTTTATTAATTAATGCAAGTCGTAATGATTTGTCTTATGTAAAAGTGGAAATAACCGACGATCAGGGTAATGTGATACCTGAGGCAACCATCCCTGTTACATTTTCAGTATCGGGTATAGGTGAAATTGCCGGTTCGGGAAATGCAAACCCAACCGATATGGAGAGTTTTAACAATCCGGTTTGCAAAACTTTTCGCGGAAAGGCACTGGCTATTCTTCGTCCGATAGAAGACAATAAAAGTGGTACAATATCGCTTCAGGCCAAAGCAGAAGGACTGGAAACCGGAGAAGTTATTGTTAAGGTTCAATAATCTTTTGGGAACCGTTGCATTGATGTCCGCATATAGCTTTAATGTCTTTTTGAATGTTTAGCTTTGTACCTTTAGCTCAGTTTTATTATGCTTAATTTAATTGTTTGAATATGAAAAAGTTGGCATTGCTATATTGTTTGGCAGCAGGCTTTTTGCCCGCAGCAGGCTGCATTAACAGTGACAAAACAGAAACTTCCGGGCAGGAGAATATGACAGATATTAGCCTCAGCTGGAAGGAAGATGGAGAGCAGAAAGAAGCTATTTCTTCCGAAACCGGCAATCTGTATCGGGAACTGTCTCATCATGGCCCTGCAGTTGAGAATGAGTGGCTTGCACTTAGGCTCTATTTTGACCACAAAGTGTCTGTGGATGCCTATAATAAAAGCAGGCGGGGAATGGAGCTTGCAGCAGCAGGCTGGTACCCTACCGAAGAGCAACAGCTCAGTGGCTGGGGAGCAGATTTATATAAAGTGGGACAAACCGTTGGCTTGGGCGGCGTGCGTTTATGGGATGGCGAGAAAGAGCAATTGCTTGATCCGGTAACTATGAGGACGGCACGCGTGCGTAAGGAGGCCGGACTTTCATATATGGAGATGTTGTCGGAAGGTATATCCTATAAAGGCGATACAATTGATGTTCTGGTCAGGCTTACTGTCTTTTCGGGAATCCGTGAAGCCAAGGTTGAGGCTTTTGCTTTTAGCAGCAAACCTGTTCAGTTTTTTACCGGTATTAATTTTCACCCCACTACTGAAGTGCTTCAAGGCGACGATTTTATTGCCACCTGGGGACTGCATCCTGAGGATGTGGCAGCCATTAAATTCGCTATCGGCGGAGGCATAAAGTACAATCCCGACGATTTTGAATTGATTCAAAAGGGCGAGGCGCAGTTTGAGATGGTATCTAAGCCTACTAAATATCTTGAGACCTGGATTACCTCTGCATCTGAAATGGAAGCAGAGCTTAATACCATGGAGATATTTGCGGAGTATTTGCGCATTCTGGATTTGTAAGGTTTTTAGTAGCCGAAATTCACAAAACAGGCTTCATCTTTTTAGGCTGAACCCCAAAATGATGAAGCCTGTTTTTGCTTATTTTAGTTAATGTAATTCGAGAGTAACCGGGCAATGGTCGCTGCCCATTATCTGGTCAAGGATGTCGGCCGACTTTACTTTAGAAATAAAAGCTGAGCTTACTAAAAAATAGTCGATTCTCCAGCCGATGTTTTTGCCGCGGGCACCGGCGCGATAGCTCCACCAGCTGTAACGCTCAGGCTGATCGGGATAAAAGTGGCGGAAAGTGTCAATAAATCCTCCTTCCGTGTAGCGATCCATCCCGTCAATTTCTTCCTGCATAAAGCCTGCTGCCTTGTTATAATTGGCCGCCGGACGTGCTAAGTCTATCTTTTTGTGAGCCACGTTAAAATCTCCACAGGCAACAACGGGCTTGTGTTCTTCCAGCTTTTTGAGATAACTGAAAAATGCCAGATCCCATTCCTGACGATAATCGAGTCGCTTTAATTCGCTGCCCGAATTGGGAACATAGACATTCACGAGGAAAAAATCGTCGTATTCGGCACATAGTACTCTCCCCTCACTGTCGTGTTCGGCAATGCCAATATCACTGCTAACATTTAGAGGTTCTTTAAGGCTTAATATGGCGGTTCCCGAATAGCCTTTGCGTTCGGCAGAGTTGCTAAATAAATGGTAGCGATCCTTAAGTGCCTCAAGCGTTTCTTTTACCTGGTGATCTTGTGCCTTGGTTTCCTGCAAGCACATGATGTCAGGTGCCATAACTTCAAAGTCGTCAAAAAAATTCTTTTGAGCTACTGCCCTTATGCCGTTCACATTCCATGATATGAGCTTCATTTTTTTTAGTTTTATATATTTTAAAAGCCTAAATATACGTTTTATCCTAAAATTGAAAGATATTATCGTTTAGTAAGTGCTATTTTGCAAAAAGCCTCGTATTTTTATGCCTAAAGTGAAAAATACTTTTATTAAAAACTGTTTAAAGATGAAAACAACACTTTTATGGATGATGGCGCTGGCACTGTTGGCAGGATGTGCTAAGCCGAAAGATTCCACCGAAAAAGCCACCAACCCAGTAATTTTTGCCGATGTCCCGGATGTATCCATGGTTAGAGTGGGTGATGTCTATTATATGGCAAGCACCACTATGCACATGAATCCCGGCTTGCCTATCATGAAATCGACAGATTTGGTTAATTGGGAACTTGTAAGTTATGCTTACGACACCTTGGTCACTAACCCTAAAATGAACTTGACTGATGGTGCCAATGCTTATGGGGCCGGCTCATGGGCACCAAGCATACGCTTTCATAATGGCTTGTTTTATGCCACTACTTTTTCGGCAACTTCGGGCAGAACTCACGTTTATACTACTACTGACCCTGAGAATGTTCCCTGGACCGGACATTCGTTTGAACCCATGCTGCACGATCATAGCCTTTTCTTTGATGATGATGCTAAGGTTTATATGCTATATAACGGGGGCGATATCCGTATTGTAGAGTTAGAGCCTGATCTGTCGGGTATTAAAGAGGGAGGATTACATAGGGAGTTGATTCCTGAGGCCGGAAAAGTTGCGTCCGAAGATTTGATGCTTCACGCCGAAGGCTCACAGCTATTTAAGCATGATGGCAAGTATTATTTGTTTAATATTACATGGCCTCGTAACGGCATGAGAACAGTTATTGTTCATCGGGCCGATCAAATCACCGGCCCTTATGAAGGGCGTGTTGCCCTCCAGGATAGAGGTATTGCCCAAGGTTGCATTATAGACACACCTGAGGGTGATTGGTATGCCTACCTGTTTAGAGATTATGGTGCAGTTGGCCGGATACCCTATATTGTTCCCATGAAATGGGAGGATGGATGGCCGGTATTAGGGAATAATGGAATAGTACCCGACACACTTGATATAGCTGTAAAGAATATAAATGCTGCCGGGATTACTGCTTCTGATGAATTTGATCGTAGCGCTGCTTCGCCCGATTTCCCACTTGCATGGCAATGGAATCACAACCCTGATAATGATTTTTGGTCACTAAGCCAAAAGCCGGGATTTTTGAGACTAACAAATGGTCGAATTGATACGGATGTGCTTCAGGCTCGTAACACCTTAACTCAGCGTACTTTTGGCCCGCAAAGTGTTGCCGAAACAGCAGTCGAGCTCGGTGGAATGAAGGATGGCGATTTTGCCGGTTTTATCGCCTTGCAAAGGAATTATGGATATGTGGGTGTAAAAATGGAGAACGGTAAAAAATCTCTTGTTATGGTGCTGAGTGAAAATGATGAGCCTATAGAAAAAGAACTAATCCCACTGGCAACGGACAGAGTTTATCTGAAAATTGCCTGTGACTTCAAAGAAAGAGCGGATAAGGCAACATTCTTCTATAGTTTGGACGCCCAGGATTGGAAGCCGATTGGCGACACTCTGCAAATGCGCTATACCCTGCCTCATTTTATGGGCTATCGTTTTGGACTGTTTTCCTACGCCACACGTGAGACAGGAGGTTATGCTGATTTCGATTATTACAGGGTAAGTGACGGAAATTGAGCGTAAATGCTGCTAAATTTAGACTCAGGTGTGGGTAATATTGTTTTGATTTTAGATAATGGTTTTATAAATTGAGACACATTATCTCTGCTTTCAGGAAGTATTCATGTAAATTTGAAAATTTGAAGGGTGGCAAGTGCGATTCTTTACTAAATAAAATTGCAGATAAGCGGATGATGTTTAGTGCAAACATGGGGATTTGAAATGGCAGGCTTTTCTTTTTTTGCATTATGTTGTTAATTTTGCTTGCCTGACTGTTTTTAACTTTTTATTATGAGTCGTCATATATATAGGCTGTGCTTTTGGGTTGTGGTGTTTGTTCTTGCTGTTTCAACGCAGGTGAAAAGTCAAAATATATTGAACTTTCAGAGTCTCAATGAGAAATTTGGCATTTCACTGCGTGAAACTACTTCGGCCTGTATGGACAACAATGGTTTTGTGTGGATAGCTTCAAAAATGGGGATTCTGCGAGTTGTTGAAGATGACTTCCGTATTTATCAACTGCCCTACGAATCACCGGATGTAGTTTTTGTTAAGCTGCACTACGCAAATGATACCTTATATGTGTACTCCAATAACGGGCAAATCTTTGTTTATAATGCTGTGCAAGACCGTTTCGATTTGCTTCTGCATGTAGGCAAGAAGATAGATTCGCGTTTTTTGATGGTCTATAATATTGAAGTGGACAGGGAAGGACGTTTATGGCTCTCTTCGGCGCAGGGATTGATTATGTGTGATGGATCGGAAATTACTGAATTGTCGAAATTTGGAAACACGAGCTACCTTACGCTGGACGATAATCAACTTTGGGTCGCTACTGACACTAGTCTGATTGCTTTTGATGTTTATGGAAGTGGTGCCGGGAATGTTGTTTTAAATTGGGACAGTGGCTTGGGCGTGTCGAAGCTTTTTTTTGATTCTGACGGCGTGCTTTGGATAGGTACCGACGGCCGTGGTTTATATAGATTGAACGATAAGCGGGATGCTTTGATCTCAGTCCCGGCTTTTCCTCATAAACCGGTTTTAGCGATGGAGATAGCTTCAGACTCTTTACTTTTGGTGGGAGTTGATGGCCAGGGAATATGGGAAGTAAACCCATACAGTATGGAGATCCTGAACGTACACATGGAGGATCCCGACAATAGCCGCTCTTTGCGCGGCAATGGGGTGTATGATATATTTAACGATGGCGGAGGAAGAGTTTGGGTTTGTACCTTCACCGGCGGCGCCTCATATTTCGTCCAACTTCCTTCTTCGGTTCAGCATTTTGAGCATCATGTTAATGAGACTAATTCCTTGGTAAACAATGATGTTAACGATATTTTGGAGGACAGTAGGGCTAATCTTTGGCTGGGAACTAATAATGGTATCTCTCGATGGCTCAAGAGTGAAAATCGCTGGCAGTCCTTTTATCATAGCAATAATGAAGAAGCACATGTGTTTTTATCACTCTGTGAAGATGCACAAGGCAATATATGGGCAGGTACCTACGGTGGCGGAGTTTTTCTGATAGATGGAAAATCCGGCAGGGAAATAGCACATTATCCATTACAATCATCAAAATCCGGCTATCATAATAGTTATATTTATGATATCTTCCTTGATTCCAAAGACCGTATTTGGCTGGTTGGCGTAAGGGGAAATGTTCTTTGTTATGATTTTGAAACCAGTAATTTTATCGACTTTGGTAATCACCCGGTCAATGTAATAAGAGAGCTCCCATCGGGAGATATGTTGCTGGGCTGTTCCTACGGAGTAAGTGTATTGAATCAGGAGACTAAGAATGTAAATATATTGCTAAATGGGTATTTGGTGCAGGATATTTCAGTTCAGGATAGTATATTTTGGCTCTGTACAGTAGGTGACGGACTGGTTCGTTTTGACAGCTCAAGCAAAACAACCAGGTCATTTTCTACCGATATGGGATTACCCTCAGCTTTTGTTAATAGTATTTTGGTGTATGAAGATAGTTTTTGGCTCGGAACCGAAAATGGTTTATGCAAGTTTGACCCGCTCACTTATAAAGTAGAAACCTTCCCCGCGATCGATGCATTATCGCGACTGTCATATAACCGCAAGTCACATGCCGCCTTTAAAAATGGCGAATTGGCCTTCGGTTCCAATGGCGGAATGGTAGTTTTTAATCCTTCAGGTTTGCTGCCCAACGTAGCATCCGGTAGGATTTTTATTCAGGATATTACCGTTTCGGGTCGTTCTGTACGCGATGGCTTTATACCCGATTTACATCTTCCTGTCGATAGTCTTAATAGACTTAAATTACGCCATTTTCATAGTACCCTTTCTATAGAAATGGTTCCCTTAGGAGCGGTTTATAGTCCCCGCTTTTCATGGAAACTTGAGGGTTTTGATGAGGATTGGCATCAGCCGGAGGCGAATCGCATTTTATATTACTCTAATTTGCCAACCGGTGAGTATCAACTAAAGTTGCGGATGTACGATAATTCTATGTCAGAAATTATTGATGAACGCGTTTTTGTGATTCAAAAGTCGCCTCCTTTTTGGGAAACATGGTGGTTTTTGTTGACTGTGACAGTGGTGCTGGCCAGTGCTTTTATCTTTGTAATGAGGTATTACATGGGTTTGTTGCGGCAATTACACTCTGAGCAGAAGATTCGGTTTTTTGCAAATACTGCTCATGATATGCGTACTTCTTTAACCTTGATATCTGCGCCCGTTAAGGAACTCGAACAGGAAGAAGGACTCAGCGAAAAAGGGAAGTACTACTTGAGCCTTGCCCGCAGCCAGATAAACAGGCTGGTGGGAGTGGTAACCCAGCTTATGGATTTTCAAAAAGCCGACATTGATAAGGAACAGCTTTTGCTGCAACGGCTTGATATAAGCGGATTGGTAAATCAACGTGTGATCATGTTTTCCTCTTACGCGCAAAGCAATGAACTGAGCCTGATTTTGGAAGCCCCTGAAGAGGCCTTATTTGCTGTTGTAGATGAGGGAATGTTTATTAAAATAGTTGATAATTTGCTGTCAAATGCAATAAAGTATTCATTGCCAGGCGGGAAAGTATGGCTGCGGCTTCATCCTCAAAAAAACAAATTTGTTTTGGAGGTTGAAGACCGGGGGATAGGTATCGCGAAGGAAGCTCGCGGTCAGCTTTTTCGGGAGTTTTACCGGGGACAGAACGCCATCAATTCCAGGGTAGTAGGCTCGGGCATTGGCCTGTTGATGACACAGAAATATGTAAAGTTGCATGGTGGAAGCATTGAATGGAAAAGTGAAGAAAATAAGGGTTCTATTTTCAGAGTTGTATTGCCCGCCGATTTAATTGCTTCTAGTGATATTATTGGAGGCAGTGTGAGTGCAGAAATAAGCCCTCATGTAGTTGAGCCTCCCCAAGCCTCTGACCACAAAAAGGATTTCACAGTTTTGGTGGTTGAGGATAATGTTGAGATGCAGGAATTTATTAAGACAGCTCTGCAAGACCGCTTTGAAGTTCATGTGGCCAACGACGGACTCAGTGCATGGGAAATGGTGGAAAAGGAGCTGCCCGATTTGATTGTTTCCGACGTTATGATGCCCGGCAGAGACGGCTTTGAATTATGCAGCCTAATTAAATCCACGTATGAAACGGCTCATATACCGGTTATTTTACTGACAGCCTTGTCAGGCGAGGGAGAACACTTGCGAGGCCTGGGTCTGGGAGCAGATGATTATATTACCAAACCCTTTGACGTAAGCTTGTTGGCAGAGAAAATTTTTTCGATTATCAATAACCGACGCCTAGTGGCTGAAAGATTTCTTAAAGACTCTGTAGAGCGTCCGGATAATAATCTTTTCCCCAACGACCATAATGATAAGTTCCTTAAGCGAGCCATAGAAGTTGTTAATGAGCAAATAGGAAATGTTGCCTTCAATAAAGAGTTGTTCGCCTCAGAGATGAATGTTAGCGGTTCTTTGCTCTACAAGAAGATAAAAAGTCTTACCGACCAAAGTCCCTCTGACTTTATTCGCCTGGTTCGCTTGTCCAAATCGGCTGAGCTACTGGAAAGCGGAGCCTACAACATTACTGAAGTTAGCGAGTTGTGCGGTTTTACCTCCGTTAGTTACTTCAGTACTGTATTTAAAAAGCATTATGGTAAAACGCCCTCTGAAGCGCTCCCGCGATAGAAGGTTTTTATCTGAGAAATATTACTGCCGTAGCAACGAGTTACTCGTTGCTACGGCTTTTTTATTTTGTTATGTATTATTTGCTTAAAATTTTATTGTAAATCAGGGCATATAATTTATTTAAAATTTGCTTAATTTAGTATTGTGTCTGCTTGTTATTAGGTATTGTTAAAAAATGTATTTATATTTCAGGGTGGTTTTGAATATTTTTTGATATAAGGAATAAGCTATAGAAAGGGTTTATGAAAGTATCGTGTTTTATAAGCGAGTTTATCAAATGTTCATTCAGAAATTGCGCTTTGTTCACATATTTTCACGGTTTATCTGATATCAAACAAGAATTATCTGTAATTGAAAACGCCTAAACTTAGTTGAGGCTATTTTTGTTATCGAATTTTATCAAAAGCTAAAAAATATGAATCGTATTAGAGATTGTAGTCGGAAACCTAAACCTAAACCTAACCATGTTTTTTATGTACTTGTTTGCTCCCGTTTGGGAGATTGATTTTAATGTGGAGATTCCCATAAGCAGTCAGAAAAAAATCAAATTCAGAAGAAATGAAGAAAACAAAAAGTCGTTTATGGCCACTGTTTAATCAGTGGGTCAGTTTGAAGCTATTGGCATTCCTTGTGATATGGTCAGGAGGAGCTTGCCTTTATGCGCAAAGCGGACGCCTGGTTGAGGGTACAGTAGTAGATTCAAAGCAGGAGCCGCTTTACGGGGTCACTATTTTAGTGAAAGATAAACCCGGAGTAGGTGTAATTACCGACTTTGACGGGCGCTTTAGTATTAATCTTGCACCGGAAGATAACGAGTTGGTGATTTCCTTTTTAGGAATGACCACACAAACGGTTAACGTTGTAGGTAAAAGCACTTTGTCAATTGTAATGGTTGAAGACTCAAAAATCTTTGATGAAGTTGTTGTAGTAGGTTTTGGACAACAAAGGAAGGAAAGTGTGGTTGGTGCTATTTCCCAGACCACAGCTAAGGTTCTCGAGCGTACCGGAGGTGTTAGCAGCCTCGGACAAGCTCTTACAGGTAACCTTCCCGGTGTTGTTACAATGACAACTACAGGTCGTCCGGGTGAAGAAGACCCCGAGATTGTGATTCGTGGTGTTAGTACATGGAATGGCGGAGACCCACTTGTTTTGGTTGACGGAATTGAGCGCCCCATGAACAGTGTTGACATCAACTCTGTAGCCAATATCTCTGTATTGAAAGATGCTTCTGCTACAGCTGTTTTTGGCGTTCGTGGTGCAAACGGTGTAATTCTTGTTACTACTAAGCGTGGTGAAGAAGGAAGAGCTAATATTGACGTTAACTACACAAGTACATTCAAGACTTATTCGAAGCTTCCTCCTTTGATGGATTCATATGATGCTTTGCTGGTTCGTAACCAGGTTATAGAGCATGAGCTTCCTTATAAACCGGATGTATGGAGTTATTATCTTCCATATGAGAGGATACATAAGTATCGGTATCCGGCCAATCAGCAGGAATACGAGCGTTATCCCAATGTAGATTGGATTGATGAGTTGCTTAGGGATTATGCAACATCCCATAATGCAAATATTAACGTTTCAGGGGGTACCAAGTTTGCAAAGTACTACGTTAGCCTTGACTATACTCATGAGGGTGACTTGTACAAGGATGTTAATAATAACAGAGGTTATGAAACCGGATTTGGATATGACCGGATTAACGTTCGTAGTAACCTGGACTTTGCTTTAACTAAGACTACAACCTTTAAGCTGAACCTAAGCGGTTCGCATGGTGTAAAGCAAGGTACTAACTATAATCAATACGAGAATCTTGCCTGGTCTGCGTTTTACGGTATCGCACCTGATGCATTCAGACCAAAGTATAGCGATGGAAGTTTTGGTTATTATCAACCCAACCCCACACAAGCGTCGACAAACTCTATGATGGACGTAAGTGTAAACGGTCACGGTTTTACAAGCGAGGAACGACTTAACACAGACTTTGTGCTTGAGCAAGACCTTGGCTTTATAACTAAGGGACTGAAAGCACATGCTCGTTTGGCTTTTGACAACAGCTTTAATGAAGTAAATCGCGGTGTTGATGATACAAACGACTGGGAAGATAATCCTCAAATGTGGATTGACCCGGAAGACGGGTCTGTTTATAGAAATACTGATCAAGACGGTAATTATAAGTTTGACTTTAAAAACAATAATGCCTGGATGACTGGTGCAGGTACCGTTGACATTGGCCAAACTTACCGTAGAATGAACTACTCAGGACAGATTGACTATAACAGAACTTTTGGCAGCCATACAGTTGGTGTCATGGGTAACGTTAGCCGTGAAGAGTATTCACGGGGTAGCAATCTTCCGATTTATCGTGAAAACTGGGTTTTCCGTACTACCTATGACTATTTGAAGCGCTATATGCTTGAGTACAACGGTGCTTACAACGGTTCTGAGAAGTTTGCTCCTGAAAACCGTTTTGTATTCTTTCAATCCGGAGCGCTAGGTTGGATGTTCTCAGAAGAGCCCTTATTTAAGAAGTTGAATGCAAATTGGGTTGATATGTTGAAGTTCAGGCTGTCTTATGGTCAGATTGGTGACGATAGAACAGGTAACCCACTTCAGGAATTTTTTCCTGAAAATAGATGGCTCTACATCGACCGTTGGGCAAGTGGAGGCAGATTCCGTCAAGGTTTGAATGGTGTAAACGGATCTGACGGCCCCTATGACTGGTATTATGAGGCTAATATCGGTAACCCGAGCATTCAGTGGGAGGTTTCTACAAAGTTAGACATAGCTCTTGACTATGCTTTCTTTAACGGAGCTTTGGCCGGATCACTTGATTATTTTACCGAAAACAGAACTAATATTCTGCTTGCAGGTCGAGATCGTGCTATTCCAAGTTACTTTGGAGCAACTCCGCCTCGTACTAATATGGGCGAGGTGGATACCAAAGGTTATGAGCTGGAGTTAAGATGGAATAAGCCAATAGCTTATGACTGGCGTCTGTGGGGTAATGTATTCTATACACATGCTTCAAACAAGATTATTGAACGAGATGACCCGGAATTGCTTCCTGAATATCAAAAGCAAGCAAACAAGGCTATCAATCAAGCACGCACATATGTTGATTATGGCTACTTTAATACTTGGGATGAACTATATGCTTCTACTGCACATGATGCTCTCGATGCTGAAAGAATGCCGGGTAACTATATTATCCTTGACTATGACGCAGATGGTGTAATTACAAGCTTCGACCAGGTTCCTTATGGATTTTCCAATGTTCCACAGAATACTATAAACTTCCAGTTTGGACTTGATTATAAGGGTTTCAGCGGTTTCGTGCAATTTTATGGAGCATCAAACGTAACTCGTTCTGTTGGTCTGCAAGGTCTTGGTGGAGTTCGTAATACCGTATTTGATGAAGGCAGCTACTGGTCTAAGGATAATGTTAATGCCGACGTCCCGCTCCCAAGATGGCAGGTTCAGGCTAGTGATTACACTAATGGAACCCGCTTCATGTTTGACGGATCTTACCTGCGTCTAAAGTATGCTGAGATATCCTATACCTTCTCAAAGGAACCGTTTATGCAGCGACTTGGACTTACCTCCCTGAAGTTGTTTGTTAACGGTAATAACCTTTACCTGTGGACTGAAATGCCGGATGACCGCGAAACTAACACAGGAGGTTGGAGTGCTTATCCTACTCAGAAGCGTTATAACTTAGGTTTAAGATTATCTTTATAATTGAATGCGATGATGAAAAAAATAGTTTATTATCTATATGGAATAGCTGTTGCACTTGTAATGGGTGTAGGTTCGTGTACAGACTATCTGGACAAAGCACCGGAATCAGTTATTGCCCCGGAAGATGCGTTCAAGAACTTCCGAAATTTTCAGGGATATGTTGAACGGATGTACCATTTGACACCGGATATTGCCAAGCATTTTTGGGTTAGCTCATTTAACTGGGGAGAAGACGAGGTTATTACTATTGGTAATGGCGAGTACCTGATGGGTCATAGTATAGACAGAGGGAACTATCGTGACCATATTGGTAAGGGTGATTGCTTCCTTGATAGAAGCTGGAGTGCAGGCGGTGACCGCTTTCAAAAAGCTATTTGGGGCGGTTCATGGCATGGTATAAGAACAGCCAATCTTGGTTTGCAGGCACTTGAAAATGGCTTATTGATTGACGCCACACAAGAGGAGAGAGATTTTATTGAAGGTCAGCTTTATTTTTTTAGAGGCTGGTTCTATTTCCAAATCACTCAATATTGGGGCGGAATGCCATATATTGAAACTCCTTTGCCTAGTGATGAGCTTTTGCGCTATCCTAGAGAGTCATATAGGGAGAATGCCTTGAAAATGGCTTCTGACTTCCAGAAGGCAGCTGAGCTGTTACCGGTAAACTGGGACAATACAAGTACAGGTAGTGTTACTTATGGTAATAACGAGCTGCGTGCCAATAAAATCTGGGCTATGGCTATGATGGGAAAAACATATCTCTATGCAGCCAGTCCATTAATGGCAGGTAAGACAACAAATGCTTTACAGGAAGGCTCTTATGATGTGGATTTGGCAAAGCTAGCTGCTGATGCTTTTGGTGAGGTTCTTCAAATGGTTGAGAATGGCGAGACACAATATGAGCTCGCAACTTTTGACAAGTATTCAAACTTGTTCTATACCAATAACCAAGGCTGGAGAATGCCGGGTGAAAAGGAGGCCATTATACGCAACCCAACTTACGGAGCTGATTCATATTGGAGACAGATGAACTCCTACCAGTATCAGAAACTTTCTGAGGGTGACGGTATTGTACTTACTCCTGCTGCCAATTATGTGAATTATTTTGGTATGGAGAGCGGTCTTCCCCTGGATCACCCTGATACTGATTTTGATCAGGAGCATCCATGGAAGAACAGGGACCCAAGGTTTTACAAGAACTTTGTATATGATGGTGTAAAGGTTATTGGTAATGCTAATGACTCTTTATCAAAAGTTCACCAATACGCTCACCTATATACAGATGGGAACTATATGGATGCACAAATCGGAAGTAGGACCGGTTATCTGAACTATAAGTTTATTCCTCTTACTGCAAATAAATATGATTCAGGAATTGGTTATAGCCAAGGTAGCCACTTGCATTTGTCATGGATGCGCTTAGCTGATGTTTATCTGATGTATGCTGAAGCTGCAGTTCAAGGTTATGGTGGCGCTAATGGGAAGTCTCCCAAGTTTTCTAAGACAGCCGTTGAAGCAGTAAATGTAGTAAGAGCCAGGGCCGGTGTAGGAGATGTCCATTCTTCCTTAACAAGCAGCATTAGTGCATTTATGAAAGAACTAATTCGCGAACGTGCTGTCGAGCTTTCTTTTGAAGGACATCGTTTCAATGATCTTCGTCGCTGGCGCTTGCTAAACGTCGCTCCCTATAATGTTAAGACCAGGCAGTTTTTTGACAGGGCCGAGCCGCTTGATCCAAGTGTTGATCCAAAGGAAAACAAAGTCGTGGGTTGGAGGGAAGAGCCTATTATAACTCGTAATTTAATTGAGAGACATTACTGGCTTCCCATAAATACAGCGGATGTTAGCATTTATGAAGGGTTCGGACAAAACCCGGGTTGGTAAAATCTTGAGAATATAAAACAGACTAAAATGAAACATAAATTTATTGGTCTTGCTATTTGTGTCGCGTTTGCTTTCAATGTTTTTCAGGTTTCTGCCCAAGCAGACCTACCTGAGGCGGAGATAATAGAAACGGATACAATTCAGAAAAAGGTCGAGGTCGCATTTCGCTCAGTAGATGAAATGGATCTCTTAGGAGGGGTTTCTGTCATTGACGTAGATGCGATGACGAAGAAGGCCTATACTTCCTCCAGTTTTGCTTTTATTGAGAACCTCGTAGGAGGTATGAATGGCAATATCTGGGGTATGAATGACTTGTTGGTTGTAGTTGACGGTATGGTAAGAGATGCAGACAATGTCTTACCTTCAGAAATAGATAAAGTTATAATCCTAAAGGGAGTTTCTGCCGTTGCTCTATATGGTAGCAAAGCTGCCAAAGGTGTTGTAATGATCACAACTAAGCGAGGTAAAGTAGGTGACCCTACAATTAGTATTCGGGTTAACTCAGGTATGCTTGTCCCTAAGGCTTATCCAAAATACCTTGGTGCAGCTGAATACATGGCGCTTTACAACGAGGCGATGGATAATGACGGTAAGGATCCTATGTATTCTCAGGAAGATATCTATTTTACCTCTCTTGGAAATAATCCCTATCGTTATCCTGATTTAAATATGTATTCTTCAGAATACCTTAAGGATATGTTTAACCTCTCTGAAGGTATCGCTGAGATTACCGGAGGAAATGAAAGAGTTAAATACTATACTTCTGCAGGATATTTAAGGCAAGGTTCTTTGCTTAAAGTTGGTAATACGCCTGATGATAATGTTAACAGACTTTTTGCTCGTGGTAATATTGATATGAAGTTACATGAGAACATTAATGTTAGGACAGACGCCAATGTTACCTTTTACAATGCAAAAGCTGCCAGAACTAGTTGGTGGAATAATGCAGCTACTCTGCGTCCAAATCGTGTAGCTCCTTTGATTCCACTTTCCATGATTGACCCGGATGATGCTAATGCCTGGGATGCTGTAAATACAAGCAATCATATTATTGATGGCAAGTATTTCCTGGGCGGTACTCAACAACAAACAACGAATCCTATTGCTGCAGCTTATGCTGCAGGTGAAGCTAAATACGTTAGTCGCCAGTTCCAGTTTAATACAGGATTTGACTTTAACTTACGTTCTTTGGTAGATGGTTTGTTTTTGAGAGCTAAGTATGGTATTGACTATTCTACTGAATATGAACAGGCTTATGAGAATACTTATGCAGTTTATGCTCCTTCATGGAATAATTATGGTGGAGTTGATGCTATAAGCGGTTTGGCAGTATATGGAGTTGACAGGCAGGCTGATACTGAGCGTATAAATTATCAGAATTACCGTTATACTTATAACTTCAGTGGTCAGTTTGATTATAACAAGACTATTAACGATCAGCATAATATTTTTGCTATGGTCGTTGCTAATGCGTGGCAAAGGACTTTTGACGGGTTTTATCACAGGTTTTCTAATGCCAATCTTGGCGTGCAGCTTGCTTACAATCTCTCACATAAGTACTATGTTGACTTTAGTGCAGCACTGCCATATTCAACTAAGTTTCCAGAGGCAAACAGACTTGGTTTTTCACCGACTGTTACATTGGGATGGCGTCCTGTTAATGAAGCTTTCTTAAGCAATTCAGCATTTGACGATTTGATGCTGACCGTGTCAGGTGGTATAATCAGCCATGATATGGATATTGCTGCAGATGGTAATGAAATGGGTTATTATCTGTACAAACAGGTTGTTCAAAGAGGAGGATGGTATAGCTGGGGTGACCTTGGAGGTGAAGCTGCAACCGAGTTTCAGCGTGGTGAGAATCCTGATATGACTTATATTAAGCGTAAGGAAGTGAATGTCGGTTTACGTGGTTCTATATGGAATAGGGCATTGACCTTTGATTTGAACTATTTCGTTGGAAAGATGGATGGTAATCTTACTTTGCCAAATTCTCAGTACCCTAATTACTTTACCCAGGTTGGATATCCGACTTCATCAATTCTTCCATATTTGAACTATAATATAGACGATCGTTCAGGATTTGATTTCAGCGTGTATGTCAATCAAAATGTAGGTGAAGTTGATCTAACACTTGGTGTCAGTGGAATGCATTCGGTTGTTGAAGCAGCCAGAAGAGACGAAAACATAGCTTATGATTATCAAAGTGCGGTTGGTCGTCACGTTAATGGCTTATGGGGATTGGAAAGCATTGGTTTCTTCAATGATTATGAAGAAATTGAAGAGGCTCCAACTCAAATCTTTGGTGGTGTAATTCGCCCCGGTGATATTCGTTATAAGGACCAAAATGGAGACAATATCATTGATAACAACGACCAGGTTTATCTTGGACGCTGGGATACCCCAACACGACTTGGGTTGAACTTAACCGCTAAGTATCGTAATTTTACTCTCTTTGCAATGGTTGATGGATTCTTTGGTGGCAAAGGGTTTAAGAATAGCTCTTATTACTGGATCTATGGAGATAGTAAGTATAGTGAGGTCGTTCGTGGTAGTTGGACGGAGGCTACAAAAGATGTAGCAACTTATCCAAGGTTAACAACAGAGACCGGTGCAAATAACTTCCGTAATTCGGATTTCTGGTTGTACAAAACTGATAGGGTTAACTTGTCGCAAGTACAATTGAGCTATCAGATTCCCGAAACAGCACTTCAGGGTACTTTTATTAAGGGTCTTAATGTATACCTGAGTGCATACAACCTCTTGACTATATCAGACGAGCGTGAGCATTTTGAAAGAAGTATTGGAGGTTCTCCGCAGACACGCTTTTTCAACATTGGTGTAAAGGGGAGCTTTTAACGGTGAATTCAGTATAAAACGTATTTAGTTATGAAGAAAATATTAAAATCATCAATAATTACGCTGTTTACTTTGTCACTCGTTTTTACTACCGGTTGCGAAGATTTGTTTGAACCGGCTATTGAAAACCACAAAGTGGGCGAAGACCTGAAGGAAATGCCATCCTGGGCCTTGGGCTTATTAGGTCATGCGTATATCAGTAACCCTCTTGGCTCATGGTCATTTAATGACGTGGCTACTGATGATGCTGTCTCAAATCTGCCGAGTAATAATTATCGCCTAATGAGCACAGGAGCTTGGAGTTCAACATATAATCCCTTGGACAGATGGCAGTATCTTCGTGCCTCATGGCAATATCTGAATCAATTCCTCGACATCGTTGACGAGGTTCATTGGGCAGAAGATCCGGTAGCAGCACAATTGTTCCGTGAGCGCTTTAAAGGTGATGCCTATGGAATGCGTGCACTTTATATGTATCATTTACTGCTGCATCATGCGGGACCTTCTGAAGTTGACGGTCAAATATTGGGTATTCCAATTTTAACTGAACCGGAGGATCTTTATAATTCTGAATTCAACATACCAAGGAATTCTTTTCAAGAGTGTATAGAACAGCTTTTTGCTGATGTTGATTCAGCTATCCTTTATTTGCCGGAAGAATTTGGTGAAAAGAAGACGGATGATGATGTTCCTCAGAAATATAAAGATAGAGGAGTCTCAGCAGATGTTTACACAAGAGTGTTTGGGGACAATGTGAAAAATAGAATGAGTGCCAGAATTGCCAGGGCAATACGTGCACAAGCTGCCTTACTTGCAGCTAGTCCGGCATACGCTCAAGGATCTGAGATTGAATGGGAAGATGCGGCTGCATACATGGCTGAAGCATTGGTTAATGGTTTAGGTGCGAACCCTATCACAGAGATTGATCCAAAAGGTGGAGAATGGTATAAGGAAAATGATGCTATCAATAACCTTACTGCAGGTCAGAACCCCAAGGAAATTCTTTGGAGGAGTAATAAGGAGGAGAATGCAACCCTGGAGCAGGACAACTATCCTCCAACCTTGTTTGGAAACGGCAGGATCAATCCTACTCAAAACCTTGTTGATGCATTCCCAACAGTAGATGGTTACCCGATTGGTCATGCAAATTCTAATTATGACCCAAATAATCCATATGCTAATAGGGATCCTCGTTTGAGTAGATATATTATTTATAACGGAAGTACAGCCGGAACAAATAATACAGCTATTAATACAAGTGCAGATTCTCCTGATAATAATGGTATTAATAAGATTGAGACTTCCACAAGGACCGGTTATTACCTTAGGAAGCTTATGAACCCTGCTGTAAATGCTAATCCCAGCTCAGTTAATAATGGTTGGAGATATAAGCCGTTTATTCGCTATACAGAGCTTTTCCTTGGTTATGCTGAGGCAGCAAATGAGGCTTATGGCCCTAATGTTGCAGGTGCTCATGGTTTTTCTGCCTATGATGTAGTTAAGGCAATTCGTGTAAGAGCCGGTATTACTGGAGGTGACCCGTACCTGGAATCCATTAAGGATGACCAAGATGCTATGCGTGAATTGATTCGTAACGAGCGTCGTTTAGAGCTTTGCTTTGAAGGCTTCCGCTTCTGGGATTTGCGTCGTTGGAAAGTATCTATTGATGAGTTGACTGAACCTGCAAAGGGAGTGGTAATTTCCGGTACGGCCTACGAAGTTATAGATGTTGAACGTCGCGCTTACAAAGATCATATGTATTACGGACCCATTCCTTTTGGTGAGGTTAACAAGTTCAGTGAATTGGTTCAAAACAAAGGGTGGTAGCCATAATTAATTAATTAGACTGAAAATGAAAAGGATATTATTTATAGCATTTATTACGGCGTTGGTAAGCAGTTTGTTTACTTCCTGCGAGAATGGAGATTGGGAATTCCCCGATTTTGAATACTCTGCCGTTTACTTTGCCTATCAGAGTCCTGTACGTACCGTTGTCTTGGGCGAAGATGTTTACGATACCAGCCTTGACAACGAGCATAAGGTTATGATAATGGCAACTATGGGTGGCGTATATGCCAACAATATGAATGTTGAGATTGACATTGAGGTTGATAATTCATTAGTTGACGGATTAATTTTCAAGAAGAATGTGGATACTGATCCTGATGTCCCTGTATTGGCTATGCCTGAGGCTTATTATACGCTTTCAAGTGATAAAATTGTTATTGAGAAGGGTTCTGTAATAGGTGGAGTAACTGTTCAGCTTACAGATGCTTTTTTTGCTGATCCACTTGCATTATCAACAAATTATGTAATACCGATTTTAATGACCGATGTTGTTAATGCTGATTCAATACTTTCAGGCAAGGCTTTGGTTGAAAATCCAAGTCGTACCAGTGCTGCAGATTGGGACCTTTCTCCAAAAGATTACATTCTGTATGCTGTGAAGTACATTAATAAGTATGATGCTAATTACTTGCGCAGAGGAAAAGACGTGATTAAGCCTGAAGTTGGGAAAGATACTACTATTACAAGACAGGCTCAGTGGGTTGAGAGGGATGAAGTGGTGGATAAGATTAGTACCAGAAACCTCAATACCATTGCTTGGGAGTATACCGGCCGCGATCATAATGGTGACGCTCGTACATGTACATTGATACTTACTTTTAATGAGCAAGGTGAATGTACTATCAACTCTGAGACAGCCGGTGTTACAGCTAGTGGTACAGGACGCTTCGTAGTAAAGGGTGAAAAGAACAGCTGGGGTAGGAAGGATAGGGATGCTCTTTATCTGGATTACATCATAGAGTTTGCAGATGTCACCTTTGAAATTGAAGATACGCTTGTGGTTCGTGACCGGGGTGTAAAAGCTGAGTGGTTTGACACACAAATAATAGAATAAGTTAAATCCTGAAAAATGAAACATACAATTAATATCTTAGGTGCTTTCATCTTATTATTGATGTTTGCAGTTTCATGTGCGGATGATTCCATTGATAGTTTTATTGTTGAGAAGCCAGATTCAGTTACTGAACTGGAGTATCTTAACGATTATGATCCTTTGAAATCATACATAGATAGAAGCGCAAATCCCAATTTTAAGCTGGGGGCTGGAGTTACTGTGAGTGACTATATCCAAAAAGGTAGCTACTACCGTTGGATTAATGAAAACTTTGATATGGTTACTGCCGGTAATGCTATGAAATATGGATCTGTAGTTGGCGATAACGGAGCCATGAACTTTGGCTCGGTAATTCAATTTGTTGGTGCAGCTAAAGAAGCCGGCATAGAGATTTATGGCCATACCCTTCTTTGGCATGCTCAGCAAAACAAGAAGTATCTTGCTTTACTGATGGCTGACAAAGAGTTAGAAACAGATGATTCTGAGCAGGAGACTGTCCTGTTTATTTCTACACCAGAAGCAAAAGCTAATGTCTGGGATTGGCAGTTAACTTATACGCTTCCCCAGCCTTTGACTTCAGGTACTGAATATACACTTAAGCTGCGGGCAATGGCTTCTTCAAACATGACAGTAGCATTCTGGAGGTTTGATGGAGCAGCAACCAATTATGGCCCTGATTTTGGTGTGGGAGAGACATGGACTGATGTTGCAATCACATTTACTCCAACAATAAATGCAACTACCTTGCAGTTTAACTTTGGTACCTTTGGTGGTGATTTGTCATTCGATGATGTCGTACTTACAGCAGCTGGATCTGATGAAAATCTTGTTGAGAACGGTACCTTCGAAGTCGATGATTTGACAGGATGGGCCAAGCCGGGATGGCATGGATATTCATTCATGGTTTCAAAAGTAGCAGCCGGACCTAATGTATGGTGGACACAATTGCTTAAAAACAACGATGTCGAAAGTGATGATGTTACCAGCTATTTTTCAACAGAACCAGCTACAGGAGGACCTAATGCTTCAACTATTGAAGAAGGCGTAGGTGTTGATGGAAGTAGAGCAATTGTAGTAAGGTCAGGAGATAATCCTGTTAACGACTGGGATACTCAGTTCTTCGTAAAATCATCTAAGATCCTTCCAAAGGATGCTAAGTATAAGTTTTCTATGAAGTACAGGGCTGAAAAACCGGCCAATGCTTCATCTCAGGCTCACTTCAATCCGGGTGAGTATCAACACTGGGATTTTGTAGGTCAGCTTAATTTCACTACCGAATGGAAGACCATTGAGGCTTCCGGAATTGTTTCTTCTGCTCAATCATCTGGTGACAAGGGTATGATGACAATAGCATTCAACCTGGCAATTCTTAAGGAGGCTAATACCTATTATTTCGATGATATTTCGTGGGAAATAGAAGAATCAGGTAACAAAATGCCTCAGACAGAAGAAGAAATAGCGGATACTCTTACTTATGCGCTGGACAACTGGATTTCAGGTATGATGACTGCTACCGACGGGTATGTTAAGCACTGGGATGTAGTTAATGAACCTATTTCAGGTGCCGACACTGATGGTGATGGTATCTATGACCTATGGTCTAAAGACAAAGTTTCTGAAACTGATGCTACCAATAATTTCTATTGGGCTGATTATCTTGGTGATAATTACGTGCGCCTTGCTGTTAAGCTTGCCCGTGAATATGGTCCGTCTGATCTCAAGCTATTTGTAAATGACTACAATCTTGAGTCTGATTGGGATGACAATAAGAAGCTCAGGAGTTTGATTCAATGGATTGAGCAGTGGGAATCTGACGGTGAAACCGTTATCGACGGTATTGGTACGCAGATGCATATATCTTACTACAAGAAGCCTGAAACTCAGGCAAGTAAGGAAGAGCATATCGTTCAGATGTTCGAGCTTCTTGCTGAAACCGGCAAACTTGTAAGGATAACCGAGCTTGATATGGGTATTGTCGATGAAAATGGAAATGCTATCAAGTCTCACACTATTTCAGAAGCTGATCACAAGGCGATGGCGGACTTCTATAAGTTTATTATTACTAAGTACAATGAAATAATTCCAGCAGGACAACGTGTTGGTATTACTCACTGGTGTCCGACTGACAGTCCTTCAAGCTCTTCTTGGAGAGGCGGAGAACCTACAGGTCTTTGGTTCCAAAGTTCTAATCGCAAGCATACCTATGCAGGATTTGCTGATGGCTTGTCCGGAAAGTAATTTAATTAAATGATGCTTAAAGAGGGCAGGGATATTTAATGCCTTGCCCTCTTTTCTTTTTGGTTTCTTTTTGAAATACCGGATTATTTTTCCCTGGATATCTTGAATTTCGTAACTTGGCTTTTTCGCCGATTTATGTTTTAATATTTTTCTATAATTCTTTAATTCACTAATGTTTATGAAAAACTATGGAGCTATTCAAAGGCAACTCGGTTTAGCGGTTTTGTCTTTTGCAGTATCCCTGTTGGCAGTTAATTGTACCGAGCAGCAGACAAAGGTAGATGACGGCATAATACCTGTATCAGAGCGCTTTGTGCATACTGCGGCAGGTAATCCCTACCTGCCCTTGTGGGAGCATCTTCCCGACGGAGAGCCAAGGGTATTCGAAGATCCGGATATGCCCGGTAAGTACCGTGCTTACATTATAGGTTCTCATGATTTGAGAGTTACCAGTTATTGTGGTCCTGATATCAGAGTATGGTCAGCACCGGTTGAGGATCTTTCACAGTGGCGTGATGAAGGTCCCGTGTTTACCTATGAGCATGATGGAAAATGGGATGTGATGTATGCTCCCGATTTAGTTGAAGTTAAAAGGAAAGATGGAAGCAAGGAGTATTATCTTTATCCACATAGTCGCGGGCCTAACAGGGAAGCAATGGTAGCAAAGGGTAGTCGTCCCGACGGTCCGTTTACGCCCATAAACCTTACTGAAGATGGTTCCCGCACTGTTGAGGGCAGTATTCTTGGTTTTGACCCCGCTATTTACATCGATTATATTACCGACCCCAATGATCCTGATTATGAGATAGGATTCAGGGCTTATGGCTATTGGGGCTTTCAAAGATCTATGGCTGCCGAGCTGGATCAGAATACTTTGTATTCGCTAAGGCCAGAAACTGAGGTTATTGGGTATTTTCTTCCCGCCAGTTCGAGATACGGACAAATCAGGGATCCTGAAGGAACCGTGTATTCAGCGCTATACCAGGATGAAGATTTAAGCGGGTTTAACTTTTTTGAAGCTTCTTCTATTCGCAAAATTGGTAATAAATATGTTACTGTCTTCAGTGGATATTCAGGTCCTGAATATGGAGTGGAAAGTTCAAATTCAACACTGCGCTACGCTTATGCCGATTCGCCGCTGGGTCCATGGAGAGCAGGAGGAGTATTGGTAGATTCACGCGGAATTGTTGTTAACGAGGATGGAAGCGGATTACAGGTAACAAATGGAGGTCATAATACTCATGGTAGTATCCAACTTATCAATGACCAGTGGTATGCTTTCTACCATAGGCCGGCACGCGGCTTTGGTTTTGCACGTCAGGCTGTTGTTGCTCCAGTGAAGGTAGAGTACGACGAGGCCGCTGTTGCTGATGGCGGAAAGGTTGTTATTACAGGCTATGATGCCTATGCTGAAGATAATGTTTGGCTTGCTAAGGATAATAGGGGCTTAACTTATTCCGGAGCTGAGGTTACCTCCGAAGGTTTTCATATTTTCGGACTGGATCCATACAATTACTATTCTGCAGGCTATGCTTGTTATCTTTCGGATATTAGCATTCAGCGCGACTCATGGGATATCTGGGATAATCATATGCCAATTGAAAAAGCAAAAAGTGGCGATATTATCGGATATAAGTATTTTGGATTTGGTGGTCTAAAAGAAGATACCAAAGGACTGAAGGCTTTTGAAGGAACCAAGGAAGGAAATCAAACTGCTTTCAATCTGTTTTTGACTCCCCGCAGCTCAAAGTCATTCAAGGTTAATGTATGGCTTGATGGACCATGGGCTAATGAAACATGGAAAGGTACAAAAATTGGAGAGATAGTTGTACCTGCCGGCTCTAAGAATGAAGTTACTCAGTTCACAATTGATGTGGCCGAATTTGTAGATAATCTTGACAAAAAACACGCTATCTTCTTAGTTGCAGAGGGTGAAGGCCGGGAAGAACTCTTTGACCTTATTGGTTTGGGCTTCAGCTCTAAAGATAAGAGCATTGAACGTCACGTAGCACCAAGCGTACAGATTCTTGTGGATGGTCAAGAAATCGAAGTGCCTGCCACTCCCGTCAGATCAACTGATGAAAATGGCATTGTGGGCTATGACCTGTATGAAGCAGTTGCAGTAATTGACGCAGGCAATTCTAAACCGGTAGTTAGTGCTACAAGCGATAGCGACGAAGTTAGCATTGAAATAGCTCAGGCTAAGTCGGCTGATGAGTTTGCTGAAGTTAAATGTAGCTATAAGGGTGTTGTGAAAACATACAAGGTAGTTTTTGTAAATAACTGATTAGCCTGTATAGTAAAGCTTAAAGAAGCTCTTTGGCTATTTTTGTTGTAAATAATCTTAATGAACAATGCACCTTAGGCAAGATTGCTTGCCAAAGGTGCATTGTTTAAAATTTATATGCTATGATTAAAAGACTAAGATTCCTAATGCTTGGCGGACTCCTGATTTTGGGCGGAGCCGCTTTTTCTCAAAATCCTGACTTCCATATTTATTTGTGCTTTGGACAGTCTAATATGATGGGTTCAGCGAGGGCTGAAGCTCAGGATTCTACTGTTGACGCCCGCTTTCTTATGATGAGTGCCATGGATTGTCCCGATAAGGGCAGGGAAATGGGAAAATGGTACACGGCAACGCCTCCCATTTGCGAGTGCAGGGCAGGTCTTTCACCGGCCGACTATTTTGGTCGTACCCTTGTAGAGAATTTGCCCGAAAACGTTACCGTTGGTGTTATTAATGTATCAGTTGGAGGATGCCATATTGAGCTCTTTGACAAGGAGAATTATGCATCTTACGTGGAGACTGCTCCCGGGTGGATGCTCAACTGGATTAATAACTATGATGGCAATCCCTACGGTCGCTTGGTTGAAATGGCTAAGCTGGCACAGAAAGACGGTGTAATTAAGGGTATCTTATTGCATCAGGGCGAATCTAATCCCAATGATACCTTGTGGACTAAGAAAGTGAGCGATGTTTATCATAACTTGCTGAGTGATTTGGACCTAAAAGCTGAAGACACGCCGCTTCTTGCAGGTGAGCTCTTAAGCGATGAGTTTGGTGGTAAATGCGCTCCCTTTAATGAATTTATTGCTGATCTTCCCAATGTAATTCCCAACGCCCATGTTATTTCTTCTGAAGGCTGCCCGGGCTTGCCCGATGGTCTTCACTTTGCGGCCGAGGGTTATCGCATCTTAGGCAAAAGGTATGGTGAAAAAATGCTTTCAATTCTTAAGCTGAATAATTGAGTCAAAAGTTTTTGTTATGAAGATACTATCGAAATTATTACTATTTGTTGTTATACTCAGCTCTTGTGAAGATACTGCGCAAAGGTCTGACCTGAAGCTTTGGTATGATGAGCCTGCTGCTAAGTGGGTAGAAGCTCTTCCTCTTGGTAACGGACGTTTGGGCGCCATGGTCTTCGGCAACCCTGCCGAAGAGCTTATTCAACTCAACGAGAACACTATTTGGGCCGGCAGTCCCAATCGCAACGATAATCCAGATGCACTTGAGGCTCTTCCCAAAGTTCGTCAGCTTATCTTTGAAGGAAAGTACATTGAAGCTCAGGATCTGGCCAACGAAAAGATAATTTCGAAGAAGTCTCATGGCATGGCTTATCAAACAGCCGGAAATTTAAAACTAAAATTTGAAGGGCACGATGACTATTCCAACTATTACAGGGATTTGGATATAGAGCGTGCCCTTGGAACAATAACTTATAACGTTGAGGGTGTAAACTTTAAGCGTGAAGTGTTCTCTTCTTTTACCGACGGGGTAATCGTTGTCAGATTAACAGCTGATAAAGCAAATGCCCTGAGCTTTACTATGAGTATGGACAGGCCCGGTGGTGCAGAGCTAAGTGTGGAAGGCGGGGACTTGTTGCGTATGAGTGGTTATACCGGCGATTTTGAAGCCGTGAAAGGCGGACAACTGAAGTATGTGGTCTTGTCGAAGATAATTAACGAAGGCGGAAGCCTGAGTTCAACTCCCACTGAAATATCCGTTAAGGATGCCAATAGCGTTAATATCCTGGTCTCTATGGCCACTAATTTTGTGAATTACAAAGATTTAAGCGCAGATGCTGAGGCCTTGGCAGCTTCCTTTCTGTCAAAGGCTGAGGCATTCGACTACAATAAAATGCTGAGTGAGCATACAGCTTTTTATCAAAATTATTTTAAAAGGGTGTCGATCGATTTAGGGCTGACTGATTCAGTAATGAATACAACTGATGTGCGTATTGAGCAATTTAGAGATGGCAATGACCCCTCACTGGCAGCCTTGTATTTTCAATATGGCCGTTATTTGTTAATAAGCTCTTCTCAGCCGGGCACTCAGGCGGCTAATCTGCAAGGTATATGGAATGATCAGCTTTATCCTGCCTGGGATAGTAAATACACTCTCAATATTAATGCTGAGATGAATTACTGGCCTGCTGAACCTACAAATTTAGCCGAGATGCACGAACCCCTGATTGACATGGTTGGTGAGCTGGCAGAGGCGGGAACGGAGACGGCCCGCGTAATGTATGGAGCAGAGGGGTGGGTGGCTCATCACAATACTGATATTTGGAGAATTCCCGGCCCTGTGGATGGCTCTTATTGGGGAATGTGGCCGATGGGAGGAGCATGGCTGAGCCAGCACTTGTTTGATAAATATGAATATAGCGGAGACCTGGACTACCTTCGTTCGGTATATCCCGTGCTAAGAGGGGCTGCAGTGTTTTGCCTTGACTTTTTGGTCGAACATCCGGAAAAGGGATGGTTGGTAATTGCTCCCTCAAACTCTCCTGAAAACTCACCCGCCCTTCATTATCAATCCTCTATCGCGGCAGGGGCAACTATGGATAACCAGTTGGTCTATGACCTCTTGCATAAAACGCTCAAAGCTGCTGAAATCCTTGGCATTGAAGATGTGCGTAAGAATGAAATGGAAGAGGCTTTGACCTTGCTTCCTCCCATGCAAATTGGCAAGCACGGACAATTACAGGAATGGCTGGACGACTGGGATAATCCTGATGACAAGCATCGTCACGTTTCCCACCTTTACGGACTTTTCCCGTCAAATCAAATAACTCCCCTTAGCTCGCCTGAGCTTGCCGATGCATCACGAACTACACTTTTGCAGCGCGGCGACCCTTCAACGGGCTGGTCTATTAACTGGAAAATCAACCTTTGGGCTCGCCTTTTAGACGGCAACCATGCTTATAAGCTTATACAAGAACAGATAAAACTTGTGGGCAGGAATGAGGGCTCTAACCGCGGATTTGGTGAAGGTGGAGGAACTTATCCCAATATGTTTGATGCTCATCCTCCCTTCCAAATTGACGGTAACTTTGGCTTTAGCTCAGGCCTCACGGAAATGCTTATGCAAAGCCATGACGGGGCGCTTCATTTGTTGCCTGCCCTGCCCGATGCCTGGCCCTGCGGTAAGGTAAGTGGATTAAGGGCTCGCGGAGGCTTTGATATTGTTGAGCTGGAGTGGGAAAATAGTAAAGTAAAAAAAGCAGTGATTAAATCTAATCTGGGAGGAAATTTGCGTATTAGGACTGCCTCTCCAATTAAAGGCGGGGGCGATGCTGTGCTGATAAAGGCTCAGGGCGATAATTCCAACGATTTTTATCAGAAGCCTGTCATTAAGAGCGCCTTGATATCCTCTGAGGCTAAGCTGAATGCTTTTGAGCTTCCTGAGTATTATGTGTATGATATTGAAACAAAAGCAGGTGGGGAGTATGTGTTTCTGCCTGAATGATTTTGTTAGTATAGTAAATTGCTTGGAGCTAGATATTTTGACTAGGCTGGTGGAGTAAAAATTACATAGATATGAAAGTTCATAAAGGATTATTAGGATTACTTATTTTGGTGTTATTTGGCAGTTGCCACTCAAAACTAAATTATGAAGTAGTTGAAGAAGGTCTCAGGATAGAGTTGTCCGACGGTTCTTTAGATATTTACCCCTTAAGCGATAATGCTTTAAGGGTTAAATTCTACAAAGGACAGAAGCTTACTGTCCCTGAATTCGTCTTGTTGGGCGAGCAAGAAGTGCCTGAGTTTGAGGTATCCGAAATTTCGGGAGGGCTTAGGTTAAGCCTTCGGAAGATGTCGCTTGAGTACAATACCAAAGACGCCGTTTTGAGTTATTATAATTCTGAAGGGCAGCTGTTTTTAAGAGAGAGGGCTGGCTCGCGTCTTGTGATTCCCGACACGGTTCAAGGGGAGCCATGTTTTTTTGTCGAGCAGAGCTTTGAGACTGATTCGGATGAAGTAATTCTTGGCCTGGGACAGTTTCAGGACGGCCGTTTTAATCTTAATGGAATTAGTCGCCGCCTGACTCAGGTGAACAGCCAGATAGCCATTCCCTTTATCTATTCAAATAAGGGCTACGGGCTGCTATGGCATCAGTATGGCTTGACGGACTATAATCCGGCTGATAATGAAATCAAACTGAGTCTGAAGGATGAGGGCGATGCCGCTCAAGCTAGTTTGGCAGAGGTTACAACGACAGCCGGAACTCAAAAGATATCGCAGGACCAAAGCTTATACAGCGCTAGTTTTACGGTGCCTAAGGACGGCAAGTATTCTCTTTTCCTGGATTTGGGGGCAATGGGCAACCGCCACTTTGTGGTGATTGATGGTGAGCCTGTGATTGACCAGACTAATATGTGGTTGCCCCCGACAGTTGGCGCCCTTGTGGACTTAAAGGCCGGAGAGCATGAGGCCCAGGTGCTTTGCAAGGCAGATAATATCCCCTCTCTCTTTTGGAAAGAAGAAGACGGACTAACTACCTTCCGTTCGCCTCATGCTCAGAAGCTTGACTATGTTGTGTTTTACGGCCCCTCAGCCGATGAGGTCATTTCTGCCTATCGCAATCTGAGCGGAAATGCTCCTATGTTCCCTCGCTGGGCCTTCGGCTTTTGGCAGTGCAGGGAGCGTTATACTTCAGCCAATCATTTGGTCGAAACGCTTAAGGAGTTTCGCCGTCGCAGGCTTCCCATGGATGTGATTGTTCAGGATTGGCAGTACTGGGGCAATAAGGGCTGGGGCGTCCCGGAATTTGATGAGACAAATTATCCTAATCCCTCCGGTTTTATAAGTGAGATTCACGATATGAATGCGCGCCTGATGGTTTCTATTTGGTCTAATCCTGATAGAAACTCAAGATTGGGGCAGATTTATGTTGCAAATAACCGCTTTGTGGGGGAGACAAACTGGCTCGATTATTTTAATCCTGCCACCCGAGAAGATTATTGGAATACTCTGAATGATAATATGTTCTCCAAAGGAGTGGATGCGTGGTGGATGGATGCTGTGGAGCCGGAGAATGATGCACTCGCCGGAGAACAGACCTATATTGGGCCTGGTAACTTCTATCGTTTAACCTACCCTTTGATGGTTAGCAAATCGGTTTACGAAGGACAAAGGGCAGTAAGCAAGGCTAAGAGGGTATGCATACTTACCCGCTCGGCATTCTCGGGTCAGCAGCGTTATGGGGTGATTAACTGGTCGGGCGATATTGGCGGCAGCTGGGAAGGCTATAAGCGCCAGATAGTGGCCGGAATGAATTTTGTTATGACGGGTTTGCCATATTGGACTACTGATATAGGAGGATTCTTCAGAGCTGGTCATTCTCAATATACTGATAAGGATTATCATGAGCTGCTGCTTCGCTGGTATCAATGGGGTGCTTTTAGCCCAATTTTCCGCATTCATGGCTATATGAGCGAAACTGAGCCTTGGAAATATGGCGCTGAGGTGGAGGAGAATATGCGAAAGATGTTGAATTTGAGGTATCGCTTGCTTCCTTACATATACTCTCAAGCATGGCAGGTAAGCAGCGAAGGTTCAAGCATGATGCGTCCCTTGGTTATGGATTTCAGAGAAGACGCCAGAGCTATTGTTGAACCCTATCAATACATGTTTGGCAGTTCCATATTAGTTGCTCCGGTAATTGAGGCAGGAATTGAAACTATGGAGGTTTACTTGCCGGAAGCTCTCGGGTGGTATGACTTCTGGACAGGTAAGGAATATGTTGGCGGACAAAGTGTTGCTGCTGATGTTCCCCTCGACCGTTTGCCCTTGTTCGTAAAGGCAGGATCAATATTGCCCATGGGCGATTTCCTTCAGTATTCTGATGAGAAGCCGGCCGATCTTATAGAGCTTAGAATTTATAAAGGAGCTGACGGGAGCTTTCGCCTGTATGAAGATGAAGGCGATAGTTATGATTACGAAAGTGGCGCTTACGCCACTATCGAATTGTCGTGGAATGATGCACTTAATACACTCACCATAAGCGATGTTAAGGGAGACTTTCCAGGGAGGCTTCAATCGCGCAGCTTCAAGCTGGTACTGGTGTCGTCGGGCAAGGGCTGCGGTATTGAGAAAACAGAAATAATTGATAATGAAGTTCTTTACTCTGGTAAGGAAATTAGTGTTGTATTAAATTAATAATCAGATGCATAAACTTATTTTATATCTAAAAGCCTCGATTTTAGCTCTTGTGCTTTTAGTGGCTTTGCCAATTTCTGCAAGTAGTACTGAATTGCGCTCGCCTAACAAGAAGGTCGGCCTCACTCTGGTGGGCGAAGGGAAGGACTGGTATCTGCAAGTGGACTATAAAGCTGCGGGCGTGGAAAAGGTGCTAATGCCGAAGGTAAAGCTTGGCCTTGTGCGCAGTGATCAGGATTTTTCAAAGGAGCTAAAACTTTTGAATGTCGGAAAGCTTAAACTTATAAATGAAAAATACACCAGCATTCACGGGAAACGCAGTGAGCGTCAAAATTCGGCTAATGAGCTGGTTTTCTACTTCGAGAATCCGAATAAGGCAAAGATTAATCTTATCGTAAGAGCATATAACGATGGTGTTGTTTTCAGATATGAGTTCCCTGAGAAAACAGGTACTTATATTATTCAGGACGAGCTGACGGCTTATGAGATCCAGGACAGCACCCTGAGGTGGCTGCAAAAGTTTGACCTCTCGAATGAGAGTGTTTATGACAAGATGAACGACGGTAGCGTGAAGCGCGACTGGAGTTACCCTGCCTTGTTTAAGTCTCCGGATTCAGAAGCATGGTATCTGATTCATGAGGCTGATGTCGATCGCCGTTATGCCGCCACCAAGTTAAGCAATTTCGACAGTGAATCGGCCTATAAGGTGACTCTTCCCTTGCCTCATGAAGGCGAAGGAGAAGCATTGCCAACAATTAACCTGCCCTGGCAATCGCCGTGGCGAGTGATTATTTTGGGAGAGTTGTCAACCATTGTAGAGTCAACACTGGTAGAAGATGTCTCTAAAGCATCAGTTATTGAAAATACCGATTGGATTAAGCCCGGTTTGGTGTCGTGGAACTACTGGTCGGATAATCATGGTACGCGCGACTATCTGACTGTCAAGAAGTTTACCGATTTGGCTGCTGATATGGATTGGCCTTATACCTTGTTTGATTGGGAATGGGACGCCATGCAAAATGGCGGAAATGTTGAAGATGCTGCTAAATACGCTGTTTCCAAAGGTGTTAAGCCATTGATATGGTATAATTCGAGTATGTTTAAATGGATTACTGCAACGCCTGTTGATCGCATGAAAACTCACGAGAGCCGGGTTGAAGAGTTTACCTGGTTGAAGAGCCTGGGCTTCGTTGGTGTGAAAGTAGATTTCTTCTTAAGCGAAAAGCAGTATATGATTGATTATTACCTTGATATTCTCGAAGATGCTGCTAAGTTTGAAATGATGGTTAATTTTCATGGTTCCCTGGTGCCCAGAGGCTGGGCAAGAACCTATCCACATCTTATGACTATGGAGGCTGTAAGAGGCGCAGAATGGTATAATAATGGCCCTGAGTTTACCTATGCAGCACCGGAGCATAATAGTGTGATGCCTTTTACCCGAAATGTTGTCGGCTCGATGGACTATACACCTACAACCTTTACTAATTCTCAGTTTCCTCATATAACTTCTTATGGCCATGAACTTGCACTAAGTGTCGTTTTTGAGTCTGCATTGCAACATATGGCCGATCGTCCCGAGGGCTACGAGAATCTTCCCGGTGCAGCCCGTGACTTTTTAAGGGATTTGCCTGCTGCCTGGGATGATATTCGCTTTTTGAGCGGCTATCCCGGCAAAGACGTTAATCTGGCGCGTAGAAAGGGCGCTGATTGGTTTGTTGGAGGGATAAATTCAGGATTCAGAGCTAAAAGTCTTACAGTTGATTTTTCATTCCTGGCTGAAGGGCAGGACTATAAATTAACCCTTATCTCGGATGGTAAGCATGATAAAGAGTTTATTGTCTATCATCAGGTAGTGAAAAATACCGATTCTATAGAAGTCAGTATGCTTCCAAGGGGAGGATATGTTATAAGTCTAAAGCCATTATTCTGATGCTATGATGATGTAAAATGCGTGTTTTTAAGCGATTTTTTATCAAATCATTCATATTTAGTATGAAATAATATTAGCTGCACCATTCTCGGTGAAAACCCGCTTTTGAAGCGGGTTTTCTATTGATGTCAATTGATGTTGGTTTGACGTATCATATCAGCATAGTATGATTAATCTTTATTATTCGTGAACTTAGTATGCAAAGCTCTGTTATATTTGCAATATTAAATCATACAAAAATGCTTAGGTTTCCGAATAAAATAAAATACGGTTTGCAATTCCTCCTTTATCTGGATGTGGATACAGAGGATTACACCGATATACAGAGAGCGGCTATCTCTTGTGAGATTCCTCACAAGTTTTTGGAGGGCATAGCAGTAGCCCTAAAGAAGCATGGCATATTAGAGGTCAAACGGGGAGCCGGTGGAGGATATAAATTAACGCGGGACGCGCGCAATATCACCTTGGGTGAGATAGTAACGGCTTTAAGTCGTGTTTCGGAAAAACCCCACCCAAAAAGTATGGAATTAACAGGGCAGGTTGTCGATGAAGTGTTCGACGAAACCGTCAAGCAGTTTTGGGAAATTTTGAATAAACAAAGTCTGCACCAGATGCAGCAGAAATATTACGAGAGTGCTGATAAACTAATGTATTATATTTAAATAATAGAAGCCATGACAAAAATCGCGCAAAACATTACAGAATTAATTGGTAAAACCCCTTTAGTTAAGATTAATAAGCTGGCAAACGGTGCTGGTGGACAGATAGCTGCCAAACTTGAATTTTTCAACCCGGCCGGTTCTGTTAAGGATCGTATTGCCCTGAGCATGATTGAAGATGCCGAGCGCAAGGGCATCCTCAACAAGGACTCGGTCATTGTCGAGCCAACCAGCGGTAATACAGGTGTAGGTCTTGCCTTTGTTGCTGCAGTTAAGGGCTATAAGGTCATCCTTACCATGCCTGAAAGTATGAGCGTTGAAAGACGTAAATTGTTAAAGAAGTTTGGCGCCGAGCTGGTTCTTACTCCTGCTGCGGGAGGTATGAAGGCTGCCATTGCCAAAGCTGTAGAAATCGCCTCCGAAAATCCTAATTCATTTATCCCTCAACAGTTTAAAAATGCTGCTAATCCTGAGGTTCACAGAAAAACCACTGCAGTGGAAATCTGGAATGATACTGATGGGAAAGTTGATATTGTAGTTGCAGGTATCGGAACAGGCGGTACAATTACCGGAGTGGGAGAGGTCTTGAAGGCAAAGAACCCCAATATTAAGGTTATTGCAGTAGAGCCTGAGGCTAGTGCCATACTTTCAGGCGGACAACCCGGTCCTCACAGAATTCAGGGAATTGGAGCAGGCTTTGTTCCCGATGTGCTGAATACTGAGGTTTATGATGAGGTTATTAAGGTTAGCAATGAAGATGCCTTGGAGACAGCTCATTTAGCCGCAACACAAGAAGGCCTGCTCTGCGGATTTTCTTCCGGCGCGGCTCTCAAAGCAGCTCTGGAAGTGGCTAAACGACCCGAAAATAACGGGAAGTTGATAGTTGTTGTTCTTCCCGATACAGGTGAGCGTTACCTTAGCGCCTTCGATATAGAGTAATACTCTTGCTTTAAAGTTGTCCCCTGGGAAAAGGTAAGGAGGAAAGTTTTACTTAGCCCTTTTGTTTTGCTTTGAACTGCTCTTCTCTCTTACCTTTTTTGTTCCTTATCTTAATTTTTATCCACGATTTATGTCAGATACACAGTTGTTTAAGCCCGATGATAGAAACGAGCTCCAGCGGGTATTGTCTAAAATGAACCGTGAACAGCTCTTGTGGCTTGGCGGGTATATATCAGCAGCGATTGATTTTGCCCCTGCCGTTCAGGATACTTATAACAGTCCGATTATTGAGCCGGCGGCTCTTGCTCAAACCGCTGAGACGCACAATAATCACAGCTCCGGACCCTCTTCCTTAAGTATTTTGTATGGTTCTCACTCCGGCAACTCGAAGAAGATTGCACAATTAGCCCAAAAAGAGGCGGAAAGGTTGGGACTTTCCGCGACTGTGAAAAATATGGAGAACTACAAGGCTCGTTCTATCAAGGATGAGGAGCAGATTCTTATCATTGTCTCTACTCACGGGGAGGGCGACCCTCCGCTTTCGGCTCAGGAGCTTTATGATAAACTAGAATCGGGCAAAGGACTTACACTTGAAAATATCCCTTTTGCTGTTATTGCTCTTGGCGATAGTTCTTATGATGAATTTTGCAAAACAGGATATGATTTTCATGGCTTTTTGAAGAAGCTTGGCGGACGTCCTTTGCGTGATGTTGTAGCTCTTGACACTGATTTTAGTAAAAAATTGCCTGAGCTTTTACCTTCGATAGTAAAACTGTTTAGCGGACAGGTTGAGGCAAAACAAATCCATACTCCAATAAAGTCTGACCCGGGACAGTTTGAGTCTGACCAGCCTATTGATGTGGAAATTATTGAAAAAATTCAACTCAACGGACGCGGTTCAGGAAAGGAAACATGGCATATTGAAATTGCAGCTGATCATAAAGGCCTTGCATATCAACCCGGAGATGCAATTGAAGTTTATGCCAATAATTCTCCCGAATTGGTAGCTTCTATTTTGCAGAAGGCAGGATTGGCTGCTAGTGAAATGGTGGAACTGGGCGCAGAAAGCTTTTCAATTGAGGAGGCTTTGCTGCATCATCTGGAGCTAACGATGGTGACTGCTCCTGTTGTTAAGAAGTATGCCGCTCTTCTTGAGAATAACACTCTTAACAGACTGCTTGATGATCCTGAACAGTTGAATGCTTTTTTGAGGGGCATGGACGTCCTTGACTTGCTTAACAAATATCCGGTAAAGCTCACAGCTCAGCTTTTAGCTTCGACGCTGCGCCCTCTGGCGCCGCGTGCCTACTCCATAGCTTCAAGCATGGAGGAGGTGGGTGATGAGGTTCATATTACCGTAGGCGCTGTTCGCTTCGAGAAAGATGAGAGAGCAAGAGGCGGGGTATGTTCTACCTATCTGGCTGACAGGACAGGCCTTGACGACAAGTTAAAGGTTAGGATTAAAGCAAACGATCAATTCAGACTGCCGGCAAATGATGATGTTCCGCTTATTATGGTTGGAGCAGGTACCGGAATCGCACCTTTCAGGGGCTTTGTTCAACATAGGGCAGCCACCGCGAGCAAGGGGAAAAACTGGCTTATCTTTGGGGATAGGAATTTTTCTACTGACTTCCTTTATCAGGCCGAGTGGCTGAAATACAAAAAGGACGGAGTGCTCACTAAGCTCGATGTTGCTTTCTCCCGCGATAAGGAGGAGAAATGCTATGTTCAGCACCGCATGAAGGCGCATAGCAAAGAGCTGTATCAATGGATTGCTGAAGGGGCGCATTTCTATGTCTGCGGTGATATGAAGAAGATGGCGCCTGATGTAAAGAGCGCATTTTTAGAGATACTACAAAGCGAAGGCAACATGTCGCAGCAGGAAAGTGTAGACTATCTTGCACGCCTTCGCAAGGAAAAGCGATACCAGGAAGATATCTATTAATCCCACTAGTAAAATTTCAAATGACAAATATTCCAAAACCTATTGATTGGACTCCATCTGCCGTGGAGCTGATTAAGACAAAAAGCAACTATCTGCGAGGAACCATAGTCGAGGGCCTTGCCGATGAAACAACCGGAGCAATCTCTGATGATGACGTGCAGCTTATTAAGTTTCATGGCAGTTATCAGCAGTTCGACAGAGACCTTGAAGTGGAACGTAAGAAGCAAAAACTGGAACCTCTCTACAGTTTTATGATTAGATCGCGTACTCCGGCAGGAATAGCATCAGCCGACCAGTGGCTGGTCTTTGACCGTCTGGCCGGTCTTTACGGCAATGGAACGCTTAAACTTACAACCCGGCAGGCTTTTCAATGGCACGGCATTTTGAAGGGTAATATGAAAAAAAGTATGCAGACGATAAACTCTGCGCTTGCCGACACTGTTGCTGCTTGTGGGGATGTTAACCGTAATGTGATGGCTAGCTCTAATGAGGGACTATCGCCTTTGGTTAAGGAGGTCGCCGCCTTTGCCCAAACGATAAGCAATCATCTTTTGCCAAAAACTACTGCTTACCATGAAATATGGCTGGATAAAAAGTTGATTTCTGAAGCTGAAACTGACCAGGAGCCTATTTTAGGCAAAACCTATCTGCCCCGTAAGTTTAAAATTGCTATCGCCACGCCGCCATATAATGATACTGATGTGTTTGCAAACGATATAGGCCTGATTGCTATTGGGGAAGGTGAAAAGCTAAAAGGTTTTAATATTGCAATAGGCGGAGGAATGGGAATGACCTTCGGCATGGAAGAGAGCTACCCGCGCCTGGCAGACCTGATTGGCTATGTTGAAATTGAAGATGCTCTGAAAGTTATTGAAGAGATAGTTAAGGTTCAGCGTGATTACGGAAACCGTGAAAACAGAAAACTGGCGCGTTTTAAATATACTATTGATCGCCTTGGTACCGCTGTGGTGAAAGAGTTGATTGAAGAAAGAAGCGGCATCAAACTGCAAGCGCTTAAACCTTATAACTTTACTCAAAATGGTGATGTTTTTGGCTGGCAGAAAAGTAGTAGCGGCAAGTGGTTCCTTGGCCTTTTTGTTGAGCATGGCCGGGTGAGGGATCTTGGTAATTACAAACTTAGAACGGCCTTGCGCGATCTGGCACGCATCAAGGTTTGCGATTTCAGGTTAACAGGAAATCAGGGGCTGGTTTTGGGGCAAATATCTGAAAATGACAAAGAACAAGTTGACAAAATTCTGGCAAAATATAATGTGTCTTATGGTGAAGGACTGTCGGGCATCAGAAAAAATGCTATTGCCTGTGTGGCGCTTAACACCTGCTCGCTTGCCTTTGCCGAAGCAGAGCGTTATTTGCCTGAGCTAAACACAAAAATTGAGGCTATCCTTGCCGAATTGGATCTTACAAATGAAGATATACTTATACGCATGACGGGATGCCCCAACGGCTGCGGACGCCCCTTTCTTGGAGAGATTGGACTGGTAGGGCGCACCCTGGGCAAGTATAATCTCTATCTGGGCGCCGGATTTTCGGGCGACAGGCTTAATACCTTGTACAAAGAAATGCTTGATGAGAAAGCCATTCTTGAAGAGCTGAGCATTTTATTGGCTCGCTATGCTGAAGAGCGCTTACAGGGTGAGCATTTTGGCGATTTTGTAGTTCGCAGTGGCATAGTAGCAGAAAGTCAGTGTGTTAGTACTTATTAATGATTATGATATGCAATATCTTCCTCTCAATATAAATATCACGGGGCAGCAGATCTTAATTGTTGGCGCAGGCAAAGTTGCTTTGCACAAAATTGAAGGTCTGGAACGTTTTACTCGCAGTATAAAGGTGCTTGCCCCGCTTGTCCTGGATGAGATAAGGGCGCGAAGCTGGATAGAAATAGTTGAAAAGCCCTACGAAGCAAGTGACTTAAGGGGGCATTTGCTGGTGTATGCTACCACCGACAATCCCGTGCTTAACGCCCGTATTGCCGAAGATGGCCTTCGGCAAGGCTGCCTTGTCAATGTCGTTGATAATCCCTCGCGCGGGCATTTTATTTCGCCCGCAATCTATAAGCGGGGATATATGACTGTAGCGGTAAGTTCTAATGGCAAAGATGTAAAATCGTCGGTATTATGGCGCAATCGCATCAGGCAGTGGGTCGAGTTGGATATCCTGACCTCATTGACTGCCATCCATAACAATAATTAAGTCGGATAATATGAGCCCAACAATTAGAATTAGTTTGCAACAGAAACTATGGGGAAAGGTTACAATTGCAGGTTTTGGCCCCGGTAATCCTGAGCTTCTTACCCTTAAAGCCTTGTCGGCGCTTCAACAGGCTGATGCTGTGTTTTACGACAATTTGCTCGATGCTTCTTATCTGGATAACTACAAGGCTGAAAAGGTATATGTAGGAAAACGTCGTGGAAATCATGCTTACTCTCAGGCTGAGATTAATAATATGCTATTGGAGGCAGCTCTTGAAGGGAAAAATGTACTTAGGCTCAAAGGAGGAGACCCTCTGATTTTCGGACGGGGAATCGAAGAATATAACTTCCTTGCAGAGCGAAATGTGGAGGTGGAGCTTGTGCCGGGCATTTCAAGTGCTATGGCAGCTGCTGCGGATGCGCTTGTGTCGCTTACAGCCCGCGGTGTTTCTTCATCACTTGCTTTTGTTTCGGGGCACGACCTCGAAAAGTTGATTATTCCCCGCGCCGATACTCTTGTAGTCTATATGGGTGCTTCAAATCAGAAGCCGCTTGCAAAACTTATGATAGAGCAGGGCTGGGATGAAGCTACACCTCTGGTTGTGGTGCGCAATGCCTCATATAAGGATGCTCAAACACGCCGCTATACGCTGCGTTCTCTTCAGGAAAGCATGAATTTGCTGCCTTCACCGGCAATAATGATAATAGGATGGACAGCGGCCGAAACAAGCCAACAGCTAAGTAAAACGGCGGTCTGATTCTGTCAAAGGCGGCGAGGGGCAGAATAGCTTATAAATATCGGTGCTTGCTTCTTTTTTTTAAAAAGGCTAGGAGTTCAATTTAATAAATGATATTTCTTCTAAGGAGTCGGAAATCGCAAATATCTTATATCCCTTATTTTTCAGCTTGTCAATTGCTTGTCTGGTTTTTGCAGTTCCATTTTTAAAGAACCTGTCATGAAATTCAACTAGAATTTGTGTTACAGATACTTTTTCATCCAAAATATTCTCTATTACATCATATTCGGAACCCTCAATGTCCATCTTCAAAACATCAATATGCTTATGTCCAAGTTCATTCATTATCCTGCTTAATGACTTCATCTCGACTTTAACTTTCTTATTGACATCAACATTTTTCTGTACAATGGCACTACCTGACACATGGTCTGCGTTTTGAGGCAAATAAAAATCTACAAACTCATTTCTGTTGCAAAGTCCACATTCATAAAAATGAAACTTATCATTTAATTCTTGTCTTTTAATCCAATTGATTGATTTCGGTGTGGGATCAAAACAAAAGATGTGACAATTATGATCATTCGTCAGGGCCTTATCAAATGATATGTCTTCCCCGATTCCAAAAGAATAAACAACAGACTTTTCGTTAATTAATTCCGGAGCAGCATAAAAGCCTCCATAGGTATTGCCATACCAGATATGGTCACACTTTAAACCTAATTCTATGTGGGAATATTTTGCTTTTATTTTAAGATAGCACTTCCTAATAGTTGATTTTATTCCGGTCATAATATTCCCGTTTTTTCTACCTAAAAAGACTGATTCGGCCTTTATTTCCCCTCGCTCGGCGTAGCAAGGTGTGAGAGGCTCTATGCTATTTTAAAACAGTTTTCCCAACACCTTTTTTATCTCTTCAACTGAAGGGTTAATTTCAAAAATGTGATCCGGTTTAAGATAGATAATTTCGTTCTGCGACATAAACAGTTCTTTTCCTCCACCGGTTATGTTAAGCATTATGGTGGCATCTTTTGGGATTCTGCCGCCTTCAACCTCGGCAATCAAAGAAGCTGTGGCCACAGCCGCAGCTGCCAGAATATCGTTGCCTTCAAGTTCTTTAAATAGAGCGGAAGCTTTTAGTGCTTCTTCGTTGGTGGCTTTTAATACATCGCCACCACTGTCCTTTAGGCAGTCGTATAAGCCACCGGCAACAGGGTAGGGAGGAAAACGATTGGCAAGTACATTGGCTATGATAGCTTCTGACTGACGACGTGCCTCGTTGTCATCAAGAGGCAGAAGTTGACGCGAACCGGCTTTCCACGCGTTATATACGGCCAGGAAGGGATCGTTTTGTGATACCATCAGCTTCATTTTATTCCTGCCGTAACGGCCGTCAACAATCAGACGATCAACGGCTTCCCAGGCTGCAATTGCCCCTGTGCCACTGCCTATTGCCTGAAAATAATAATCGGGAATGCGCCCAATGGTGGTAACTGCCGATAAGGTGGTTGTGCCCATCCCATCGCGGCGAGCTACGTTGCGTGCTCCGCCCTCGGCGTAATAGCCGGGAAGTGTAACTACCTTGTTAGACAGGTGGATAGCATCAAAGTAATCGCTGCCTGTACGAGTGCAGACCATTTTTACGCAGTCTTTTATCGGAGTGTCAAACCACATTGCATCCAGGGCGTCCTCGGGTACGCACAGTAGAAGAGGTATATCGTTGTCAGAACAAACGCGGGCAAAGGCACGGGCAGTATTGCCGGCAGATGCAACTACCAAAACGCCCTGAGAAACATCAGACATGCGTCCGCAAACAGTATAGGCTTCAGTCTCCTTAAACGAGCAAGTGCGCATATTTACGCCTTTTTCAGGCCAATATCCACTAAAGGTGATATAAAGGTTTTCGAGGCCAAGGTGCTTTGCCAGTCCTTGACTTTTATAGGTCACAGGAGCGGATGAGCCTTCCAGAAAGCGCGTAACCGGCAGCCAGTCATCATAGCGGAATAAGCCAAGCGAAGGGTCTTTCACCTGAAGCTGAACCTCTTCATATACAGTTCTAATTAAGGAAGCTTCCTTTTCGTTCGGGGCATCTAAGGTCCATCCCTGATCGCTAAATTGCTGTCCTGTCTTAATTGATTGCAACAAATAATGTGTGGGTGCAAATTCCGGATTCATATCTTATTCTTTATAAGCAGCAAAATTAGCTATTTCCTACTAAATCAGGTGGGTATTAATACTTATTGTCAGGCTTTAACAGCTGCATTTATATAGGCTCCGGCCCGGGCGGGCTGTTCCGGAATCAGGCCTTTAGCGGGATAAGCAGGGCTGCTTGATTTTGACTTAACATTGAAGGCTAAGATGCTCAAAAGGATGTTTTTTTAGGAATCCTGACCGAGTTAAAGGAGGCTGACGAGATCCTGCAAGCCGATGAATCTCTTGTCGCCGGGGACATCATTTTTAGCGGTTCTTCCTTGCAGTGGCGTAAAATTATTAATGCTTTCCGCCTTTAGGTATTGCTTACTCTTTCGCATCAAGCTTCAGATGCCAATTTAAAGGTAGTGGAGACTTTTGCTGATATTTACCAAAACAAGCCTTTGCCTTCCTCTGCGGAAGATGATGGTCAGCTTGTGTTTTTGGATGTTTCCGGAGCACGTTATACCGAGTTTATACGCCAGGCATGTGCCGAAGCTGGCCTATTTATTTGGTGAGGCTCAGGCGGATGCCTATTTGGCACAAGCCTTGGTAGCTCTTTCCCAGGCAGTTGATGATCAGGCTAAAATAGAGCGTATCCAGATGCAGAAGTACTTAAGGTCGTTTTTGCAGGGTGGCTGGACTATGTACTTTGAGAATTTGCGAACTAATGTGCCCGGCTTTGCCACTACAACCGGCAGTAAACGCCCTTATCGCTGGATGTATCCTACGGGCGAATACCAAAATAATGCCGATAATGTGGCTGCAGCTTTAAAAGCACAGTTTGGCTCAGATAACGATGACACTCATCAGAAAACCTGGTGGCTTAATTAAACAAAAATCATAAATTAGCATTATGAAAAAATTATTATCAGGCAGTATCTTACTGCTAAGCTTAGGTCTGGGCGCACAAAATGTGAATATTGTGCCCCTTGATCACTTGCTCAGGGATATTCCCCGCAAAGAAATCAGGATTCCAAATGTATTGGGCTATCAAACCTTGAAGTGTGATTTTCACATGCATACAATTTTTTCCGATGGTGATGTTTGGCCTGCCGTGCGAGTTCAGGAGGCATGGGAAGAAGGCCTGGATGCCATCTAAATTACCGACCATATCGAGGGCCAGCCCTCCAAAGTGCATGTGGGCGGGGATCACAATGCCCCATACGAGATAGCCCTGCCTAAGGCCCGCGAGATGGGCATTATCTTGATTCGCGGTGGCGAAATTACCCGCAGTATGCCTCCGGGTCACTTGAATGCCATCTTTTTGAGCGATGTGAATGCGCTCGACACCGAGACGCCCTATCAGGCTATTGAGGCAGCGATTGCCCAGAATGCTTTTGTGATGTGGAATCACCCTGGCTGGAGGGCTCAACAGCCCGACACCTGTCGCTGGTGGCCGGAGCATGAGGAACTATACCGCAAGGGATGGATTCACGGTGTTGAGGTGTTTAACGAAAAGGAGTGGTATCCGGTGGTGCTCGACTGGTGCAAGGAGAAAAACCTGACCGTTATTGCCAATTCTGATATTCACGATATTAATGCTCATTATTACGACATCGTGAATCAACATCGTCCTATGACCTTGGTCTTTAGTCGCGACAGGAGTGAGGCCGGACTGCGTGAAGCTATGTTTGATAAGCGTACTTTGGCCTATTTCGACAACAAGCTTGCCGGGAGGGAGGATTTGCTCAAAGCCGTGTTTGAGGCTTCCTTGAGCCTTCGCCATATTTACACTAATAAAGACAAGAAGTATCGAACCTTTGATGTTCTTAACCTTTCGGATATTAGCTATGTGGTGGAAATGGAGGACGGAAGTTCGGTGACTTTCCCGGCCAATGCCACACGTCAGCTACGCTTGCCGCTGGAACAGACTAAGCTGAAATTGAAGGTGATTAATTTAGTGCATGCTTCTGATGCTTGTTTGAATACTGAACTCGTTTTGCCCTAACCTTGACCTGATTAACAGATAATAGCAGAAGGGCAGCTGTCGCGAGATAGCTGCCCTTCTTCGTAATAGTAGTGAACTATAAACTAGTCCTGTATCTCCGGCTCGGTAGAAAAGGAGGGTGCAGGAAGGCCTACGCCATTGAATAAACTGGCTTGACTGCCATTATGATAGGCGTAGCGCAGGTATAAGGGGGCAGCTACAGCACTGGAGCTGAGCACGAGGGTGTCGTTTTCCAACTTCCATTGAGCAGGATAGAAAACACCGTCGGCACCGGCGATTTCAAATTGGTTGGGCACTTCCTTATCCACAACCAATCCTCCGGTAGCGTGAGTAAAAGTCTGACGCAATTGCTTTCCAACTATTTCAGTTTGGTCGGGCAGAGGACCTGAGAAAGGCAGCTCCTTCTGATATTTACCGGCCAAAGCCCATAGAGCCAAACGCTCGCCCACTTCAAGCTTTTGAGCGGGGTGGATATTATCAACATTGCCTATATCAAGTGTTGAAATCATGCCTGTTCCCGGGATATCCATCATCCTACGCTGAGCTTCACGCAGCCTGGCCGATGAAATTCCTTCCGGGTCGCTGTAATTCCAGGGAGCCAACTGAACATAGTAAAATGCTAAATCTTCGTTTTCGAATTTGTTACGCCAGTCTGTTATAAGCATTGATTTTAGTCGCATATACTGGTTTGCCCTTCCTACATTTGTTTCTCCCTGATACCATATAGCGCCCTGTACAGAGTATGGCACTAAGGGAGCTATCATTGCATTGTATAGGGCAGAAGGAGTGTAGGCCGATAGTGCCATAGACAGCTCGGGGCGTTCGCTCCAATCGGCTGTTTGCGGGTCAAAGCAGTAAAGCTGTCCACCTTTAAACTCGCCTACCACCATATAATTCCACTCACCTGCAAGAGAAATAGCAGCTTCGGGGTTGTTTTCAGGGTGGATACTTAGTTGCTCGGGATTTCCATATATTCCGCCTCCACCTTGATTATCCAGAACACGAACCGCGACAACAGCTTCCCCGGCCTTGACCAACTCTGCCGGAATGCTGTATTGACGCACGGCCTGGTGGAATCCGCCTTCTTCGTGAGCTCCAACGCGTGTGCCTTCAAAGTAGCATACATCACGGTCGTCTATCGGACCCAAATTGATAGTCAGATTTTGACCTTCCCATTCAGCGGGTATTTCCAGTTTTTTCCTGAACCACACAACACCATCGAATTCGCCAATGTCAGATCTTTCAAAATATAAAGGAAGCTGCATAACAGGCCATTGCTCAACGGCTGTTTCAGGGTTTGCACAATATTCATCGAATAAATCAAGACCGACCAGAGGATCTGTGTTGTCAGAGCTTGCTGCAGGCAGACTTTTGTGCTCTTTAAGCCAGTCGGTATAAAGCTTTTCCTTAGGGCCAAACTCTTTTAATTGTTCGGTAATGGCTTTGAAGTCTGCATCAATGGCAAGCATATCTGAACTAATCCATGATTCGGCTGGTGTTCCACCCCAGCTGCTGTGTATGATTCCTACAGGAACGCCAAGTTCCTGATATAATTTACGGGCAAAGAAAAAGGCCGTTGCACTGAATTGACCTGCTGTTTCCGGAGATGACAGCTCCCATTTTCCGCTTAAATCGTCCTGAGGCTCAGCTGCGGTATTTCTTACTACGGTAAAAAATCTGATTTCAGGAATATCAGATGCTGCTATCGTTGCTTCAGCGTCCTTTACCAGGTCATTTGGCGGCCATCCGGCAAGGGGCATTTCCATATTGGATTGTCCCGATCCAATCCACACTTCACCTAACAGGACGTTATTAATTGTTAAGGATGTTTTAGCTGCCGAAACGCTTAGCGTGTATGGACCTCCCGCTTCAATTGTCGGCAGATTAACGCGCCATTCGCCGCTGTCATCGGCAGTTGTTGTGGCATCACTTCCCCAGCTGCCTGTAACGTTGATATCAGTACCGGGCTTTGCTTTGCCCCAAATCGCAACGTCTTTATTCTGTTGTAATACCATATTGTCAGAGAATATGGAGGGCATACTCAGTTGAGGATCTGTGGCACATGAGGCCAAAAACATTGTTGTTATTGCCAGCGCAATTACTTTGATAACATTGTTCATAGTGTAGATAAATTTTTAGATGTATTCTTAAATCAGGTATAAATTGCAATTTTATTGCAGATTCAGACTTGTTACGGCAAAATTTCATGTAAATTTAGAAATTATTACATTACCGTTTTGATTTTTTTAGTAAATGTTTAATGCAATCCCGTCAAATACTGATGAAATAGATAATCCGATTAAAGTATCGGTAGTTATTGTCAGCTACAACTGTTTGAATTTCCTTCGTTTATGCCTTAATTCTCTATTGTGGAAGAATCATAACAATATGGAGCTTATTGTTGTTGATAATAATAGCAGTGATGGGACTGTCAGCGTTTTAAAGGATGAGTTTCCGGAGCTAAGATTAATTGCCAATGACTATAACGCGGGCTTTGGAAAGGCCTGCAACCAGGGTATTAAAATAGCCGGAGGACATTATTTACTGATGTTGAATCCGGATACTTTCGTGCCCGAGGATTTGACTTCGAAGATCATTTCCTTTATGGACAAGCATGAAAGATGTGGTGCTATGGGCGCTTATATGATGGACGCTAAGGGGAAATTCCTCCCCGAGTCAAAGCGCGGAATGCCTACTCCCTTTCGTTCTTTTTGCAGGTTCTCAGGTCTGTCGGCTCTCTTTCCGCGTTCTGCATATTTTGCCGGCTACTATGCCGGCAATATCCCGAAAGACAAAGTGGCGGAGGTTGAAATTTTATCAGGCGCTTTTATGGTCCTTAGACGTGATGCTCTTGCGGAAACCGGTGGATTTGACGAAGACTTTTTTATGTATGGTGAAGACATCGATCTCTCATGGCGGATCCATAAGGCCGGATGGCTTAATTATTATAATCCGGATATCAGGATAGTGCATTTCAAGGGCGAGAGCGGCGACAAAGACCCTGCTTATGTAAAGGTTTTTTACGAGGCTATGCAGACATTTTATCGCAAGCATTTTGGGCAACATCAGAATAAATTCGCCCGGTTTTTTATCAAATCAGTTATCCGCCTGATGACAGTTTTGTCATCACTCAAAAGCAAGCTCAGCAGAAGAAAGGGCAGGGAAGAGGAGTATCCGGTGAATGAAGACTCTTATATTTTTTCTGAAGATTATGTGGCAGCTAAGCGTGCGGCTAAACTGCTTTTTTCGGGCAAGCTGCTTCCATGGTCTGATAAAGAGCCTCAAAGGCCTAATGAGCCTTTGATAAACTGCATTTTAGATATAAGTTCCTGCCTTCCGTCAAAAATTCTTGATTTTGTAAGAATAAAAGGTTTTTTTTGTAAAAGGCTCTTTTGGTTGGCTAAGGGAAGACGCTGTGTTTTTCTTCCCCTGAATTCGTTAGTGCGAACTCGTATTACCACTTTAGATTGATTTTGAGCTGTGTGATTTGCATATTGATGGTAATCTGCCTGTTTAGAGAATGAAAAATTATTATTTGGGATTGTCATTTATAAGCCATTTTATATGCGATTAATTTATACACTTTTCTTATTGTTGACCTTTGTCAGCGTAGATATAAGCGGTCAACGAAAGACCCTAAAGCTTGCCCAAAGCCATATTGATGTTGGCAGATATAACGAAGCAATACGCGTGTTGCAGCCTTTACTTTCAGCCGAAGAGGTCAACCGCGAAGTATATGTGCTGGCCGGCATTGCCTATCTGGGAGATCCGGGAGGCTCCGAGTATGCTATTACGCTTTTTGATAAGGCTATCGAGCTTTATCCGCTCGACGAAAAGCTCTCGCGCAAAGCTCTTGAAGCCCGTTTGTTTAAAGCGCAGGCATTGCACCTGAGCCATCGTTTTGATGAGGCTTTGAAAATTGAAAGAGAACTTCTCGAAATAACTCTGGCCACAGACAAGGATTTTATAGCCGCTATTAATCGGGAAATTGCATACAGCGAAAATGCCTTAAAGATGATTGCTGAACCGGTTTCGTTTCAAATTCAGAGTATGGGTCGAGCCTTCAACTCTATGCACAATGAACATAGTCCGGTAGTTTCTGTGGATGAGTCAACAATTTACTTTACCTCAAATCGTCCACTGGAGGGAATGAACAGCGATGATGGTGATTATTTTGAAAGTATATATGCCTCCTATTGGCGCGATGGGGAGTGGACAGCAGCCGTTCCTGTTGAACTTCCCGGAAGCTATTATGGCAACAGGGCAACCGTTAGCATGAGTGCCGATGGCAACACGATAGTTTTCTATCAAAATGATGGAGCCATAGGTAATCTGCATGAAAGCCGCCTGGTATTTGGAAGCTGGACAGAACCAACTCCTTTGCCTCCTCCTGTTAATTCCGGGTCGAATGAGAGTCACGCCAGCTTTAGCCTTGATGGAGATAGAATATTCTTTACCAGTGACCGCCCCGGTGGATATGGAGGCAAGGATATTTATGTTTCGCATAAACTCCCGACCGGTTTTTGGGGAACGCCACTCAACCTGGGACCTAATGTTAATACCGAGCTTGATGAAGACAGTCCCTTTCTTCATCCTGATGGAGTTACTCTTTATTTCTCATCGGAAGCTCACAGCTCAATGGGAGGTCACGATTTATTCTTTAGTCGCATTGATGAGGAGGGAAAATGGAGTGAACCGGTAAACCTTGGATATCCTATTAATACGGTATATGACGATAAGTTCTTCCTGCCAACCGCCGACGGGCAGAGGGTGTATTATGCCTCGCGTCAGGCCGACGGCTATGGCGCCATGGATATTTACCTAATCACTTTCCCGCAAAACGATGAGCGCTCGCTTGCAGTTGTAGCGCGTCACATCTTTGATGAGAAAGGTATGCCATTTAGCGATGTGGTAGTGAGGATTTACGATAATGAAAATAATCTTTTGCAGGGAGTTTATCGCCCTAACAGCCTGAGCGGTAAGTTTGTGTCGGTCTTGTCAACGGGCAAAAACTATAGAATGGAATTGGAGGCAGAAGGTTATGAGCGTTATAGAGAAACCTTCAGAGTAGAAATCCGAGAGGTATATGGAACACGCTCACGGGCTTTTTATCTGGAGCCGATAATATTAAAGCCTCTTAATCAGGAGGATATAGATGGGAAGGCAGGGCTAAATGATTCAGAATGATACCATAAGGCTGCGTGCCGTTGAGCCGGCTGATGTTGACTTGCTTTACAGCTGGGAAAACAATATGGATTTGTGGCAGGTTAGCAACACTATTGCGCCTTTTAGCAAGGCGCAATTGGCCAGATATGTTAAAAATGCTGCGCTGGATATTTATCAAACAAAGCAATTGCGGCTTATGATTGATGCTCTTAAGGAAGATAGGGTGGATGAGACTGTCGGAATAATTGATATGTTTGATTTTGACCCCTATCACAACAGGGCGGGTGTGGGTATTATGATTAACAGGAAATGGAGCGGAAGGGGTCTGGCTGCATCGGCTCTAAGGCTTTTTATGGATTATGCTTTTAATACTCTTCATCTTCACCAATTGTATTGCAATATTGCTGCATCGAATAGTCCAAGCATTCGTCTCTTTGAAACTGCCGGATTTAAACCGGTAGGAGTGAAGAAGGATTGGCTAAAGGCAGGGACAGGCTATGAAGACGAGCTTTTGTTTCAATGCCTTTCTACTCTTGAGCGTTGATAATATCAAAATCGGGCAGCTGCCGGAGTACTTCATGATTAAGCCCTGCTTTGTCGAGCCTTATGCAGTAGTGTGTAAGGCCGTTAGTTACAACCAGATAGTCAACATTCAGAGGGATATTGTAGCGCGCAGCCTGTGCCAGTGTGTCGTTGTTTATTGTTACCTCCGGAGCCTTGCACTCAACAATTAGAGCGGGTTCACCTTTGCGGTTATGGAGCACGATGTCTGCCCTCTGTTTCAGGCCGTTTACAATAACCATCCTTTCGATTGCCATCAATGAGGCCGGATAGCCTAAGTTTACCATATAGTTTATAAAATGTTGCCTCACCCATTCCTCGGGTGTGAGTGCCACATATTTTTTACGTATCACGTCAAAAATCTGCTTCTTCCCTTTGTTTTCCCGTATTTGCACATCAAAGGAAGGTAAATTCAAAATTCTCATTCTATTTTTTTATTTCTACCCTTGGCTCAAACTTAATAAAGTATTGTTTGCAAGCCTCTGTCCAACATGCTTTGCCTTTTCAATCTTATGATTTTTGTTTGCAAATTAGCACAAAATCTGCAAAACCCCTATCTTAGTGGACTTTCATTTTCCTTTTTGAAATGAAGCAAATCACTAACAGTTTATGAAGACAAAGCAAGAGATAGTTGAAGATTGGTTGCCCAGATATACAGGTCGTCCCTTAAGCGAGTTTACGGATTATATTCTACTTACTAACTTTGGACACTACGTAGATCTATTTTCTAAATGGTATAATGCTCCTATAATCGAGGGGGTAAATATGCCCAACTGTAGCGCCAACGGCATTACCATTATAAATTTCGGGATGGGTAGTCCAAATGCGGCCACTATTATGGATTTGCTTAGCGCAATTGAACCTAAGGCTGTACTTTTTCTGGGCAAATGCGGCGGTTTGAAGAATATCAACAAATTGGGCGATCTTATTCTGCCCATTGCTGCTATACGCAGCGATGGTACTTCCAACGATTATCTGCCTCCGGAGGTGCCCGCCTTGCCCGCTTTTAGTCTGCAGCGTGCTGTTTCTACCTCTATTCGTGATGCAGGCAAGGACTATTACACAGGGACGGTGTTTACTACCAATAAAAGGGTTTGGGAATATGATGAACGTTTTAAAAAGTATCTGGGAAAAACCAGGGCTATGGCAATAGATATGGAAACGGCCACTATTTTTACCGTAGGTTTTGCAAATTCTATTCCCACCGGGGCTTTGCTGCTTATTTCTGATCAGCCAATGATTTCGACAGGCATCAAGACCAGCGAAAGTGATAAGCGCGTAACCCGCGATTTTGTTGAAAGTCACATACGCATCGGTATTAAGGCTCTGGAAGAACTTATTCACAATGGGAAATCAGTAAAACACTTGAAATTTGATAATTAACAGTTCTGATGACATTCGAAGAGATTATAGCTAAGGCAAAGAAAGGAGAGTTTTATCCCATCTATTTTCTGTACGGGGAGGAGCCTTACTTTATTGACAAAATTGCTGATACTGTTCAACAATATGCTCTGAAAGAGGAGGAGAGGGGTTTTAATGAAACAGTGATGTACGGCAAGGATACTGATGTTGTCAACCTGATTCATGCCGCGAAGCGCTACCCCATGGGTGCATCCCGGCAGCTAATATTGCTCCGGGAAGCGCAGCTAATGGCGAAGTTTGAATTGCTGGAGAATTATTTTGAAACTCCACAGCCTTCTACTGTACTGGTTATCAGCTATAAGCATAAGTCTTTTGACAAGAGGACCAAGGTGTATGGCGCACTTAATAAGCAGAAGCAAGCCCTTATTTTTGAATCAAAGAAGCTTTATGAGAATAAGATGGGACAGTGGATTTCCGATTATCTTAAGAGTCGTTCACTTACTATCGAGCCGAAAGCTTTAATGTTGTTGATGGAGTTTCTCGGGCAGGAGCTCGAGAAGGTGGTTCAGGCTGTTGATAAGCTTATTGTTGTTATGGGGCCGGGTGTTACAAAGATAACGGTTGACCACGTATCCAACAACATTGGAGTAAATAAGGAGTATAATGTTTTTGAGCTTCAGAAAGCGTTGGTTTATAAGGATATATTAAAGGCGAATCGCATTGTCAAGGTTTTTGCCTCCAATCCAAAGGCCTATCCTATGCCCGCCACAACAGCAATACTCTTTTCGTTTTTCAGTAAATTGCTTGCCTATTATTATCTCCCCGATAAATCAAAATCGGCAGTGGCTTCGGCCTTGAAGATGGCTCCTTACCATGTGGACGATCTGCAAGTGGCAGCCCGCAACTATACGGGCCTGAAGGTTGCTGAGATTATCTCTCTTTTGCGTGAATATGATGTGAAATCGAAGGGCTTTGGCAGTGCCAATACTTCAGACGGAGAATTGCTGAAAGAGATGATATTTAAGATTTTACATTAATCGCCTTGCATACCTGCCCTTGGTCTGGAAACTATACTTTGGAATTGATGGAAATGAAGTGGTATGAACGACAATTTTTGGTTTACGATGGAGTATTAATACCGCTTGGTCGGGCTCTGTTCAACGCCGACAACCGTGCCTTCAGGTATGGTGATGCCATTTTTGAAACTATTCGTATCTCAAAAGCTGAGCCTTTGTTTTGGGATTGGCATTATCAAAGGTTGATTCTGGGAATGTCTGTTTTGAAAATGTCAGTAGCCTCGCTGCCATCAAAACAGCAGCTTCGCGAAAGTGTGATAGACTTAGTGGTTAAGAACAGGATCTTTGCAGATGCAAGAGTTCGATTGACCGTTTTTCGAAAAGGAGAGGGCTTTTATACTCCCCGGCAAATGCAGGTTTCATGGCTTATAGAAGCTGATAATCTGGGCTCTACCGGTTACAGTTTTCCCGATAAAGGATTGAAGATTGAAGTATCTACAGACTTTCCAAAACAGCTTTCGCCGGTATCTCCATTTAAAACAGCCGGCTCACTGCCTTATGTAATGGCCGGAATTTTTGCTAAGGAAAATGCTGTTGACGACTGCCTGATTGCCAATTCGGCCGGGAAAATTATTGAGTCACATAATTCAAATCTTTTTTGGGTGAAAGATGAGATTATTTATACTCCTATAATTGCCTCCGGCTGTATTGATGGTGTTTTCAGAAAAGCTGTGCTTGAAGCGGCTGCCAGCCTTAAGGTGAAGGTCGTGGAATGTTCCGGAGCTTCCTTGGAAGAGCTGCGTGAGGCCGATGAGATTTTTTTGACAAACGTAATTAGCGGTATAAGGTGGGTTGCGGCATTCAAAGACCGCAGATATTATGCCGGTATTTCAAAGCGCTTGCAGAGGGAAATTGATGAATTTATAAACCATCAGTGAGCAGTTATCAGTTATCAGTTATCAGTTATCAGTTATCAGTTATCAGTTATCAGTTATCAAGGTTTTATGTTCGGCGCGCTGAATTGCCTCTAATAAATTTAATAATGCTTTTCCGGAAATTACGGGGAGTGGCGGCATAGAAGGGCAATTATATTGCAGCAGAATTAATAGATATTTGCATTTCTCTAAAACCTACAAAACGGTTTGCTTCAGCAACTCTCTCTTTATCTTCTTCAATGCAAATTTCAATAACTTCTTTGATGTTGCCCAAGGCCTCTTCAATCGTTGAACCATAAGAATGGCAGCCTTTAAACACAGGGCAGCTTACTATATAATAATTATCTTTGTCTTGTTAAACGAGGATAGGGAGATGCAATATTTTATTTTCTGATATTTTCATAATTCAATGTTGTTATTCAATAGCAAAACTTTAATTGAACGCGGGATTGGTCGGGAAGTTTGACCATGTTTTATAAACATCGCCCAGGCTCTCGAGGCTCTCTTTCCATATCGTAGAAGTTTCCGGATTCATAATCTCCTTGTCGTCCAGGGAGCTTACTATCCACGATTTATCTGCAATCTCGGCATCCAACTGCCCCGGCGACCAGCCTGCATAACCTGCAAAGAAGCGGACACTCTTGCTGTCGGCCTTACCTTTATTGATTAACTCCTTTATCTTCTCAAAATCGCCACCCCAATATATTGAGGGAGTGATTTGTATTGAGCCTGGAACTAAATGCCCCAAAGTGTGAAGAAAATGCAAAGTGTTTGAGGATACCGGTCCTCCAATAAACAGTTCACCGCTAAAATTGAAAAGATCATCTATTACCTCATCGGGATATACCTCAGTTGACTTGTTTAGCACAAAGCCTACAGAACCGTCACTTCCATGCTCAGTAAGCAATATTATGGAGCGGGCAAAATAAGGTCCTTGCAGAAATGGCTCAGCAATCAAAACCCGCCCCTTTTCCGGATGAACTAGACGGTGAGTTGCCTGGAATATGTTTAAATCTATACGTCTCATATCTCTTCCTTTTGATTTCCAAACAAAAACCAAATTACAAATAAAAATACGAAATCAAAATAATTTCTGTTTTTCTAACTTTTATTGATGAATTTACATCACTAAATAACAAATAGCAAGGAAGAAATCAAATAATCAGTTTTTGTGATTTAAGGTTCAAAATAAAGAACATTTAACTTAAACCATAGAACTATATGGCAGTTTCGGGTTTCGGGTTTCAGGTTTCAAGTTGAGGGCTGCGCTTTCCATGTTTTGCCTCTTCACTCATAACTCATAACCCATAACCCAATATACTTATTCATAAATCGGAGGAAACCTTGATGCATCCGACTCTCCCATCAGAGCATAAATAGCCTCGTAAACATCTTCTGCATTAGGTTTACTAAAGTAGTCGCCATCAGTTCCATAAGCCGGTCGGTGCTCTTTTGCTGAAATAGTAATCGGTGGAGAATCCAGGTAATAAAATGCTTGCTGCTCCTCCAGTACCTTCTGCATCATAAAGGCGGTAGCTCCTCCGGGCACGTCTTCGTCAAAAAACACAAGCCTGTTAGTTTTCTTTACCGAATTGAGGATAAGATGATGAATATCGAATGGTAATAGAGTCTGCACATCAATAAGCTCAACCGAGATACCTGTCTCTTCAAGCTGCTTTATTGCCTCTAATGCTATTCTAATGCATGAACCGTAGCTTACAAGGGTTACATCATGTCCCTCCCTCAAAATCTCGGGGACGCCTAAAGCTAATTTGTATTCACCGGGATTTGCCGGATTTTTTTCACGAAGACGGTAGCCGTTAAGAGGCTCAATAACTAAGGCCGGATCATCACCGCTTAAAAGTGTGTTATAAAAGCCTGCGGCCCGCGTCATATCCCTGGGTACGCAAACGTACATTCCACGTACCGAATTGATTACCATGCTCAGTGGCGAGCCTGCGTGCCAGGGACCTTCCAAACGATGCCCCCTTGTGCTTACAATCAGGGGAGCTTTTTGACCGCCTTTTGTTCTGTAATGAAGTGTTGCCACATCGTCACTCAAGGTTTGAAGGGCGTATAAGAGGTAGTCGAAATATTGTATTTCTGCAATAGGCCTAAATCCGCGAAGGGCAAGTCCTATCCCTTTCCCGATTATTGTTGTTTCCCTTATCCCTGTGTCGAAAAGGCGCAATTCGCCATATTTTTGCTGCAAGCCTTCAAGGGTTTGATTTACACCTCCAAGTTTGCCTGTGTCTTCGCCAAATATTACTATTCGCGGGTCTTTACTCATCAGAGCATCAAAATTGCGAAGCAGTATTTCACGACCGGGAATGGACTCGCTGTCGTCATTGTAAGAGGGGGCTACATAATTTACCTTTAAAGCGGAGTGGCTCGACTCGTCATAAAGAAGTCCATTATATTTTTCGCTGCCCATTTGACGGTAATCGGCAACCCATGCCTTTAACTCTTCTTTAAAGCCTTTGTGTAGAGAACAATTTACGCAGACATTGCGCAGCACTTTGCGGGCGGTGCTTAATATCTCTTTCCTGCTCAATGTCAGAGCCTGCTTTAAGGAATTTACTGCTTCATCGATTTTTTCACGCTGCGGCGGGCCGCATACACAGTCCCTTGAACTGATTATATCCAAAAGCTGTTCTTTCTCAGCAATCAGAGGCGCCATGTAGCTGTTGAATGCATCTTTTTGTGCTTGTTTGACTTCAGCAAGAGCTTCGGCTTCAATAAGATTCAGGTCTTCGCCAGTGGCAATTCCGCTGCCTTCAATCCAATGGCGCATCTGAACAAGGCAGTCGTAATCTTTTTCCCACTTTAATCTTTCAGCTGATTTATAACGTTCATGCGACCCCGATGTGGAATGTCCCATGGGTTGTGTCATCTCCTCAACATGAAACAGCACAGGTACATGCTCATTACGGCAGCGGGCAATGCCTGTCTGGTACATCTCGCACAGGGCTGCATAATCCCAGCCCTTTGCCCGCATTATTATAATTCCCGTTTCATTGTTAGTATCCTTTTCAAAACCTTTAAGAGCCTTGGATATGCTCCCTTTGATGGTCTGCTTTTCTGTGGGAACGGAAATTGCATACCCGTCATCCCATACAGAAACGGCCATAGGAATTTGCAAAACCCCCGCTGCATTTAGGGTTTCAAAGAAATGCCCTTCCGAGGTGCTTCCGTCGCCTATGGTGACAAAGACAACCTCATTTCCGCCCTTGCTGAAGTTTGAACTCTCAAGCTCCCGATTATGCCTATAAAGCTTCGATGCGAGCGCCAAGCCAACAGAGCGGGGCATCTGACCACTAGTGGGGCTAATGTCGGAGGAACTGTTCTTCGAAATCGTCTGATTTTTCCAATTTCCCTGCTCGTCGATGAGTCTGGTGGCAAAATGATTATTGAAGGATCTTCCTCCATTATCGGGATTCAACTCTGTCCGGGTTTCTCCGTAAAGAAGAGCAAATAAATTGGCAGGACTAGTCATACCGGTAGCCAACAAGAAGGTTTGATCGCGGTAATAACCCGATCTCCAATCACCCTTCTTAAATTGCTTGGCCATTGCAAGCTGGGCTACTTCTTTACCGTCGCCAAAAATGCCGAACTTTGCCTTGCCTGAAAGTACTTCCTTTCGTGCAATCAGACTAAGTTGACGACTTATTTGTCCGGTTTTATAATCTTTAAGTACCTCCTTTTTAAACTCTTCGAAACTTAAATCTGTTTCGGCTGATAATTCCATTTCCAGCGTTTTACCTGTCTTTTGCATACAAATTTATAATTTTTTCCGTATTCAGGATATCCTCATACATCCCGATAACAAATGCCAGTCTGTCTCCGTCCAAATAATTTGTAGCCACATATCAAACAGATTAGTTTAGGGAATGTTTATGACAAATGATATTTTTGCCCGCCCCCGGGTTGATAAAATGACCGGGAGCGTTGGATTTTTATGCTTTGAAATTTTATCGCTACTTTTGTAAAAAATTAATTATGATTTGGAAAGTGCTTGTTGTTAGTATTGTTTTAGTTGGAATTGTTGCATTTTTTCTTTCATTCAAGGTCATATTCAGACGCAATGGCAAATTCCCTAATAGTCATGTAGGTGGAAACGAAGAGCTTGCAAAGCGCGGGATTTATTGCGCTTCTACCCAGGATCGCATTGCCAGAAAGAAGGGGCGTGCAGTATTGTAGAGCAATAGCCGCTTAGTTTTTGCTGATTAAGTCAGGTTCCATGCGAACCCCGAACTCCACAGATACTTCATTGCTGACTCTTACCATGCCCATAAACTTTGAAGGTGCGCTAAGTTGAAAATCTCTAAGGTCGATTTTGATATTTCCATTAATCCGCATAGCGTTGTCACGGCAAATATGCACCACACCGGGGATTTTGTATCGCATTACTTTTCCGGCCATCGTTACATAAACTTCGGATGAAATTGATAGGCTGCGCCCGGCTCCGCTTAACTGAATATCATAGGGATTATAATGAAATTGAATACTAATCTCCGGGTAATTGTCGGCTTTTATTAGTTGGATAAAGTCCTTGTACATCAGCGGGTTGGATGCTTCGAAGTTGTGGGCAGGTATGGAAAAGGTAATATATCCTTCCTTATTATGGAAGCTCGGGGCATGCTTTTCATGGTCGAGTGACTGCTGAAAGTAGAACTGATTGACATTGGTAGAGCCTTCAATTCTTACATAGCTAAGACATTCAGGATGGCCGTCACCTTTCATTAGTGGCGCATTCTGCCCTTGCAACACAAAAGTCATGCCTGACAGCATCAGGCAAAAGATTGCCACAAACCTTATCTCGTTTTTGCCGCGTAAGGCTTCTGATTTATAGATTTTGGCCATGATGCGCATTTTTGTTGATTTATATTACTATTCCCGATAAAGGTGTTTAAGCAGTTCAACAGGCTCTGTTGAACTGCTTAAATTATTGTTTCGTCTTAAAAGGAGATGGCTGCTTCAACTACCAAGCCCTTAAACTCTCCTCCGTCAATAGCTCCATGAGCCGGACCATCATAGTTTTGAATTACGTAATCAAGCTTTATCAAAACGTATTCAACCATATTCCAGCCACCTCCGATATTTACGCGACTTACAGACGAGTCGCTTAATTTATCTTCCACTTTATTCCAGCGTGCCCCTCCGTAAAAGTCACCATAGCGATAGATGCCTTGAACTGCCAGCTGGGTGAATTCCTGATCAGCTGCATTGCGCACTCCCTTCATTGTTTCATATATGCCAAATAACTCCAATCCATGAAACTGAACAAAAAGGTTAGCCATATAGCTGTTCATTTCTGTCTGGTTGGCTCCAGGGCTCCATCGACCAGAACGAAAATTGGCATCGGCTGTGTTATTTGCAGGCACACTCGCGTCAAATAATTGCATCACGTTATAATAACGTGCACCGGCACGGTCGCCGTCCCATAGTGTTGAACCGCTATGACCTTTACCCACGTGATAGCCTGAAAAGCTGGCACGAAGGCGCAAGTCTTCATTGATATTTGTATCATATCCAAGTTTCCAGTTAAACACCAGGTCTTCACCCAAATCGCCTCCACGGCCATAGTTCATGCGTCCGTTATTGATGCCCACGTTGGCTATAATACCATCCTTGCGAAACAGGAACTCCATTCCCGGATTGTTGGTAAAAGCATCCATTATCCAGTTGCCTACGAAGGGATTGCTTGTTACTGCCGCGTTATTACTTCGGTAGTAATGAGCATCGCCATAGTTGGGCATCATAACACCGGCTTTGATTGTCAGATACTCCATAATATTATCCGTAGCAGCCCAAAATGGCAGCTTGTCGATAGTCAGATAGCCACCTTCTACCCATGCCTCATTGTGGTGGCGTGATGATAAATAGGTGTTCATATAAAGCCTGATGCCGGGTGCCAGATCACTGATAATAGCCAGGTTGGCAGTTGGCAAATTGATATTCTTCTTCAGGTCGATAAGCGCAACATCTGCTTCGTGGCTAATACCTTGATATTGCAGGGCAAAATCAGCCCCTACTTTTACTTTCAGCTCTTCAAATCCTTCTGCATCAAGTTTCTCAGCTTCGAACTGCTGCGCGTTAACTACCAGCAAAGCGCTAAGCATAATGCTGAGTGTGATGATTACTTTCTTCATACTTGATTCTATTATTTGTTAGAAATTCTTATTTTAACACCGTATCGAAATTCACGGTAACTTCGTTACCCGACTTTATGGCTCCCATCATTGCACGAGGGGGCTCCATATCAAAATCTGTCATCTTCAAGGGTACTTTGCCGCTTACTTTCAGCCGGTTGTGTGCGCTGCTTCCTTTTATTGTAACAGTAGCTGGTTTGGTTTTACCTGCAATGGTCAGGTTCCCGCTAAGAGTTGCTGTAAACTCTCCGTTGTTTTCTCTTACTGCGACCTTGGCTGTTTGAACAAAGGTGATGGTTGAATATTTCTCACTTTTTAATGCTTCGTAGGCTTTCTTGTCAAGACCACTGTTGCCGCTGCTCAAATCAGAGGCCTTAAGAGAAATTTTTGTCCCCGCTATTTCTACTCTTCCATCATCACTCCTGATAAACTGTGTCGAACCGTCTATTAGGGAGGTGCTCATTTCCCAATCATGCACTGTAGATGTGCCTGATACGGAAATCTTGCTCTCTTTCTGCTCTACTGAAACCTGGTCTGCCTGAGCTACTGTGAAAAACGCTATAGCAATCAGACTAAAAAGTCCTTTTTTTGTGTTCATGGATTCTTTGCTTTAGTTCGTTATTAATTATTTTTATTTGATTAAGTAGCTTAGTCTCTAATCGGACTAAATTGTCTTGAAATATAATGCAAATTTAATGCAATATTAAAGTAACACAATACTTGAACGTATGTTGCACAACATGAAAAAATTTCTTATCAAATCAGCGTTGTTTGGTAAAAGCAATTAAATTTCGAGCGAAGCGATAAATCTATAAGCTAAGTCGTTTTGAAATGTTTACCGGACGACAATGATTTAGTATCAAATCCCTGTGGAATAATGCACAGTGATTATATTTTATGTATAGACCCGTCGGGTCGCTATATTGTAGCGACGGCCTATAGTCCGGCGTGGGAATATTCCTTCATCAGCATAGTTGCGTAAGAGCGATGCATCTCAATTTTTGTGAGGACCTTCAATTTTAGCACCTAATAGGGCTGTGTAACAGTTAAGTGATGAATAGGGCAGCTTAAGCTACGTTGGTGTTTTTTAACATGCTACTTTCGATACTCTGCTTATCTTTGCCATTCAATTTTTAATTAGTACTATTAATGATTTCAGTTGACGGATTGGGTGTTGAATTTGGCGGGACTGTTCTGTTTAATAATATTTCGTTTGCCATTAACGACCAGGACAAAATTGCCCTGATGGGCAAGAATGGGGCAGGTAAATCTACTATGCTCAAGATTTTGGCGGGAGTCAGGACACCCTCAACCGGGCGGGTTACCGCACCCGAAGGCGCTGTAATTGCTTATTTGCCGCAGCATCTGATGACCGAGGATGGGCGTACTGTATTTGAGGAAACGGCGCAGGCCTTTGCCCATATTCATAATATGCATGCCGAAATAGAGGAGCTTAATAATCAGTTAAACAGTCGTAACGATTACGAATCGGATGATTACTATGCTCTTATTGAGAAGGTTTCTACCCTTAGTGAGAAGTTTTATAGCATTGAGGATACCAATTATGAGTCGGAAGTAGAAAAGATTTTACTTGGATTGGGCTTTTCGCGTGAGGATTTTTCGCGGCCTACAGGTGAGTTTAGCGGTGGATGGCGTATGCGTATTGAGCTTGCTAAGATTTTACTTCAAAAGCCTGATTTGATTCTGCTTGATGAGCCGACAAATCACCTTGATATCGAGTCTATTCAATGGCTGGAAGATTTTTTGGTTAACAGTGCCAAGGCGGTAATGGTGATTTCGCACGACCGTGCTTTTGTTGATAATATTACCACGCGAACCATTGAAATTACGATGGGACGCATTTATGATTATAAGGTTAATTACTCTCAGTATCTCGAACTTAGGAAGGAGAGGAGGGAGCAGCAGCAGCGTGCCTACGAAGACCAGCAAAAGATGATCGCGGACAACCGCGATTTTATTGAGCGTTTTAAAGGTACTTATTCTAAGACAAATCAGGTGCAAAGTCGCGTCAGAATGCTTGAAAAACTTGAGTTGGTGCAGGTCGATGAGGAAGATAGCTCAGCTTTGAAATTGCGCTTCCCGCCCTCGCCGCGCTCAGGGTCTTTCCCCGTTATCTGTGAAGAGCTCACAAAATCCTATGATGGCACAACCATTATCAGCAAGGTGTCGCTAACTATCAAACGCGGAGATAAGTTGGCATTCGTGGGTCGCAACGGCGAAGGCAAATCTACGCTGGTAAAGTGTATTATGGGAGAGATAGAGCATGAAGGAAAGATGAATTTGGGTCATAACGTAAAGATTGGATACTTTGCCCAAAATCAGGCCTCCTTGATGGATGGGGAGCTTACTGTGTTTCAGACAATTGATGACGTTGCAAAAGGTGAAATCAGAACAAAAATTAAAGATATTCTGGGCGCATTTATGTTTAGTGGCGATGATATCTTTAAAAAGGTTAAAGTCCTATCGGGAGGTGAACGCACTCGTTTGGCTATGATAAAGCTTTTGCTGGAGCCGGTAAACTTGCTTATCCTCGATGAGCCAACTAATCATCTGGATATAAAGACAAAAGATATTTTAAAATCCGCTCTCAAAGAGTTTGACGGAACTCTTATTTTAGTATCCCACGATCGCGATTTTCTGGACGGACTGGTTGATACGGTCTATGAATTTGGCAACAAGAAGGTAAAAGAACATTTGGGTGATATTCACAGCTTTCTGGCAAAAAAGAAGATGGAAAACCTCAGAGAAATAGAGCGTAAACTTGCATAAAGTGTTGTTTGTTAATATGTTTCAGCCCATAACTCATAACTCATTACTTAAAACTTATAACTCATAACTTTCCTGCCCTCATTTCGCCTGAATACCTGAAAATAACCGGTATTTCCTCTACCTTTTGAGGGATAATTTCCCTGATGGTTTCGGAGCTTCCCGAATAGCTCACAATGATCACAGTATTGTCATTGTCTGTCCCGATTCCTATCGCGGTAACTCCTTCCACTTTGAGCCACTCCTTTTCGTGGAGTTGTTTGGTTTTAATCACCTTAGACAGGTCTTTGGACTGTTTATTTTTCCGGTAAGGAGATATCCATCGCTTCAAACACATTTTGTATGCGATTAATTAGAGTTGTTGTTTCACTGCCTGCAAAAAGCAGACCTACAATATTATTATCTGTATCGAGAACCGCTGAGCCACTGTCACCTCCCGAACTCATCGAGCCTGCCATCAGCTGGTCGCTAAACTGTGCCGTTTTATTATATCCGTAATTCACCTTTACGGTAACATCGGTTTGAATAATAGTACCTGAAGTGAGGCCCGTAGTTCGCCCGCTCTTTTTGATATGCATGCCCAGTTCAGCCTTAGCTACTCCTTCTATCTTACCGATTTGTAATATTTCCTGTGCTACTTCTTCAAGATTCAAAGGGCGGGCTATGGCGCAGTCGCAGATGTTATCACCCTTCTGTTCGCGATAAACTCTCAGTCGCGTAGAGCTCCCGCTGAGCTTGTACAAGGAGTTTAGCAATCCTGTCAGCCATCTCGACATCTTTCCGGATGCTGCATCACTATCCTCCTGATAGTTGATGGAGATAAAATCGGATAATTCAGCAATAACATCATCAGGATTGATACCTCCGTCGTAGTTACCCGGTTGCAAAATCAAATCGCCTGCTGATGCTTCATTACTGTTTGCAATAACATGGTTGTTGGAAAGAAGATAGAGCTGATTGCCCCTTTTGACCCAACAGCCCAGAGTTCCGGCAGATACTTCGGTGTGACTTATGCTACAGCCTCCCGGGACGGGTCTGAGCCGCCCTGTGGGTGAACTATGAGTGCGGAAGATTCCTGAAGGATAAACATCGGTCGGTACGCCGTCAATTTGCCTGGGGATAATGTCGTTTTTACTTAGTCGGCTTAGAGGCTTTTTACTCGCTACAGAGCATATAATAGCGAGTTCGGAAGTGGCTTTGCCTTCAACGCTTTTGTATCCTATTCCGGTTGCGAGAACATTTTGACGCCTCAACAGTTGCTCAGAGGCGAGCTGAAGTTGTTGCTTTACCTGACTATAGTTACTGTCCATATTATCACTGTTTTCGAATTGTTAGGGAATTAATTAAAGGTAAATTTAGTTTTTTGTTTTGGATATATCAATCAATTTTATACATTTGCACTCGCTATGCAAAAGTGGGTAATTCCGCATATTTAGTGTAGTATGGAGAGATGGGTGAGTGGCTGAAACCAGCAGTTTGCTAAACTGCCGTACGGGTAACTGTACC
>ENA-UOOK01000019-UOOK01000019.1-fermentation-metagenome-genome-assembly--contig:-NODE-19-length-153518-cov-6.498967_pt1 | contig 153518 bp, 126 predicted proteins | sample MGYA00245777_ERZ724023 | MGnify/ENA primary metagenome ERZ724023 (study PRJEB28704, sample SAMN03018312) | fermentation metagenome | biome: anthropogenic terrestrial biome; feature: soil... | reverse complement strand
CTGACACCAGCTTACTTCAAAAAACTCAATTCTGATTAGAGCGTTTGACGCTTACAGCTTATCGTGCGATTGTATCTGTTTTGTCGTAGGATTACATAAAAGGACTCCGCTACCGATTGTATCCGTAACGGAGTCCTTTTATGGTGGAGACGAGGGGAATCGAACCCCTGTCCGAAATCGCTTCGTTTGGAATCTCTCCGGGTGCAGCCTATGCTTGAAGTTCGCAAGCCTGCTGAGCACAGGCGATCATAACAGAACTTGCTAGCTCTTAATACGCAGTCAGCGTTCGAGCAGACGCCGGCTGGGAGCTTCGTTTAACCTGCTGCGAAGGAAGGTCTGTCTAATGACGTTCTTCTACAGGCGACAGAATACTATAGAGAACGAGAGCCGCTTATGCAGCTGCTAATGCCGGTTGTTGATTGGCAATTAAAAGTTTTTCCCGTTTTTTAAAGAGGCCAACGAGAATCCTCTACCCGCTATTCCAACTTCGACAACCCCGTCGAAACCAGTGCGTCCCCATATTAAATTTTCAAAGATCTCACGCGTCCGAATGTAATTCGAACTCTTGTTTGTTATTTTAGCATATTACACGCTCTCCCGCCAGCTCAGCGCTAAATGTAACGCTGGTGCAGGCGCCTAATAGTCGCGTTTTATGCGGCGTTCAATGTCACGTTCAACCTCACGCTCGCGAATACTCTGCCGCTTGTCGTAGAGCTTCTTACCACGCGCAACCGCAATCTCCAGTTTCACTTTTCCGCGTACAAAATACGCTTTTGTCGGTACCAGAGTCATCCCCTTCTGCTGCACAGCTGCATCCAGCTTCCTGATCTGCGACTTGTGAACCAAAAGCTTCTTGTCCCGCATGGGGTTATGGTTAAACTGGTTACCCTGTTCATAGGGAGCGATGTGCGCTCCCACCAGAAAGAGTTCGCCCTGCCTGACAACAACGTAAGACTCGCTCAGGCTGAGGCCACCCTGACGGATTGATTTAACTTCCGTCCCCTTCAGAGCCATTCCCGCCTCCAGAGTCTCCAAAATTTCGTACTCAAAACGAACCTTGCGGTTGTTTATGATCATATTATTTTTTTTATTATTTTTCATAGACATCATCTCAAATCAGGTTCTGGATTATAACAGCTATTTAACTGTGCGTAAAGCGCTCCAAATCCAGAACTGAAGTAGCATCCTGATCTGCCCCGGCCCTTCTGCCCTGCTTCCAGGCATAATATCCGGCAGAGGCGACCATAGCTGCATTATCTGTACAAAGCGACATCTGCGGTACGACAAGCTTGAGTCCTTTTTCCCTACTCAGCTCTCCGGCCATCTCCCTTAGTCTGGAATTAGCGGAAACACCTCCTGCCAGAGCAATAGTATCGTAAGCGGTCTGTTCAACAGCATCACGCAGATGACCGATCAGTGTTTTCACCACAGCTTCCTGAAAAGTAGCAGCAAAGTCCGCCACCGAACATAAATCAGTCCAGGGAATGTCCTGCTTCTTTGCCTGGCGTTTAAAGCGGTCCAGCTGCTGGATAGCGGCGGTTTTCAGGCCACTGAAGGAAAAGTCCAATGAATCTGCGATGCGCGGCTGTGGCAGCGTGAAGGCCTTCCTGTCCCCTTCTTGTGCAGCCTTGTCAATTAAAGGACCGCCCGGATAGCCCAGACCCAGGACCCGGGCCACCTTGTCAAAAGCCTCACCGGGAGCGTCGTCCCGTGTTTTTGCTATGATGCGGAATCTGCTATAGTCATCAACTGCTACCAGATGCGAGTGCCCGCCTGAAACAACCAGGCAAAGGAAAGGCGGTTTTATGTCTGGGTCCGACAAGTACACTGAAGCTATGTGACCTTCGATGTGATGTACCGGAACCAGGGCTTTTCCAATCGCAGCCGCATAAGACTTGGCAAAGGAAACACCTACCAAAAGTGCTCCTACCAGACCCGGGCCGACTGTAACAGCAACAGCACTGAGTTCAGCAGCTGTAATATCTGCTTCCTTTAAGGCCTGGTCTACCACAGGCACGATTGTCTTCAGATGCTCACGGGAAGCAATCTCCGGGACCACTCCTCCGTAAAGAGTATGCACATCAATTTGTGATGCGATCATGCTGCTGATCAGATGGCGGCCTGAATCAACAACAGATGCCGCGGTTTCATCACAAGAAGTCTCTATTCCTAAAATATATTTCTTATTATTATCCATGAGCATAAGTTTAACAGATTCTGTATCACAAGCTGCATGAATCTGCTAAACTTATGCCTAGAAAAGGAATTCTGCATGGCTGATATATATCTCTCTGATAACAACAATCGTAGTAAAAAAGCTAAGATGCACACAGTATGGATAGTGCTGATCGCACTGATCACTCTACTGGCATTCGCCTTAGTCGCCATTGCCATCAGCTCCTTTATAAAAGCCAGTCAGATTATGGAGGAAGCAGGCAGCGAGCTTTCCCCCTTCGCTGCTAACCTGCTGCCGGACTATGCCAACGTTGTTTTCCAGACTCTGGACGGACAGTTAAATCTGTACGGCTGGTGGATTAATGCACAAACTGACAAGGCGCTGGCAACTGTTATTCTGGTGCACGGTCAGGGCATGAACCGCCTGCCTTACGGACTGGACAGCGTAGACCTCCTGGATGAGCTAAGTGCAGCCGGTGCCTCTGTCCTTACCTTTGACCTGCGCAGCAGTGCTGAATCGGATGGTACTATGGCTTCCTTTGGTTATATGGAATCGGATGATGTTCTGGCCGCTTTGGCATATGTGGAAGCTCTTGCTCCTGACCGGCCCATCATTTTATATGGTATTGGCAGCGGTACCACTGCTATATTCCGTGCCATGCTTAAATTAGAAGAGATCCATACTCTCCCGGAGAGCGATCCTGCCCTTGCGGACAGCTTACTGCCCCATCCCGATAGAATATCTGCTTTGATGCTTGATACGCCGGCCCGCTCCAGCGATGACTTTATCGCGGCCATCATGGCCCATGAGGAAGGCCCGGGCCGCTATTTCTTTCCTGTCACCGTACCACTGACCATCCGTCTGTCAGCCGGTAATAAGGAAAAGCAAGACTATCTCAACTACTTATCCCAGCTGACCATTCCGGTTTTGCTTCTGGGTCATGAAACAGACAGTTTTCTGCCGGAAAAGGCCTACCTGCCTTTGTGGACTGAACGTGAAAGAATTCATCCTACTCTGACACAGACCTTTCAGGCTAAAGGAGCCGGCCATCTCACAGCCTTCCCCAGTGAAAGCCGAGGCTATACCCGAGCCATTACGGATTTCATCAATACATGGTTTTAGTTTGATTTTCTTGTTGTTAAAAAGATCCGCTGGAACCGAATCCACCACCACGATTGCGGCCAATCTCCGCTACTTTATCAACCTGAATAAAATCCGGATTAATTACTTTTGCAAAGACCAGTTGCGCAATCCTTTCGCCGGCTTCGATGTAAATACTGCCGACAGGGTGACCTGCTTCATCCAGATATAAAGTGTGGTCGCTTACACCAAAAGCAAGATGCTGGCCGGTTTTTCTGTGGAAATACTCGCTGAATTGGACAGGCCTATACGCCAGATGCATTTTCGCCACAAGATCAGGGTTTTTCAACAGAATGGAACCGTCAAAATATAGTGAATTTGTGTTTTCTGCGATAATGCAGACCTCATCCCGAAAATCAGAATCGATAGTTCCCGGAGTGTTGGGAATACGCAAGGAAGTACGCAGCGATAATCCACTTCTCGGACGCACTTGCGCTTCGATACCTTCAGGCATAGCCAAACGGATGCCACTGGGAATCAATACAGTCTCTCCCGGTTCTATGACCAGGGATAAGCGGGACCTCAAATCAAATCCGGACGAGCCTGCCGAAGCAGTTACCGGCAGCAGATCCTCTTGACCCTCAATATATACTATAATACTTTCCTTATTATTCATTTTCCCTCTGATAGTGAAGCTGAATCACTGCTCTTGATTTCTCCGGTATCAGCATCAGCAGGCTCTTCCCTGTTATCGCTGACACCGTTAATTATTATTTGCCGTTCTTCCAGAGGTTTGACACGTTTTTTGCGGTCTCTGCTCTTTGAGCTTTTGCCATCTTGGGCAAATTCATTATCTAAGCTAGTAGCCATCTCAGCTATTTTTGATTCATATACATCACAGAGATTACGGTAATACAACAGGTCTTTTTTCATTGACCAGAATTGTTCGCGCAGACGGGATAACTCGGCCTTGACTTCCTCTTTAGCGTCAAGTGCTTCGTCACGATTCAAATAGGCGATTCTTGTCTTTTCATAAGCATCCTGCATCATGCTGACAGCATTTACTAAAGCAAGCACGGAAGCAGAAGTTTCATTCAGGCCCGGAGACTGTTTGCTGACTTGTTCAATCATAGCATCAGCCGTGGCAGCAATATCTCTCATCTGTTCGACATCGTCGTCAGCTGATAAAGAATATGTCATTTTTCCGATACGCACTTTGATACGCTTACGTGGCGACTTCACTTGTATACACCTCCCAGGATCAAAATTTCAACTAATCTGTCCCGAAGATAAACCCATGACTGTCCTATACAGTCTAACAAATTGTTGAGCCGTTAATGACTCGGCTCTGACATTATCTGAAAGTTGTTCTTCTCTTAAAAAAATATCCAGTCTTTGTCTGGCAATACCTTCTTCTTGCATTTTAGTATACATGAGAGCATTTGCCAGCGTTTTTCGTCTGTTTCTCAGCAAGGCAGCAGTGAAAGTCTGAAAGCTGCTTGCAGAAGCAGCGCGCTTGTACTCTGAATCGTCATAGGCAATTAAGGAATAGAGGGCAGATGTTGTACGCGGGACAGGATCAAAACTATGCCCGGAAACAGTCATCAGCTCCTTCCACTCGCCCCAGAGAGAACTGATCAGGGCAAGCGGCCCATAAGCCTTGCTGCCGGGGACTGCCAAAAGCCTGTTCAAAGCAGCTTTTTCAAGCATAAACAACATTTGACCGGCCTGGGGAAAATCACAGATCATTTTCAGAATCAGATCTGTAGTTATGTAGTAAGGCAAATTGCTGAAAACCAGCAAGTTCTCATAAGCAGCTATTTTTTCTGCATAAAAACTGAAATCAGTCTTCAGTGCATCTTCATAGAGAAAGTAAGCATTCACCTCCAGACCGGCAAAGACCTCTGCATGAAATGATTTAAAACGCTGATCAATTTCACAGCCAAGATACATACCGGCTTTCTGGGCCAGTTCTCTGCTCAGCAGTCCCGGTCCCATGCCAATCTCCACCAGAGCGTCATTTTTATCCGGAGCTAATTGCTCCAGAATGCGGTCAAATACTCGCCTGTCGATCAGAAAGTTTTGCCCCAGTGAATTCCGCGGAGAAAAAAGCTGTTGGCGCATAAGCGTCAACAGCTCAGTTTTTAAAGTATTTGAAGATTTTAGAGATTCATTCATGGATTAGCGGGAAAAGAATCTACAGCCGCCATACTCAACCACAAATTTCTGGCTCTCGTGCCAGCTTGAATTAACCCGGTGTGCGGCATAAAAATAATAGATTGAGTGCTGAACTGCGCTGCCACCTTCGTCAAATACGAATGCTACTGCTCTTTTTGTTGTCTCGTTAATATAATTGGTGACATTGGCATGATAACCCCAAATCTGGGCTATTTTAGCAGTACTATAAACACCGCTGAAAGTCATGCTGTCGCGGATTGCCTGAGCTACCAGAACAGCACCTGTATAATCACTGCCAAACTCGCCCATCACCAGGCCTTCCAAAACTGCCCTGTCTTCAACCTGTACCGGTCTGCCGGCATAATTGGGATCCGGATTAGCAATGCCGAGCAGAAAATTGCCGGAAGAAGGTGCCACTGTTGCCGGAGGCTGAGTTACTGTAGGTGCAGCCGTCGGCTGGTTTTGTATCGGTGGCTGAGTCGGGCTGGTCACAGGCTGACTAGTAGCGCTGCTTTCTAAAACAGGAGGTCTGATTGCCTGCAAATACTCACGTGCAAGATAACCTCTCTCGCCCCCGCTAAGCTTAACTTCAACCCACGCTCCCTCAACTCTGATCACATGCACAGAACTGCCATAGTCTATTACTTGTTTAGCCAAAGAATCAGTAGACGCATCGCTGCGCAAGTTAACGCCACCGACCGCAGATACGTACAATGTCAGGTCCACATCGTAAGATCCGCTGGGTGGATTGAGGAATATCTCGTAGTCAGATAATTGCAGCGTTATTGCTGTTGTTGTAAAAATATCGTCCGCGCTGTCTTCTGTTCCAGTTGGTAATTCGCCTCCTGTAGTTTCAACAGCAGGTTCAGAAACAGGCATGGGCGCGACAGTAGGTGCAGGATAAATATCAATAAGCTCCGGCAGATCGCGACCTAAATGGTCAACCTCAAGCAGAGCCTCTTCAGACTTATTGTGGACTTCGAGTTCAGACGTTTCCGCCGGAGTCGCTGTTTCGTCAAAATTTACTGAGAGAAGACCGGATTTTCTGGTTTTCTCTTCAAAAGCTTTAACTATCAGGACTGCTGCCAGTGTAAACACAAGTGCTGCGGCCACAAGCAACAAAACTCGATCTAGTCTTCTTCTTGCTTTCATTCAAAGCCTCTTTCACAATCCTAGATCTATTGGCACATTGTAACCAATATTATGGAAAAAATCAAAGTGCATCGGCTGTGGTAAAATTATGCCACAAAGACCCGGGACAACAAGGGCTAAAGAGGTTTTCACGATGGACGATTATGATGATAGAACAACTGCTTCTAAAGACAAGAGAAGTGCTCTGATATATAAAAGAAGGAAGTTTGATCCGATATCAATTATTTTACTTGTCCTGGGTATCGCTTTGCTCGCTTTCGGGACATATTTCTTAGTTGAGCCGATCATTCGCAATAATAAACAAGATGCTGCGGCCAAAGAGCTGCTGGGGCTTATTGATGCTGATTCACCCCTCCCCACCATTACTTTCCGGTCAGATGCTTTGATTGTCAATGGCGAAGTTGAACATGAAGAATCCTTTTATACCGTAGCACCGGATCCGGGAGCAAGTGATAGCAGCACAACGGAAGGATCTGAACCTGCAGACAAGGAAAACAATCTGCCTGTAGTTACAGTGTATGGAATGGGCTCAATCAGGATTCCGGGCATTAATCTGGTGATGCCGCTGGCAAACAATACTGATGTCTACTCCTTACGCGTGGCAATCGGACATTATCCTGCTTCAGCCCTGCCTGATGAGACTGGAACAGGAGTTTATTTCGGCCACCGCATGACTTCAGACGGCCGCTATTTCAATAAACTGGGCCAGGTCAGTGTGGGATCGGATGTTTATATAGATTATCAGGGCAAAAGATATACCTACAAAGTAGATCAAAACTATATAGTTCCTGTTGAGGATCTGGCTAGCATAGTTTTCCGTCAGAATACTGCTTCACAGCGTATTTTGCTGATTACCTGTCATCCCTTGAATTCTCCGCCGGGACAGTCACCGGAACGTATTCTGGTTGAAGGTTATTTGACAGCTGTCAGCGGCTAAAACAGAGTTGAAATCAATTCCAGCCGCTGATCAGAGGATAATTAACTTAAAATTTATTGATATAGCTCGTCTAAAGATATCTGGTTGAGTAACTCTCTTAAAATATTAGCTTCTTCCTGGGTGAGGGTTATCCCCTTACCCATTTTTTTATGATCCGGTGCCCAGTCACGAAGATCCAGTTTAGGAGACGCATCATTCCAGCTAACGAAGTTTAACTCCCGGTTCCAACCTGATTTGCTTGTTGAGAGCACTGCTATTTCTTTTTTAATTTCGAATTTAAATTCTGCCATTGTTTTACCTTTCTTAGTCTTAAAGTTTATTCTCGGTGATCTGCCAAATATCCCGGGCATAATCACTAATTGTACGATCTGAACTGAAAGGGCCGCTGCGGCAGATATTAATCCAGCACATCTGCGCCCACTGAATCGAGTCACGATAACTGTTGTGTGCCAGCTGGCGGGCCTTTCTGTAGTCATCAAAGTCGCCCAGCACATAATAGGGATCAGCAACTTCTGAGCTGGTGCCACGGAGCATACTATCATAAATGGCCTTAAACATGCCGGTATTGCCGTCTGTAATACTGCCGTCTACCAGAATATCAACAGCACGCTTTAAACCCGCTATATTCTCGTACTGCCAGTGGGCATTGTAATAGGCCTTGGTAGCAGGGAAATCCTTCAGTTTGGGTCCGAACATAAAGCTGTTTTCTTCACCCACTTGCGACAATATTTCCAGATTGGCTCCGTCATAAGTGCCTAGGGTAAGGGCACCGTTCATCATGAATTTCATGTTGCCGGTACCGGAAGCTTCCATTCCGACCGTTGAGATTTGCTCCGAGATGTCGGCTGCCGGGAATATTTTCTCAGCGTAAGAGACATTGTAATTGTGCAGAAAAACTACGCGCATCTGTTCGTTTACATCTGAATCACTATTAATCATCTTGGCAATTTCATTGATAAACTTTATGACAGCCTTGGCATTGAAATATCCCGGCGCTGCTTTAGCTCCGAAAATATAAGCTACAGGAGGACCTGAAGCAGCTTTCGGCTTAGCTTTGATCTGATAATAACGGTCCACAATCTCTAAAGCATTCAGGAGTTGACGCTTATATTCGTGTAAACGCTTAATCTGCACATCGAAAATGAAGTCATTATCAAGGCTGATAGCTTCTTGCTTCTGTATGTGACTGATCAGGCGCTTCTTGTTATTATCTTTAATTTCAAGCAGACGGCGCATTACATCTGTATCGTCAACGTAGCTTTCCAAATCTCGCAGCAGGGAAAGATCCCTGACCCACTGATCAGATCCCAGCAGTTCTGTGAAAAGTTCGGACAATTCCGGATTGCATACTTTAAGCCACCGTCTGGGTGTTACACCATTTGTTTTATTGTTAAATTTTCCGGGTGCATGATCATAGAATGGCTTGAAGACAGTGCTCTTGATCAGATCACTGTGGATCTGAGCAACCCCGTTAATGGAAAAACAGGTATAGGCAGCCAGATAGGCCATATGGACCTTGCCATCATGTATGGGAGATATTTGCTCAACTTCCTGCTGATTTAAACCCTGACCTGTCATTTCCTCTTCAAACTGCTTGTCAATTTTTTCGACAATCTGCAGAATTCTGGGAAAGAGATAGCGGAAAATCTCAACATTCCAGGTCTCCAGTGCTTCCTGCATAATCGTGTGATTAGTAAAAGCAAAAGTGTTACAGCAAATATTCCAGGCTTCTTCCCAGCTTTGTTTGTTTTCATCAATCAGCAGACGCATAAGCTCCGGAATTGCTAAAACCGGATGAGTGTCATTGAGTTGAATACGATTATGGTCAGCAAATTTCGAAAAATCACTGCCATACTTTTCGCGGTAATCTCTTACTATGACCTGCAGGGATGCAGAAACAAAGAAGTACTGCTGTCTTACCCGCAGGACTTTACCATCGTAGGACGTGTCGTTGGGGTAGAGGACGCGTGTTATGTCCTGAACGCGGTTACGTTCAATAACCGCATCGTCAAAACGCTGAGAATTGAAGAGATTGAAATCAAATTCTTCTGCCGGTTCTGCACGCCACAGACGCAAAGTTCCCACATTATCAGTGTCATAGCCTGAGATCGGCATATCATACGGTACTGCGTAAACATCTAAATCGTCATAATGCACCAGCATGGTATCTTCCCGGCGCGGCACGATAAAGGGATACCCCCATTCCATCCAGGAATCCGGATACTCTTTCTGAAAACCGTTCTCAATTTCCTGTCTGAACAAACCATAGCGATAAAGAAGACCATGCCCGATAACAGGCAATTTCATCGTCGCCGCAGAATCCATAAAGCAGGCCGCCAGTCTGCCTAAGCCACCATTACCAAGTCCGGGGTCGCCTTCCTCCTCCAGCACACTGTAAAAATCATATCCCATCTCTTCAACAAGTTCTTTGACCGGTTCCAGGATATTCAAATTGATTAAATTGTTTTCAAGGCTGCGTCCGACTAGAAATTCTGCTGAGAAATAGTGGACTTGCCGGCCCCCACGATATAGATTGCGTGTTTTTTCCCAGTTCGGCGAAAGAGCCTCCATAACTGTTCGGGAAAGCGACTGATAAAACTCATATTCACTGGCATTCTCGAAGCCCTTCCCGTATTCGGAAGACAAATGTGATAACATGTGTTCCTTAAATTTTATTTTATCCATAGTCATTACCTTTCATAAACCGAAGCTATTATAACAGAAAAGGTCCTGCTGACAATTAACATAAATTGACCGCTGCTGACACCTGCCGGCAGTAAGTATGGCTCCTCACAGATAAACATTAGTCCAGACTGTATGAATGAATATACTACACTTGATCATCTTTACCATATTACTCAAGCTAAACTACGACGATCTGCTGACCAGGTCATGTCAGTTGGTCGACCTTTTCATTCTGGCTTTGCTGATCGTATATCTGCGCAGAGCAGACTTCTTTATACTTAATATATATCCTGATCTTTTGTGGCAGCTTGTTATCCTCACGTATTTTCTGCCTTTGATCTTGACTGCTGCCTACTGTGTCCTGCCTTTTTTCAGGGCAAATCTGGGTGCAGGAGATATTCTCTACCTGTTTGCAGTTGCACCTCTTGTCCCCGGAATTGAAGGCTTTCAACTTTTATTTATCGCCAGCATGCTGGCGCTTCCCTTTGCTCTGCTGAACTATTTCAGGCACAGGAGAAGTTCCGCCATTAAAGCTTCAGATTATTTCTTCCCCTTTATTCCCTTCCTGACTCTTGCAACCATCATCATCAAGCTTTTACCGAAAATTAGCAGCCTGACAGAGTGCCTTCCAAAGAATTAAACTAGTATACTAATGTTATTGTATAGAGCATTAACGTATTTTTATAGACTAAGCCTAGCTGCGACACAGCTCCGGATGAGGTAAAAGGATGTCTGATAAACATAAAAATGACAAAAGCGACAGCTTAATTGTTCTTGATCAGGAAGCTGCGGCTTTGATGAAAGAAAAAACAGAAGCCCGGCGTTTGCAGCATCTGCCCGCGGTAATTGCCCTGCTGTTAGCAGTCCTGCTTTTCAGCTTCACTCTGCTGGAAAACCTCTTCCCTGCTTTCTCCTTATTTAGCCAACCGGCCAGCTGGAGAACTCTCGCTCTGAGGCAGGTAATTCACTGGGGCGTGATTCCCCTGCTTGTCCTGGCAATAGTTCTCCTAATATATAAACCCTCATCTTCCCTTATTTCCCGGCGCAAGGAAGCGCCGCTGAGTCTGGCGTCGGCTCTTTTACTGGGGATTGTCTCTGCCTTTGCTTATTACGTCTTGCTGGAACTGCTGCAAAGCATCGGACTGATCAGTCAATTAAGCAAGTACTTACCAGCGTCCCTGACTATCTTTGCCCCATTTTTACGCACTACCGCCGGCAGAACTCTGGCAGCCCTGACCTTCACCGTATTCTTGCCGGTGATCAGCCTGATACCTTTACTTTTAGGCCTCTTCCTGACTCCTCTTTTGGGAAGTGACCGCCGCTTACTTTCACTCAGCTTCACTTGTCTCTTGGGAGCGCTGCTGCCTCTGGATATTTCTGCCTTTTTTGCCTACTTTTTATTGTGGATTATTTTGAGTTATATTTACCTGGCAGGCAGTAGCCTGCTCACGGCAGCACTTGCCTCTTGCGGCTATCTGACGACACTGATCTATGCTCCGAGTGTCTTTGAACTGCTCAGCAACCGTTTTATCGCCTGGCAATCAACATCTAAACTTCAGGGAACACTGCTGATCTTCGCCTTATTACTGATTGTACTTATTCTGGGTCTTCCCGGAGTGTTTCATTTTAATTTGCTAAACCGTGAACAACGACACAGTCAACTGGCTCTCTCCTTGCAGCCGCATATCTTAAAGCACCTGGAAAAGACCACAGCTCGATCTGCCCTGTCCTGGCTTCTGCTAGTGATTGCTTTGATCTTATTGCTGGCTGCCTTGCTGGCTAATCATTTTATCTGATTAACCTTCATATGCTTCCTTATATTTAGAGGTCTTTTCAGCATGTTCCTCGTAGGTAAAAGAGAAATCTGTCGTCCCCGTTCCGGTCGCAGTAAAGAAAAGATATCGTTCTGCTCCGGGCCAGGTGCGTTCAGTTGCCGGCCATAGTACTGCTTCAATGGCTACTGCACCCGGAGAATTAATAGGACCCGGAGGCAAACCGGTAAAATAATACGTATTATAAGGACTGCCGGCATACTCCTGCAGTTCATCGGCATTCATCCATAATTGGGGTTCTTTACCATCCCTGACCCGCAAATAATTTACTGTGGGTTCAGCTTCAAGAGGCATATCCGCATTCATGCGATTGATAAATACCCGGGCAATTTTATTCATTTCAGAAATAGTGCCTTCAACTTGAACGACAGAGGCAAGAATAATGGCATCATCCAATGTCATTCCCTGTTGTTTGGCTCTTTCATAATATTTCCCCTCAGCAATTTTAGCTTCTGTATTATTCAGGAAGATCCGCAGTATTTGCTGCTCGGTGGCATTGATATCGAAAAGATAAGTATCAGGCCAGAGATAGCCTTGCAGGAGCCATTCTCTGCCCGCACGCTCTTCAATACCGGAAATAAATGAATAGTCTGTGAAAAGAGACGGACGCATCATCATGGCATCCAAAAGTTCCGGACTAAAACGCATACCTGCTTCAATCATGGCATCCCTCATCTGCTCATAGGTCATGCCTTCATAAAAGGTAAGGGAAATCTGCTTAGGCTGCCTGGTTAAGATCAGCATCATCTCATCATAAGTCATATCCGGCAGGAGATAGTGCGTTCCATATTGGTATTGACCATCAAATCCGTTGAATTTGGAAATAAGCTTATACGCAAAGGTGTTTTTTATTAAGCCGGCTTCCTTTAAAGTCTCAGCTATATCATCAGTATTGGATTGCTGGGCTATAAAAATCTCGACAGCACCTTTTGTATCAGCGGTAATCGGAGACTTGCCCTCCCTGTCAAAGCTTTCTGACATCGCATCCAGTCTTTGGTTTTGTTCTTTTACATAACGGAAGCCCAGGAAAAAGCCAACCAGCACTGCGACAATCATCAGGACTATGAGTCCGAGGAATAGCAAGGTTTTTCTAACTTTTCGCGGCATTTATTTTCCTACAACTTATCAAGACTAGATTATTATCGTGTGGTTAAACTATGTACTGTATTATACATCGCTGAAAAAGAGTGGTCAAAACCGGGCTTTACTCACCGGGTGTCACTACCGACTTGGATTCATCGCGGGCAGCTTTACCCTTCCAGCGTAAAATTAACGGGGTGCCCTTGAAATCGAAACTTTCACGCAAGCGATTTTCCAGATAACGCTCATAGGAGAAATGTAAAAGCTTTATATCGTTGATAAAGAACAGTATGGCAGGAGGTGCAACACCGGTCATGGTGGCATAGTAGATTTTCAACTGGCGGCCTTTATACTGAGGAGCCGGATGCATAATGACAGCATCGGCAATAACATCATTCAGCAGAGAAGTCGGCATACGGCGGTGATAGGCTGCATGCACTTCTTCGATAGTCTGCCAGAGCTGATCGATGCCATCACCTGTTTTTGCAGATAAAAATACCACAGGAGCATAAACCATAAAGTTGAAGCGCTGGCGAATCTTTTGCTCATATTCATGGCGCTGCTGCGCCGACTGAGGCATCAGATCCCACTTGTTAACAACAAATATTGCAGCCTTGCCCAGCTGATGTGCCATGCCGGCAACCTTGGTATCCTGACTGGTGATGCCTTCGACTGCATCAATCATTATTAGGGCAAGTTCGCAGCGTTCAACCGCTCTTTTTGTGCGCAAAGTGCTGACATATTCGATGGAGTCATCAATTTTGCTTTTGCGCCGCAAGCCTGCGGTATCTATAAAACGATATATCTGATCCTTATGCTCAATATCGCTGTCCAGTGAGTCGCGCGTTGTTCCTGGAATATCCGAAACAATGCTGCGTTCCTCACCCAGAAGTTTATTGGCTAAAGAGGATTTACCGGCATTAGGGCGGCCAAGAATAGCTACAGCTATCTGATCGAAATCCCCTCCGTAATCAACAGCCGGAGGAAAATCCTTGATTATTGCATCCAGGAGTTCAGACAGCCCCAGTTTGTGTGTAGCGGAAATCGCAACTGTATCGGCAAAGCCCAATTCATAAAAAGAATAGAAGTCGGGCGGCGGGTCACCGGGAACATCTATCTTATTGACTGTGCAGACTACTGGTTTCCCACTCTTGCGCAATCTCCGGGCAATATCAAAATCTATGTCGGAAATGCCCATATTGATATCCGTTACAAAGCAGATTACATCTGCCATCTCAATAGCGATATCAACCTGCCGGTGCATCAGATCCTGTAAGCTGTCTTTAGATCCGGTCTCAATGCCGCCGGTATCTATCAGCACAAAGTCATGACCCGCCCAGTCAGCGTCAGTCATAATACGGTCACGGGTAACACCGGGCTCAGGCCCGACAATCGCCAGCCGTTTTCCGGCAAGCGCATTGAAGAGGGTTGATTTCCCGGTATTAGGTCTACCTACAATTGCTAAGATCGGCTTTTTCATCAATTTCACATTTTTCTTAACATGAAAAAGCAACGAGCCTGTGGCACGCTGCTCCATTCACGAAAAAAGTCAGATTTATTATTCTTCTGAGCTTACTACTTCTCTTCCCTTGTAATATCCACAATTTTTGCACACCATGTGTGATGCTTTCAGTTCATGACACTGTGGACACTCGGTAAGATTCGGAGTCGCTCTCTTTTTCCAGTTAGCGCGACGTGAGCGTGTTCTTTGTTTTGAAGATTTCCCCTTAGGAACAGCCATATATGCCACCTCCCCTTAATAGTCGTTATTTTCAAAAGTATAAATATTTTTAAGTTAATATTTTATGCCTGTAGCATTATGAAGGATGTGACCATTCTTGTCAAATATCTGCGCAGCTTTCAGTACTCTTCTCAGCCTCTATTTCAAGTAACAGTTTTGTGCTGATGGCATGTCTGTTATCAACAGCTAGAGCGTAACCCAGCTCAATATTCCCCCCGAGATCAGACAAGGATCCTTTTGCTTCATGAGTAAGCAGCGACAGCCTGATCAGGCCGTAAGGCGTCTCAAACTGCTCCAGCTGCTGGTCACCCTTGTTAAAAGACAGCTGCATCTCTATCTGGCCGGTGCGGGCCAGAGTTATTTGTCCATCCGGATACAGGGACAGGCTGGTTCTGGTCCCTTCCATTCCGGTTGCTGCGCTCTCATCATAAGAAACTACCCAGGAATCATCTTCTGAACGATGCCGCAGTGTGCCGACAGTGGATAAACGTACAGGACGTTGCTCCTTGCCGTCATACCACTGGCTGCTCGTAAGCAGAATCCGAGCCATTTGCCTGTCATCAATTGATCCGTAAGTTTTCATTCTGTGAATTGAGGCTTCCTTTCAGCGTTCAAATCCTTCCGCATTTTTGATGTCTACATGGTGCACACCTTCGATCTCAATGTCAAGGATACGCTCAATATTCTGCTCAATTCCCGGTCTGACTTCTGTAACATAAAAGCTCACATCGGATTTGTGTTTCTTTTCATTTTGCAAATCCATTGAACTCAATCTTTCTTTCACCTCACGCGCTACCGCCTTGCTGCAATCCACAAGTTGTGTTTTCGGCAGTGACTTTTGAATAACATTTTCTAAAAATGGAAAATGCGTACAAGCCAGAATCGCTATGTCGGGCTCTTCCTGTTCTCTCATACCGCCAAGGTAGTATTCTGCCCTCTCTTCTGCCAGCGGTCCCTCCCAGTTACCCTCTTCTACCAGCTGAACGAAATCCTGGCAGGCCGCTTGTATTACGATCGGTTCCGGCAAGTTATTATCTGTAAAAGCGCGGGGCAGTTCTCGGGCAAAAATCCCGTTGTTAACTGTCGCTTCAGTGGCAAGAACGGCGATTTTTGCTGCATCACTGCTGGCTGCAGATGCTTCCATGGCTGCTTTAATACCGTCATTGATTACGCCGATGACCGGCAGGGAGCCGGCTCTTTCCTGGGCCGCATCCAGAGCAATAGCGCTGGAGGTATTGCAGGCAAAGACGATCAGCTTAACACCTTGACTCATGAAAAAATCTACATTATTCAAAGTGTCATGACGTACAGTTGCCGGTGAGTTACGACCGTATGGTGCATTGGCGTTATCTGCCAGATAAACAAAGTCTTCCCGGGGCAGGAGTTTCAATAATTCGCGCAAAACAGTAAGCCCGCCCAGTCCGGAGTCAAAGACACCGATCGGAGCAGACTTCGCTACACGATTGTATGTTTTAGTCATCAGTAGGCTTTCCCCCAGATAACATTACAGCTTGCAGGTTTACCGCATACATAGCACGTGTCGCTGCTACTGGTTTTATCTTCTGTAATACAACGGGAAGTCGCGCCTGTACGCTCTTTCACCTCTGCCTCGCAGTCGGCGCTGCCGCACCAGCAGCCTTTAACAAAGCCGGCTTTGTTTTCCAGCAAATCAAAGAACTCTTCACTGCTGTGGGCTGTATAAAAATGAGCTTCGCGGTGAGCTTTCGCTTTGTCAAACAGGCGCTGACGATACTCCGTCAGCAGGACGGGAATTCTTGCTTCAAGTTCATTCAGGGGCACATTTATTTTTTCACGATTATCCCTGGTCACCAGAACACAGCTGTTGTTTTCAATATCCCGGGGACCGATTTCCAGACGTAAAGGAACGCCTTTCATCTCATACTCTGAAAATTTCCAGCCGGGCATGCGGTCACTGTCATCCAGCTTCACACGATAACTTTGTTTCAGGAGCTGATGGATTTCAGCGGCTTTCTCCAAAACCCCTTCTTTATGCTGGGCAACAGGAATAATCGCTATCTGTATGGGTGCTACAGCCGGCGGCAGTACCAGTCCGTCGTCATCACCGTGCACCATGATGATGCCGCCGATTGAACGGCTGGAAACACCCCAGGATGTCTGATGCACATACTGCAGCTGGTTATCCCGATCGGTATATTGAATGTTGAATACTCTGGCAAAACCATCACCAAAGTAATGTGAAGTCCCTGACTGCAAAGCTTTGCCATCGTACATCATGGACTCAACTGTATAGGTTGTTTCCGCTCCGGCAAATTTTTCGCTCTCGGTTTTCACACCTTTAATCACCGGTATGGCCAGAGTTTCTTCAAAGAAATTTGCATACAGGTCCAGAATATCTCTGGTTTCTTTTATTGCCTCTTCTGCACTTGCATGAGCAGTATGACCTTCCTGCCAGAAGAATTCCCGCGTACGCAGAAATGGACGCGTTGATTTTTCCCACCGGACAACTGAAACCCATTGATTGTACAGTTTGGGCAAATCGCGCCAGCTTTCAATTACGTCGGAATAATGGTCGCAAAACAAGACTTCCGAGGTCGGGCGCACACAGAGACGCTCAGACAATTTTTCTTCGCCGCCATATGTTACCCAGGCAACTTCAGGGGCGAAACCGTCAACGTGGTCCTTTTCCTTTTGCAGGAGGCTTTCCGGGATAAACATGGGCATGATAACGTTCTCGTGACCGGTTTCTTTAAAGCGACGGTCCAGATTATCCCTGATCAATTCCCACATGGCAGTAGCATACGGCCGCACAACCATGCAGCCCCGCACTGCTGAGTAAGAACTCAGTTCAGCCTGCGTCACAATATCGGTATACCACTGCGAAAAATCTTTATCACGCGATGTGATAGCCTTAACCAGTTTTTCTTTTTTACTCATGTTCATCTCTCAATCTGATTTATATTAATTTATTACAGCACAGTAACACTAGTGCTGAGATTTTTCCGTCACCGAACATTTATCCAAATCAAGCATTTCCACGGTTTGTCTGGCAATGGACAATTCTTCATTGGTAGGGATAACAAAAACTTCTACCTGAGAATCTTCAGCTGAAATTTTGCGTTCTTTGCCTCTGACCTGGTTAGCTTCCGGATCCAGCCTGACACCCAGATAAGACAATCTGTCACAAACAGCCTGACGCATTTTCGGATCATTCTCACCTATCCCCGCTGTAAATACAATAGCTTCCAGCCCGTTTAATACAGCAGCGTAAGAAGCAATGATTTTACTTGCCTGATAGTAGAACATGGATAAGGCCAGTTGCGCGCGCTCATTGCCGGCGTCTGCAGCCGCTTCCAGATCGCGAAAATCTGAACTTACTCCGGAGATTCCTTTGACACCACTTTCGGAGTTCATAATTCTATCGACATCTTTGCAGGAGATCCCTTCAAGTTCAGCAATAAAAGGAACGATTGCAGGGTCAATATCACCACAGCGAGTACCCATGATAATGCCGGCAAGAGGAGTCAGACCCATCGAAGTATCTAAGCACTTTCCACCTTTAACTGCTGCAAAAGAAGACCCGTTACCCAGATGGCAGCTGACTAATTTCAAGCTGCTGGCCTTGAATTTGCTCAGCTCAGCACAGCGCCTGGACACAAACATATGACTGGTGCCATGGAAACCATAACGACGAATCTGGTGTTTTTCATAGTAACGATAAGGCAGACCATACATATAGGCTTCCGGAGGCAGGGTCTGGTGAAATGCAGTGTCAAAAACGCAGACTTGCGGCACTCCCGGCATAAGCTTCTCACAAGCTTCTATTCCCATCATGTTGGCGGGGTTATGCAAGGGTCCCCAAACATATGTCTGGCGGATAGATTCTTTTACTTCCTCAGTAACGATGGCAGGCTCAGAGAAAATCGGTCCGCCGTGTACGACACGGTGACCAATACCATTGATTTCGCTTAATGATTTTATAATTGGATGATCAGGGTCTAAAAGAGCATCGACCATGCGCTTAGCAGCGTCTCTGTGGTCCTTCATTTCAAATTTTTCTTTTTCGATCTTGTAGCCATTGCTGTTCGAATGACTGAATAAGGATCCGCCAATGCCGATACGCTCACACACCCCTTTGGCCATGACAACTTTATGCTCGAAATCAAGTAGCTGATACTTCAAGGACGAGCTGCCGGAATTGATAACTAAGATATTCATTATTTACTCCTCAATATTATTACTATTTTATTCTTCACTTTCCTGAGTACTCTGCACGCAGGTAAGGGCTACGACACCGACAATATCTTCTGTACTGGCGCCACGGGAAAGGTCATTAACCGGTTTAGCAATGCCTTGCAGAATCGGTCCGTAGGCGTCAGCCTTGCCCAGACGCTGAACCAGTTTATAAGAAATATTGGCTGCATTCAGATCAGGAAAGATCAGGCAATTGGCATGACCGGCAATTTTGCTGTCCGGTGCTTTTAAGGCTGCCACTATGGGAACCAGTGCACTATCAGCCTGCAGCTCACCTTCAAGGAGGATGTCCGGATTCTTTTCTTTAGCCAAAGCAGTAGCTGCCGCCACTTTTTCTACCGACTGCCCCTTACCGCTGCCTAAAGTTGAAAAGGATAACATTGCGACACGAGCTTCCTTCCCCGTCAGCCTTTCAAAAGATTCAGCTGATGAAAGCGCGATCTCGGACAGCTCATCAGCATCAGGATCTATCATAAGCGCAACATCGGAAAAGAGCAGCAGACCGTCTTCGCCAAACTCCCTCTGCGGAGTATCAATCAAAATAAAAGATGAAACCAGCTTGGTGCCGGCTTTCGTCCGCAGTATCTGTAAGGCAGGACGCAGGGTATCAGCAGTACTGTGTACAGCTCCCGCTACCAATCCATCAGCCAGACCCGCTTTAAGCATCATCACACCAAATGGAATTGCCTTAGCCATTTCTTCAGCAGCAGCAGACTCAGAACAGCCTTTATGCTTGCGCAGCTCCCAATATTTCTGATTAAACTCTTCCCGTAAAGTGCTCGTGGCCGGATCTTCAAATCTGGCTTGAGATAAATCCAGGTCCGGATGCAGCTGGCAGATCTTATCTTTTTCGCCAATCAAAACAATGTCCGCTATCCCCTCAGCCATTATTTTGGCCGCTGCCGCCGCAACTCGCGGATCATCACTTTCGGGCAGCACAATAGTTTTGTCTGCAGCTTTCGCTTTCTGTAAAACCTTCTCCATAAAAGTCATTTGCGTCCCCTCCCCTATGCATAATTGCACAACGCTGAAATTATACCATAAGGAATAGCGCCTTTCCCAAAAAAAGGCGCTATTTCCTATCTGAACTGACCAAATCTCAGTGATTTAATTTTAGCTGTTTTCAGCCCGAAAAATATTCCGCTCTATTAGAACTTTCCACTGGAACCGCCAAAGGTCCTGCCGGACGAGCTGGTATGAGTGGTACTGCTGCTGCCTCTTCCGCCGCCGCTCCTGGTCTCCGTGCTCCTGGGGATAGCTGTTCGTGCCAGTGACGACGATAAGAAAAAATCATTGGAGTTTGCTATCTGCATACTATTATCCAGCAAGTAGGAACTCGCACCTGAACTAAAGCCGACTGAGGTCAGTGGTGCTTTAAGACCTTTCATAATTAAGGCTGTCAGCAATAAAGCAATGGCGGGCGGAAGAATATAAAAGCTAAAGGGACGGCTGACTTTCTCCTCCGCAAAAATCCCTCTTTCCGCATTGTCCAGCGTCTTTTCACTGAAGTCAGTCAGGTCTGAAAAGGCTCCATACATATTGTCGTCACGTAAAGACGGCAGAATTGCATCAAGTAGCTGTTCCTGTGCATAGTCATTAAAAATTTCGATGGCCTCGCCATGTGTGGCAATAGCCCAATCTCTATCTGCCATGCTGATCAGAAATAACATACCGCTGTGGGAGGGTCCTAAACCCAAATTTTGATTTTCAAAATATGAATCTGCATAGTCTGTTGGATTAAGTATAGAAATATCTTCACCCAGAGTCAGGATGACAATATCAGTACCATAACGTTCACTGATGCGATCAAGCTCCGCTGCCAGGGCTGAGCGCTGGTCGTCTCCTAACAGCCCCGCCTGATCATCGACTCTGTATGATGCGGCTGAAGCTCTGACAGGATTATACTGCAGGAGGAACACCAGGGCGAAGGCTAGTAGAAGCAGCGAAAAGTGAGCCGGCTTTTTTTTGTAATTATATTTACTCATACAGCACTCCCATCTACCACAAAAGGAAAAACAGCAAAAAGATCAGACCGGTCAGTAAGGCTGCCATGATAAGGAAAGTCCGCCAATAGGCCTTCTTGTCCAGAGGCAGGTTACCCACGAGCTTGCCGCTTTGCCCATTCATGGCGAAGGTATATAGCTGGTCTTGCCATTTGGTGTTTAGAATCCACACGGGAAGCAGAGCATAGTTGATTTTTCCATTTTTCATCTTAATGGAACTGCTGACGGAACGAACTGAATCATAGCCGCGGATTGATTCCATAAAGGACTGTTCCGTACTGGTCTTGATGCGAGTGTTGGCGCGTTCAATACTGTCGGATGCGTCGACATCATATCTATTTGCCAGAAAGCCGGATAAGTAAGCAGTGTCAAAAGGAACTGCCGCTTCGCAGTCAAAAGGTTCAATTGATTCCATCAGATCATCAGGCATCCTGCTGGAACCGTCCACGGGAATCTGCTCAAAACGCACAGAACCTTCACGGTAGACAGCATACTTATTTGTTTCTGTATAGTTAAAGTTTGAATCACTCCACATACGGCTGCGAATAGCTTCATAGCTGATTCTGGCATCGACATCTGCATCAAAAAGCCAGAAGGGCACATAGACGCCTTTGATTTCGTCAATATGGTGCTCGTCCTTAAAGACCTTGGGAACAAAGCGCTTATCCTTCATATGCCTCTTCAGTGCCATTTTTGCGGCTTCCCTGTCCAGCTGGAAAGGCACCAGCAGATCCGGTTTAAGATCACCGGAGAACTGTGACGGTATAATTACAGAGTTGTCACAGTAGGGACAGGAAGTAGCGGCTATAGTTGCGTCACCAAGGACTTCACCGCCACAGGAAGGGCAGGAATAGGTCAGCAGTTGATCTGCCTCCCCTTCCTGCCAGTTTTCTTCTTCAAAAGACCATGGCATATGGTCAGGCTCTTCACTTCCGGAGAGTTCTTCATTCCCCTCAAAAGCAGTGGGTGAGTATACATTGCTGCACATACTGCAGACCAGCTGCTGCAATTCAGTATTAAATAAAACTGCTCCCCCACAGTTGGGGCACTTATATTGCTCTAAAGTTGACATCTGCATCCTCCGCCAGGTCTACGAATATATCGGACGAGAGTTTTGTTTTATTCTGAAACCCTGTCACCTTCATCAAAGACATCGCCGCATTCAGGACAGAATTTCGGTGGATTATGCGGGTCTTCCGGTTCAAAACCGCATTTGTCACAGCGATAGAGCGGGGCACTCGGAGGTTTAGCCTTACCGCATTCTTTGCAGAACTTGCCCTGATTAACTTCACCGCAGGAACACTGCCAGCCCGGTTCTTCCTTCGGCTTAGCTTCTCCGCACTCTTTACAGAACTTACCTGTGTTGGTGGTCCCACATTTACAGGTCCAGCTGTCAGCGGAAGCTTTAGCTGCAGTTGCTGCCTGTGAAGCTGCTTCAGCCTGTTTCTGATCGCCCATACGGAAGAGGGCTGCTGCATCAGCTCCGCCGGCTCCCTGCGCCATACCAAGTCCCATAAAGCCTGTAATAGCGCCGCCTTCATTGCTGGCAGCACCTCTCATGGCATCAGACTGTGCCGCAACCAGAGTCGCTGCAGCGTAATTCGGATCACGCATCATAGCAGCACGCTGTGCCTGCTTGATCAAGTCTTCATCTTCCGGCGGCAGTGTTACTGAATTAAGACCGATACTGACAATCTCCAGACCACGTAATTCTGTCCATTGCTCAGAAAGCTCTATCTTCAATGCGTCGGCAATTTCCTTGTTCATACCGACCAACTGATTGGGGCGTACTCCCAGAGTTGAGATGCGTGCAAAAGCTGGTGCCAGATAATGCAAAAATTCTGATTTCAGCTGTGAGTCAATCTCATCCCGCCGATAGGATCCTTCTACATTTCCTGTTACATTTTTGTAAAAAAGCAGAGGATCAGCAATTTTATATGAATATACTCCGTTAGCCCGAACTGATACATCGATGTCAAGATTGATATTCGCATCGACAACACGGAAAGAAATCGGATTTGGCGTTCCGAATTTGTTGCCGATAATTTCCTTGGTGTTGACATAGTAGACACGCTGATCTTTTCCGGTATCACCGCCATAGGTGAAACGTTTGCCTATGGTCTGGAAGGTTTTCTTGATACTGTCACCAAGATTACCGGAAAAAATGCTGGGTTCGCTTGAACTATCATAGGTGAACTCACCCGGTTCAGCCGAGACTTCAACAATTTCGCCCTGATCAACGATGATCATGCATTGGCCGTCAGCAACAGCGATGCCGCTGCCGTTGGAGATAATATTATCGTGTCCCTTGACGTTTGATGAACGGCTGCCAATTTGTTTTTGTCCTCTGACCAGCAGAGTATTAGCATCTAATGAATCACAGTAGAAAAACTCTTTCCACTGATCTGCCAATGTTCCTCCTAAAGCGCCTATTCCGGCTTTAATCAGTCCCATAACTACTCCTTATGTACCTTTCTTTTATTGGGTTGCATAACCCGGCCAAAACTGGATTCGATCAAAATGCTGCCACTTAGAACCAAGCATACATTTGATAAGCATAAATACTATTTTTGTAAGTATACTAGAAAAACATACATAATTCTTCACCGGCAAAACATTTCTTAGGCATGTTATGCTGGTTATTAGCAAAAAAAGGTAAATGAAAAAAGATTAATATGGAAACATGTGGCATTGTAAGTGAATTTAATCCCTTCCATCGCGGGCACCAGGAGCTGATCAGGCAGATCCGGGAGAAGTTTTCGGCTGATGTCGGCATTGTTGCCGTTATGTCTGCTTCTTTCACCCAGAGAGGTGAACCGGCTCTCTGCGATATTTCTCATCGCGTACGTGCAGCTCTTAAGGAAGGTGTTGACCTGATAATTGAAATCCCTGTCAGCTTTGTCTTGTCTTCTGCTGAAAGCTTCGCTGCAGCCGGCATCAAGCTGTTGCAGGCCAGCGGTATTGTGCGCAATCTGGCTTATGGCAGTGAAGACTGCGATGCTCCGGAGCTGATTAAAGATCTTGCCACTTTTCTCTCAGATGAAACTGCAGAATTCAAATTATCACTCGATCAGAATATTCGTCAGGGTATGGGTTTTGCTGCAGCCCGTCAGGCTGCGGTCAGCGAGTGTCTGCATGATAAGAGAGCCGGAGCTGTCTTAGCAAACAGCAATTCCATTTTGGCTGTCGAATATGAGAAAGCTATTCTCAGGAGCGGAAAAGAACTAGCCACGCATCCCCTGCCCCTGTATCACAAAGACCTGTTTTCCGCCAGCAAGATCAGAGATTTAGCCGCTGAGGCAGTATCCGGCAGACCGGAAGACAGCAAAGCCAATCTGCTGCGTCTGCTTCATCCTTATATGACTCCAATCTCCCTGTCTGAGCTGATCTCGGCTTACCAGGAACAGGAAGCCGTGGTTTTTCTGCACCACTTCGCTCCCCTGGTCCATAGTCAGGCTATTTGGCAGGACCGTGAGCACCTGGCTGCTATTCAGGGTATGCAAAACGGCCTTGCTGACCGCTTTATCAATCATCTGGCAAAACTGGACTCGAAGCTGAGTGCGGAGACTTTCTCTGACTGGCTTGAATCCATTGCAACACGTGCTTTTCCTCTGTCGCGCGTACGCCGTGCCCTGCTGTCCGCTATGCTGAACATCAGCCAGGAAGACACTCAAAGTTCAGAGCCTGAATTTTTGCGCATTCTCGGCTTTTCCAAACGCGGCCAAACTTTATTAGCTTATATGAAGGAAAGCGCTAGTCTGCCGGTGATAACGCGCAGCGCTGACTGGCAGAAAGTTACCGGCAGATCAGGGCTGCTGCAGAAAGACTTGTGTTTTACTGCCGGAAATCTCTGGATATCATGTCTTAAGGGTCCTCATAATTTGGAAGAAACACGCCGGATCATACGCAGCTGAAGAATTTGCACAAATCAAAGCAAGTGACTATAATTGGCTTTCACAGTATATAATTTGTGATGTTTTTAAAGAAAGAAGGAGTAGGTCATGTCTGAAAGAAATGTTTATGATGTTTTGCTGGAGCGCGGCTACATAGAGCAGCTCACCCATGAGGAGGAAGTGCGTGATTATCTAAATCAGAAAGGCGCTACTTTCTACATTGGTTTTGACCCTACAGCAGACAGTCTTCATATCGGTCATTTCATTCAGCTGATGGTAATGACTCATCTGCAGCGTGCCGGCCTGCGTCCGATCGCCTTGATGGGCGGAGGCACCGGACATATCGGTGACCCTAGCGGACGCACTGATATGCGCAGCCTGATGACCAAAGAAACTATAGACCATAATGTTGACTGCTTCGTCAAACAGATGTCACGCCTGATTGATTTTTCCAACGGCAAGGCAATCATTGATAATAATGCTGACTGGATCCTGAAGCTGAATTACATTGATTTTCTACGCGAAATCGGCATACACTTTTCAGTGAACCGGATGCTGACTCTGGACAGCTATAAAAACAGGCTGGAAGCTGGCTTATCTTTTTTTGAATTCAATTATATTCTTCTGCAAGCCTATGACTTTCTCCACCTCTACCGCAAATATGATTGCAGATTGCAGCTGGGCGGCAGTGACCAATGGAGCAATATAATTGCAGGAGCTGACCTGATCCGGAAAGTTGAGCAGGGCAACGCTTATGGCATGACCTTTACGCTGCTGACTAACAGTGCCGGTGATAAAATGGGCAAAACTGCCAAAGGTGCTGTCTGGCTGGATGAGAACAAGTTCTCAGTTTACGATTTCTACCAGTACATGCGCAATGTTGATGACGCTGATGTTATTAAATTTATGAAGCTGCTGACTTTCATGCCTCTGGAAGAAATCCAGGAATATGCTGCATTGACCGGCTCTGACCTGAATCAGGCTAAAGAAAAGCTGGCCTTTGAAGTAACTAGTTTAGTTCATGGCAAAGAAAAAGCATCTCGGGCTGAGGCTGCTGCAAAAGCGCTTTTTAGCGGTCAGGGCAACTTATCAGAAAGCCCGGCACTTGTCTTAAATTTCAGCGAAATGGAAAAAAGTTTAGTCGAAATTCTGGCAGACAACAAGATTGTTTCCTCTCGCAGTGAAGCCAGACGTCTCGTGCAGCAGGGCGGGCTTTACCTCAACGATGAAGCTGTCAATGATCTTGGAAAAATGCTGACCAGCTCCGATCTGGACCAGGATCAATCCTGCATCATCCGGCTGGGCAAGAAACGTTATTATATCTTACGTTTTGAAAACTGATAAACAATCAGATAAGAGAATTCGCAAACAATCCGCTCCCGAGCGGATTGTTTGCCTTAGGATTAATTTCAGTCTGCAGCAGTAAGCAGCAACATTACCGTGCCACTTTCAAGCGAAACAATTGGATCAGCCTTTGCGCCCGGCAGCGGACGATTAGATACTGCAGCAGCTCTATTGTAAGGCAGCTCTGCCTGCTCTAGCTCCCATTTTAGTCCTGATAAGCTAAAACCCTTCACTTTATCATCCAGAGGTATAGCGGAAAATACCGGTTCAGGATCTTCTGACAATCTGCTGGCGGCAAGCAGTGCCGGTGCGAAGGCTGCTTGCTGCTGCACGCTGCCGGCCAGTATACGCACCAGGCTAAGCCCGTCTGACAGATAAAGCAAGGCGCCTGAGCGTGCCAGGCTGGCTGCCAGCAATACATTGGTCCAACTATGATCCCAACGCTTGCCGAAAGGAAACAGAATTAAGAAGCTCAAAGCGGAAAGATCTTGCGCCCGGCGAAAATTACCGGTCAGAGACTGGGCGAACTGCTCTTGGTCCTGGCCGGCAAATGCTGCCAGTAGTAATGCTTTACTATTGATTTCCTTGCCGGATTCAGCAAGATAAAGTGCCAGAGAGACTGCCAGTTCGCCGTCAGTATAATCTTTATCCCGGGGAAATAATAATTGAATGCTTTTGTCAGGAAGGCTCATTTGCGCCGAATCGTTATCGCCGATAACCCAGTCCGGCGCAATTCCGGCTCTGATCAGAATATCTGCGCCGCCGTCAGCTGCAACGATGGTATCAGCTAAGGCACAGAGACGCCTTGCGCCCGGAAGATCAGCGCAATCTCCTGCCAAGGAAACGACACAATTAAACACGTTTTAACTCTCGGTCCAATTCCCGCATATCCAGCTGAAAAGCCTTAGCTTCCAGTCCCGGATCATCAGCTAAAAAGATAGCGGAACCTGCTACCACCATATCAGCACCGGCCCGCATCACTTCGCCTAAGTTATTACGGGAAATTCCACCATCCACCTGCAGCCGCACCGCATAGCCGGACGCATCAATCATGGCGCGGGCAGAACGAATCTTTTCTGTCATCTGGCGAAGATAGACCTGACCGCCAAAACCCGGGTTAACCGTCATCAGAAGCAGCAGATCCAGATCAGGAAGCAGGTATTTCACATCTTCCAGCGGAGTCGCAGGACTCAGCGAAATCCCGGCATAACAGCCTGAGGACCTGATTTCACTCAAGACTCTTTGCGGATGAAGACTGGCCTCACGATGAAAGACCAAAGAAGAGGCGCCTGCAGCCACGAAATTCTGAATTTGCCTTTCAGGATTTTCAACCATCAGATGCACATCAAGTGCTTTATCAATTTTTTTACTTAGTTGTTTTACCATCTGGGAACCGAATGTAATCAAAGGTACAAAGGATCCATCCATCACATCACAATGCAGCAGATCGTAATTGTCATTTAAGGCAGCAACCGACTTGCTGAGATCCGACAAATCTGCCGCCAAAATCGAAGGACACAGGAGAGTCTTGCGGTCCGTCCAGTCCGAACATCTTTTCATTTTTCTCCCTCACTTCCAAATTAAAGCTTAAGCATCTCCGTTGGGAGTATCAGTTGCAGGCTCTGTCGTAGGATCCGGTGCCGGATCTGTCACCGGTGGTGTTGCTGGCGTTGGGTTCGTGTATGCTTCATAATCGGCAGCATCACCCCAGGTCAACACAATTGCATCCTTGTTCGGCGTAAACTCCGTACCGGCTTCAATATTTTGTGCCAGTATGTAAATATTTTTCTTGTCTGCGCTCGTATTGGGATTGAGGCCGGAACTTGATGCAGGCCAGCGCTGTACGCTATATTCCAGAACGCCCAGAGATGACAGCAGCGAATCAACTGCCGACTGTGTTTTACCTTCAAGCTTCGGCATGATCCTGACGGCTGAAGTGGTTGTCGGATTTTTATAATCATAAAGATCTTCATAAGTACCGACTTCCAATATTATGGGTGTTCTTGCCGGAACCTCCGTACCGGGCGCAGGACTTTGTTTGATGACATACTTGTCATTTTCCGGAATCGGGTCACCGGTATAAGAAATCTCAGAACCCACAAGCAAGCCCTTGTCCTCAATCAAGGAACGGGCAGATCCGATCGGCATCTCCTGCACATCCGGTACGCGGACATTTTCAGGACCGGAACTATAAATTACTTCAATATTCTCGCCGCGGGGCAGTTCCGAACCGCTTGAAGGAACAGTGCGAATAACTATATCCTTGGGGATAGTATCGGAGAATTCGGGGGTGAAATATGGCAGGAAGCCTTCAGTACGCAGTTTTTGCTCCGCCATTACCCTGGTATCCCCTTCAACTTCCGGCACGACCACAGAATCCTGACCGCTTGAAATATACAGAGTCAGCTTTTGACCTTGAGGACGTATCTTCAGGGATCCGTCAGACTCGGGTTCCTGGCGGAAAATAATACCTTCCAGCACAGATTCATCAACCCTGTAAAGCAGTTCAATCTCCATCCCTGCTCTTTGAAGTTCGTTAAGCCGCTCTATAACTTCATCTTCATCAATCTCTTTGCCGGTGAAGTTGTCCAGTGTGATTTCAGTGTTCACTGTTGGTTTTTCATTACTTGAGAAATTTTTAACCAGCCAGATCGTCAGCAGGGCCAAAAGAACAATAGCGACAGCACTGACTGTAACAACAATCGCAGTATCCCGGTAGCGGGAAGAGCGTCGTTTGTTGTATGTTCTGTCAATATCTCTGACTTTATTGTAATTATTTTTTCTTGACGGCACGCCTAAAGCTGACGTAGACGCAGGTTCGGATCGCTGCGCCGTTTGCGGAATTACTCCGTAAACGCCATTCGGGTCAACCATGAAAGCGTCCAGCTCATCAATAAATTCTCTGGCTGACCTATAGCGGGCAGCCGGATTCTTTTGAATCGCGCGGCCAACAATATCGTCAAGAGCCTTCGGTAATTCCGGTTCATAATAGCTGGGTGGCGGCGGGAATTCCTGCAAATGCTTTATAGCGATAGCAACGGAAGATTCACCGTCAAAAGGCAGCTCCCCCGTCAGCATTTCATAAAATATAATGCCCAGAGAATACAGGTCTGAACGTGTTGTTACTTCACCACCACGGGCCTGCTCCGGAGAAAAATAATGAACAGAACCCATCACCACACCGCCGGTTAAGGTGATAGTGTTCATGCTGGAAGCTCTGGCAATGCCAAAATCAGTGACTTTCGCCACCATATCATCAGTTATCAGAATATTCTGCGGCTTCATATCGCGATGAATAACTTCGCGTTGATGCGCATGTTCCAGAGCCAATCCGATTTGAATCATCAGCGGCGTCGCCAATCTGAAATCCAAAGCACCTTCGCGGCGAATCATATCTTTCAGAGTTTCACCCTGAACATATTCCTGAACGATATAGCGAACATCTCCGTCCTGACCATAATCAAGAACTTTGACAATATTGGGATGGTCCAAACTGGCAGCTGCACGCGCCTCCGTAGCAAATCGGCGCACAAACTCCGGGTCATTGGTCAATTCGTCACGCATGACCTTTAGGGCTACGCCTTCACCATTAGTCAGGTCTTCAGCTAAAAAGACCGATGCCATGCCACCTTGCCCAATAGGCTTGATTATGCGGTAGCGATCGCCAATGACCGTACCCGCTGAAAATTGCTGGGCAGAATTCATGTCTTCCTCCTGATCACACAAAAATTGTGATAACTGTAATATTATCCGGGGCTCCTGCCTCCAGAGATTTCTCAATCATTTGTGAACAAACCTCTTCCGGACTAAGAGAATTGGCTAAAGAAGCGGATATAACATCTTCTTCCAGGACTCCGTGTAAGCCATCGCTTGACATCAGGAAACGATCACCATGAGCACGATCCAGATGTACGTAATCTACGTCAAGAAATTCAGGAAATCCGATAGCCTGAGTTAAAACATGACGGCGGGGATGAACCCGTACTTCATCTGCTGACAGATTGCCGCTGGCTACCATCTCACCTACATAAGTATGGTCCTGCGTAATTTGCTCAAATTCGTCATTACGCAGGCGATAAACTCTAGTATCTCCAATATGCGCAAAATAGAAACTTTCAGGATAGAGAACCCCTATAGTCAGGGTCGTTCCCATTCGATTATTTTCTTCTTTCTCCAGAGATTTCATATAGACATGAATATTCGTCTTCTGAACAGTTTCTATCATAATGTGCCGGATTTCAGCAGGTTCGTTCTTGTGCGGTAACTCTTTTTCAAGATATTCGCTGGCATATGTGCAAGCAAGTCTACTCGCAAGTTCACCACTGCTGTGACCGCCCAGACCGTCTGCAAGGACAAAGATACCGGGCTTCTCTTCTTCCAGAAGTACAACATAATTATCTTCGTTCCGGTCTCGCACTAAACCCCTATCAGTTTGTGCCGCGTATTGCATGCTGGTCTACCTCGCTCTTCCTATAAACCTTCAGCTTTATCATCCGGAAGCTGCCGTCTCAATTGGCCACATGCTGCATTGACATCAAGTCCCAACGAGCGTCTGAGAGTAGCATTGATTCCATGTTTACTCAATTCTTCCTGAAAACTGTTCACCTTTTCTTTCGAACTGGGTTCAAATCCCAAACCCGGTACAGGGTTTGCCGGTATCAGGTTAACGTGACAGTTACAGCCTCTCAATTTACTTGCAAGTTCTCTCGCCTGTTCACGGCTGTCATTTACATTCCTGAACAAGGCATATTCAAAAGTCACGCGCCTTCCGGTGCGTAACGTCCACTCTTGCGCAGCAGCTAGCAGGTCATCAAAATGATAAAGCCTGGCAATCGGCATCAATTGCTCACGCAATTCCTGATTTGGTGCATGCAGCGAAATTGACAAAGTGATTGGCAAGACTTCTGCGGCTAATACTAGCATTTTGTCGATTAATCCGCAAGTTGACACTGTCATATTGCGGTAGCTCATGCCCAGACCAAATTCAGGATCATGCAGGCGTTTCAGGAAGTCTATCAGTGCTTCCAGATTATTTAGCGGCTCCCCGGTACCCATAATTGTAACATTGCGAATCCGCTGATTCACCAGACGGGCTGACTGAGCGACCTGGGCAAACATTTCACCGCTGGTGAGTTTACGTCCGTAACCTGCCAGGCTGGAAGCACAAAAAGCACAACCCATGAGGCAGCCGGCTTCTGAAGAAATGCAGCAGGAAATGCCAAAGCGGTAGCGCATTAAAACCGTTTCAATCCTTTGTCTGTCATGGAGCTCATAGAGGAATTTAATGCTGTCCCTGTCTTGCGAATCAAGTTCCTTCACAACAGCCAGACCACAGCGTTTAAAAGTATCAGACAGTTGTTCACGCAAGTCCAATGAGAGATTAGTCATCTCCGAAAAGTCACTGACACCTTTTCGCTGCCACTCCAGCATCTGTCTGCCTCGAAATGGAGGCAAGGCTAATTCATCAGACAAGCTTGTCAGCTCAGACGATGACAAATCATAGAAAAATTCATATTTGTATTCTTTATTAGTACTGACCAATTCCTTCAAGCTACTTTCCCTCAATTCAGGCCCGCCGCATCCGCGCCAGATAAAAACCGTCTGAACCGTCGCGGTGTGCCAGTAAGCTGACATCACCGTGAAGCTCATTGCGTTCAGCAGAAACATCATAAGTTTGCATTAAAGCATCCGGCAACTCAAGCCGCAGGTTGTCCAGAGTAAAATCCTTGCCTCTGTCAGATTCAAGAAACTTCTTGATCTGACCGCTATTTTCATCAGGGTTGATGGTGCAGGTGGTGTAAAAAAGCCAGCCGCCGGGAGCCACCAGGCAGGCCGCTTCCTGCAAAATCGACTCTTGCAGAGTTTTTAGGCGCTCGATAGCCTGATAACAGGCACGCAATCGTATTTCCGGTCTGCGGGCCAGCAGACCTAATCCGCTGCAGGGAACATCACAGAGCACAAGATCAAAAACACTGTCAAAAGGCAGAGCTTTGCTGGCATCAAGTACCCTATAGCCGATGTTCCGGTGATTACGGCTTTCCATAAAGCCGCGGACCAGCTCCAGCCGCTCTGCCGAAACATCGCAGGCTGTCAGCTGAGCTTCCGGGCTCAGGCGCTCTGCCAGGTGCCCTATCTTCCCTCCGGGAGCAGCACAAAGGTCGATCACCTGCAGCCTGTCCCTGCCCAGTAATTCTTCGGGTACAAGAGACCCGGAAAGCATAGCCGCAGAGCTCTGTGCAGTAAAGAGACCTGTTTTATAGGCATAAAGTTCATTAAGTGCCCTGCCCGCCAGTGTTATATTCATTGCTTCTTGCGGCCAGGGAGCTTTCTTTGCCTCCAACTCAACTGCCTCATCCGAAGCTAACCATTGATCCAATTCAGCCTGTCTGCGCAGATCCATACGAACAGTCTGGACAGAAGGAGATTCCAAGGCAGCTACAGCTATTGCCCTGGCCATATCATCACCATACCAATGACGGAATAAGCCATATAACTCAGTACTGAGCCCAAGTTCATAAGCCTGAAGCTTTTTTGCAGGTATGGTAGGTATTTCACGCGACAGACTACGTAAAACCCCATTTGCGTAGGCTGTAGCCCTGCTCCCGCTCAGGAAGCGGATCAGTTTGACGCTTTCGTCAACAGCAGTATGAACCGGCACAGCATAAGAAAAATGCAATTGCCAGGCACCGAGCCTGAGGACATTCTGCATCCAGGGATCCAGCTTCTCAAAAGGTCGTGCAGAGATTTTCTCCAGCCAGGCATCAATAAGTGGCAGGCGGGCCAAAGTGCCATAAATCATGGCAGACGCAAAAGCCCGGTCTCTCGGCAGCAGGTCCGGACTGCTCAGGTGTTTGCCTGCACTCTCATTGGAAAAGCCGCCTTCATTTAAAACATCACGCAAGACCCGGCAGGCAGCCAGACGTGCGGGATCTGCTTTTTCACTTTGACCAGTCATCTCTTGCTACGATTCACGACGACGGGACAGGAGAATAAGACGCAAGAGCGACATAAAGGCTGTAAGTGCAGATGCTACATAGGTTAAAGCTGCAGCTTGCAGAACTTTGCGTGTATCTTTAATCTCTTCCGCAGATAAGATGCCCGAATTTTCCACCAGAACAAGCGCCCTTTTACTGGCATTAAATTCGACGGGCAAGGTCACCAGATAAAATAAAACGGCTGCTGAAAACAAGATTATTCCTGCCATAGTCACAAGTCTGCCGGTATCCGATCCTATAAACAGGCCGATCATCGCCAGATAAGGGCCGAAGCTGGAGCCGATATTGGCAGGACCGACTAAAGCAGAGCGGATGGCATTCGGGGCATAATTCTCTTTCTGCTGCACGGCGTGCCCCACTTCGTGCGCGGCCACTCCAATGGCAGCAATCGATTGTGAATCATAGGTGGATTGAGACAGGCGCAGGACTTCTTCGCGGGGGCTGTAATGATCCGACAGTTGTCCGGGCACCCGTTCTATCATGACATGCTGCAATCCCTGTTCATTCAATAGACGTCTGGCTGCTTCCACCCCGCGATAAGCGGACTGGGACCTGACCTGTGAATATTTACTAAAAGTAGACTTGACTAAAGTTTGCGCGATAAAACTCAGTATGATGAAGGGCACTACCAGGAGGAGGTAGGAACTGTAATATCCGCCTAATAATGAATTCGCGCTAGTTGCTAACAAGACCTGCATAATTCTTCCTTTCTTCCAATCGCTTAGTCTTCAGTCTCAGGAAAACTTTCGAAGCGATATCCCTCTCTATAATTGTGAGCACATGAGGCGCAGCTGATCTGAGCCTTGGAAGCAAACTGAATTTCCAGCAGTTCCAGAACACCTTCGCCGCAAACCACAAAGAAGCCTTCATCCCGGCAGAAGATTGAGCCCGGAGGGAGATTTTTACAATCGGGTCTCACATCTGTAAGCTTGCTGCTGTGAAGTTTAACTCTGCGTCCCTTCAAATAGGAAAATGCCCCCGGCCAGGGATTGAGTCCACGAATCAGATTATGTATCTCCGGGGCTGATTTTGAAAAATCCACCCTGCCGTCTTCACGTGTAAAGGTGCGGCTGTAAGTGGCCTGACTTCCGTCCTGAGCTCTTGCCTGCAATTCTCCTGCCAGATACTGCGGTAAAGCAGTTCGTATCAGATAGCGGCTTTCATCAGCCATTACAGCCATCATTTCACCTGAACTGGCATTGCCGGGTATGATAACTTCTCTTTGCGCCAGAACAGGACCGCTGTCCATCTTCTCATCCATGAGCATCAGGCTGACTCCACTCAGAGTCTCACCTTCTAATATAGCTGTCTGCACCGGAGATGCACCCCGATACTTGGGTAATAGCGAAGGATGAATATTCAGTGATCCTTGCCGGGGAAGATCAAGCACTTTTTTGGGAAGATATTCGCCATAGGCGGCTGTTACATAAAGATCAGCCCTTAATTCCACCAGATCCCGATAAAACCTTTCTGCATCTTCCGCCTGAAAATCAATAACCCTGATCTTGCGGGCCAGAGCCCAGTCCTTGACAGGGGTAGCGAGAAGTTCCGCACGTCGGCCCTGCGGCCGGTCCGGCTGCGTTACTATCGCTGCCGGCAACATCCCAAGTTGCTCCAGTTCGTCCAGAACAGCAACAGATAAATCACTGGATCCGAAGAATACCAGCTTAGGCATTGGCATCAACTCTCTTTGCCGCCGGTTCTTTTTTGCCGGAGTCTTCCCGGCTCCCGTCCTCATCTTCTTCCGCATCCAGCTTGTGCAAGCCACCGGTTGCCCTATCTCTATATAAAATGCCGTAAAGGTGGTCTATTTCGTGGCAAACACAGCGGGCTTCCAGTCCACTGTAAGTCCTTTCAAACTCTTTACCCGTGATATCCTGCGCCCTGACTCTGATTTCTTCAGGTCTGCTGACGATACCGTAGAGGCCGGGCAAAGATAAGCAACCTTCCGCTCCGGTCTGCTCACCTTTCTCATCAAGTAAAACAGGATTAATAAAGGCCGTGGCCTCATTGTCCTCCACAGCATCCATAACAAAAATGCGTTTCAATACGCCGACCTGAGGTGCGGCTAAACCGATGCCATCTTCTGCGCGCATCGTATCAAACATATCATCGATCAATTCCTGAGTACGCTGGTCAAAATCTGTGACCTCACGACTCTTTTTTCTTAAGCTACTATCGCCTTCGAGAAGTACTTTTCTCAATGCCATATCACTACCTCCTTCGTTGCATATTCTATCACAGCCGGAAAATATAGCTGGTTACCAGGCTTACAGCATAGACCAGGGATCAATATCAATACTTACAAACACTTGCTCAGGCAGTTTAGTATTATCAATTGTGATTTGCAAGAGACGGGTCAAAACCTCCACTGAGGGATCTCTGGCAATAATCCGGAAACGGTAACGGTCGCGAAGCTTGTTAATCGGAGCCGGTGCCGCAGCGGAAAGCTCCGTGTTTTTAAAACTGCCTCCATATAGTCTGATCAGACCGGCAGCATTGGCCTGTAACGCCCTTGCTCCTTCAGCTGTATCTTCCACAGAAAAGCCGCGGACAAAGAATACTGCCAGATGCCCAAAGGGAGGATATTGCATTCTTTCTCTGAAACTGATCTCTTCGCGGTAAAAGGTCATGTAGTCCTGGGCTGCCGCTGTACGAATTACAAAGTGTTCCGGCTGCAATGTCTGAAAAAACACCTTGCCCTCTTCCAGTCCACGACCTGAACGGCCGGCCATTTGTGCCATTAATTGAAAAGCGGACTCGGCATCGCGAAAATCTCCGCTTCCCAGCATTTGATCTGCGGATAAAACTGCTGACAGCGTCACATTGTGAAAGTCGTGACCTTTCGCAATCATTTGTGTACCAAGCAGAATGTCAGCTTCTTGCCTTGAGAAAGCCGACAGAATATCATTGTGCGATGTGCGCGATCTGGTCGTATCCTGATCCATCCGCAAAATGCGAGCCTCAGGAAAACACTCCTGCAGGGCTTTTTCAGCCTGCTGGGTTCCCATGCCGACACCACCGACATGCTCACTGCCACAGTTAGGGCAAAGCTTGGGAACAGGTCTGATCCGGTCACAATAGTGGCAGACCATTCGCAAGCTGTCCCCTGTACCGTTCCAGGAGCGCTGATGTGCCGTCAGCGCAACATCGCAGTGATTGCAGCGCATCTGCCAGCCACATTTATGGCAGACGATGGTACGCGAAAAGCCGCGGCGGTTGAGCAGCAGCATGGCCTGTTGCTTTTTGGCCAGGGTCTTGCGCAGTTCTTCTTCCAAAACATCACTTAACAAGCCCTTGCGCCCCCGCATCATCTGCCGGCGCATATCTACTATCTCCACTTTGGCAACACCGTGGCTGCCGATACGCCTGGGCAGAGTCAGCAATTCGGATTTTCCGGTCTGAGATCTGTAAAAGCTGCTGACAGAAGGAGTTGCCGAGCCCAGAACCAGAACAGCATTTTGAAGCATTGCCCGCATACGGGCTATTTCTACGGCATGATAACGTGGTTTTGTTTCAGCTTTGTAGCTGCCTTCCTGTTCTTCATCCACCACGATCAGCCCTATGTTTTCCAGAGGGGCGAAAACTGCAGATCTGGCTCCGACTACAATCTGTACCTGTTTGCTTATTATTTTTTTCCAGGCCTGATAGCGTTCATAGGGAGACAGCCGGCTGTGCAGGATGGCCAGATTTTCTCCAAAACGGCTGCGAAGCCGCCTGGTCATCAAGGGCGTCAAAGAAATTTCAGGAACCAGGATTAATATTTCCTTACCCTGTTGCAGGATCTGCTGAGCTGCCTGCAGATACACCTCGGTCTTGCCGCTGCCGGTGATCCCGTAGAGCATAAACTCTTTCAGTTTGTCCTGATCAGTGCTGGTGGCAGCCGTCACAATACAGTCGATAGCATGTTTTTGCTCCGCTTTGGGATTTTTCGGCTGATCCGGTTCATAATCAGCTGCTTCAGTCTCATCTTTTCTGTCAATGCGGGTACGGAAAAACTCCAGAATACCATTCTTTTCCATTGTTTTGAGTATAGCCTGGCTCACCCCGACTGCCTGTCGTATTTCGCTCAGGGGAGCGCTTTCGTATTCAAGTAAAAACTCGATCACGCGCACATGGTTGATCGATCTCAGGTCTTCACCATCCAGTAAATCCAGAGCCCTGTCTTTATCTGCCAGGCGGGCCGCCAGCATAGAAGTGCTTCCACTGGTCAGCACATAAGGCGGCGACATTGTATCGAGAGCTTCTGCTATGGTACAGAAATACCGGCGTTTCATTTCCCGTGCCAGAATAATCTGCTCCGGAGTCACCACTGCTTCCGGAGTCAGCAGCGAAATAACAGACTTAACTTTTTCTGCAGATATATGTTCGGGAGTTTGGCTCAGAATCTCAGTTACATAGGCACGCTGAGCCCGGGAACGTCGGGCAAAAGGTACGCTGACAACAGATCCCACACTGATACTGCCTGCAAGATTTTGCGGTATTGCATAGGTCCAGGCTGAATCAAAACTGCGGTTAGCGTTGGCGAGATGAACATTTACGTATGAGCTCACAAGTCAACTCCTTTCTATCATATTATCTTAACAAAACTCAATGCTGATCTATGAAAGAAAACAAGTCAATTTGTGTCGATGTCGGCAATTTATCCAAAGCACCGCAGAGACGCAGCTCTTCAATTGCTGCTGAATTGAGGCCTGTTCTCAATTTCAGGTCCTCAATACTGAGAAAATCTTCTTTTTCTCTCTCTGAGACTATCGGCAGAGAAGTCTTTTCACTAATTCCCGGCACCGATGACAGAGGCGGCCTGATCTGGCCCTTATCTTCGACCAGAAAGTTTGTCGCCGCTGAGTGCTCCAGGGATATCGGCAGCATGCTGATACCACGGCGCAGCATTTCACGTACCAGTTCCAAAGTATAATAGATCTTGATATCCGTAGGTGATAAACGCTGCTTACCATCCACAGTTAAAGCCGCCATCCTTCGCTCTATAGCTGTCTGATCCGCCAGCATGTAACTCGAGTCAAAGGAGCCGCGTATGGTGAATGCAGCAGCGTAATATTCCTCCGGATAATAGACCTTAAACCAGGCGATCCTCAGTGCAGAAATGGTATAAGCGACTGCGTGAGCACGGGGAAACATATACTGTATCTTGCGGCAGCTTTCTATATACCAGTCCGGCACACCGCAGGATAGCATCAGCTGCTCCTGTTCTTCCGTCATGCCGCGGCCCTTTCTCACTCTTTCCATGATAGCGAAAGCGTCCTTTTTAGGCAGATTATAGGAGAGCAGGGTCGTCATGATGCCGTCGCGGCAGCCAATGACATTATCTATGGTACAGCAGCCGTTTTTAATCAAATCCTGTGCGTTGCCGGCCCAGACACCGGTCCCGTGTGAAAGACCGGAAAGCTGTATTATATTATCGTATGTTTTCGGTCTGGCATCCCTGATCATATCCCGCACAATGAAGGTTCCCATTTCCGGTACTCCGAGCGTACCGATTTCCGACTCATCATCACTTTCAATTCCCAGAGCTTCCACTCCTGAAAAAAGTGACATAACCTGAGGATCAGGTATAGGAATATCTGTTACTTCAACTCCTGTCCAGTCAGACAGGAGTTTCAACATGGAGGGATCATCGTGACCCAGGATATCCAGTTTAAGCAAGGTGTCGTGCATGGAATTAAAATCAAAATGTGTGGTCACAACGCCTTCTTTACGTCTGTTAGCCGGGTATTGGATCGGCGTGAAATCATAGATTTCATACTCATTGGGTACAACCACCATGCCGCCGGGATGCTGACCCGTAGTCTGCTTGACGCCAACGATTTTTTCAGCCAGTCTTTGTTTCTCTACCAGAGGTCTGACCTCGTCTTTTTTTTCAAAATATGAGCTGACCAGCCCTAAAGAGTTCTTTTCCGCATAAGCCGAGATAGTTCCTGCCCTGAAGGTATAATCTTTACCAAACATTTTTTCAATAAAACTATGGGCACGAGCCTGATAAAAACCGGAAAAGTTCAGGTCTATATCCGGTTGTTTGTCACCGTCAAAGCCCAGAAAAGTTTCAAATGGTATGTTATGACCGTCGCGGTGCATATTGCTTCCGCATTCAGGGCAAGCGCGCGGAGGCAGGTCAAAACCCGAGCCGTAGCTGTGGTCAGAGACTGGTTCGAAATAATGGCACTGGGGACAAAGGTAGTGCGGTGCCAGCGGATTAACCTCAGTTATCCCGACCAGTGTTGCCACAAAAGAGGAGCCGACAGAACCTCTCGAACCAACTATATAGCCGTCATTGTTTGATTGCTCGACCACCTGGGCGGCAATATAGTACATGACAGAGAAACCATTGCCGATAATGGCTTTAAGTTCTCTTTCAATGCGCTGTTCAATCTGTTCCGGCAATTTACCCTTGCGACCATATAAGGCGTGTGCTCTCTCGTAAGTTTTTTCCCGCAGCATGTCCGGAGCACTATCAATTTGCGGCGGGAAGGATCCACTGGGAAATGGCCTCAAACCATCTTCTACCAAGTCGGCAATTTTGGCCGGATTTTCGATTACGACTTCACAGGCTTTCTCCCTGCCCAGGTAGGCAAACTCTGCCAGCATTTCTTCAGTAGTACGGAAATACAATCCGGGATCGCTCTCATTAGCTTCAACGCCAAATCGTTTGGCAGTAATTATCTGACGAAAAACATTATCTCCAGCGTCCAGATAATGAGCATCTCCGGTCGCACAAACCGGTAAAGATACTATTTCCGCCAAGTCAATTACCAGACGGTTCAGCTCTTCCAGTCCTTCATTGGAGATGGGCGGATACTGTGGATTGTCACTTTTTGTCAAAAACTGATTATTGGACTTTGGCATAATCTCCAGATAATCATACCTCTTGCAGCGCTCAAGTAAATCCGACTCACTCAAGGCTGCTTTGCTCTGCTCATAGGATTGCCCCTTGCTGCGGAATAGCTGCAGCAGGCCTTGATATATTTCTCCTGATACACAAGCAGATCCGACAATCAGGTCATCCCGGAAAAAGTCAAGCTTCGAAAAAGGTATGCGCGGCTTGAAATAAAATTGTTCTGTAAGTGACAGTGATACCAGTCTGTACAGGTTGTAAAGGGCCAGCTGGTTTTTGGCCAGTAGAATTATGTGGTTATGGCGGGTCTTCCGCTGGCGGCGCTGCTGAAAGTTTATCTCACCCGACTGCTGATTCAAAGCGGTTAATTTCTGCTCAGGCAGACACTGCCACAGAGCTGCAAAGGCATCCAGATTTGTTTTCAGGTCTTCAGCTGAATTGATCTGGTCTCTGAATTCAGAGACGAAAGCCTGATCTGCAAAGCGGCTTTCACAAAAAGTTTTCAGCTCGGGAACCAGCATATAGGGCATGAAGAACTTTACGCGTGGTGCTCCGGCTTCAACTTTAAAGCCCTCTCTGCGTAAAATCCGTATAGACTCAAGCCTGTCCAGCAATAAGGGTCGTCCATCAATAAGGACTGCCAGATCCTGAAGTTTTCTGATTCGCTCAGAATCATCCTTAGCGATCAGATATTCACAGACTTCCCTGTCAGCAGTCCTGATGCACAGCTGGTCTTCATCTTCGGTCACACTCAGAGCCAGCAGTCCGCCTGCCAGGGAATCGACTTTTTCTTCAGGGTCTTCCGGCAGACCGTAACAAAGGAGTTGACCGTCGTCAACTATATATCCTTCCATGCCCAGAATCAGCTTGATCGGTTTGCCGGCCCGCGCCATTTCTTCGCTGGCCTCAAAAGCTGCGGGAAAACCCTGGACCACGCCATGATCTGTAATCGCTACAGCCCGATGCCCAAATTCTGCCGCCCGGCGGACAATATCAGCCGGATCAATTAAAGCGTCATCTTCACTCATCATAGAGTGGATATGAAGCTCTGCTCTTTTCTCCCCGGCATCATCTCTGCGCCGCTCACGCGGAGGCAGCAAACGGATGCCGCTGGCCTTGAGTTCGCATTCATTACGATAATGATTGAATTGAGTAGTCCCGCGCACACGCACTCTGCCACCTTTAAGCTGCGCTTGCAGACGCCCGGCAGTACCCTCGTCACAAAACAGCATTACCCGGACTGAACTTGTCTCATCAGTCACTGCGAACGACACGCGGGCGCTGTCATTACGGTTCATGAATACTTCAAAGAAACTTACATCTCCGCTGACATTAGCAGTCTTTATCTCAACACTGATATTTGCCGCAGCTGTATCCTTGAAACGTTGGCTCCAATCATTCCCCCAGATCAGCTTGCCCGTATTATTTTTCTTTTGGATTTCTTTCCGGCTCGCTTGAATTTTATTTTTCTGAGCTGTTTTAACAGAATTGTCAATTTTAACTTTGCACTTAGCGGCTGTATTCTCACTCAGGATTTTCTGAATGCTTTCAGCCATCTCTCTTGTTCGGGCCGTGTCTTCCCCTGCCAAAACATATATATTGTTAAGGCGATCATAGCTTAGGGCACCGGCAGGTAAACTGTAAGCTGTCCCCCCTGCGCTCTGCAAATGAGACAGCAGCCAGGGAATGAGTTCTTCACAATAGGAGGCATGAGCAGTTTCTGATTCAGTGGCAGCTGCATCAAGCTCATGAGAAATTATTACCTTGTTAAGATGATATTCCCGGGCTATCAACTGTTCACAGGAACTCAAAAGAAACGGGTCCGGATAAGATGTGCTGGAGATTTCAATTGTCAGTGAAGAAGGCGAACCGACCTTCACTGATTGGACCACACTGTCAGCAGCTATATCTGCCGCCATATACGTGGGCGCAACAAAATCAGCCATAAAAAGGCCAAGCTCATTAGATGCCATGAGACTGCTCCGTCTCCTCCAGCAATTTATCTATCTCCGCCATCAAGGCAGGAATTGCATCTTTTTGACTGACCTTTGCTATAATTTCGCCCTTTTTAAATAAGAGGAAGAAGCCACGTCCACCTGCCAGGCCTACATCAGCTTCTCTGGCCTCACCGGGTCCGTTAACTGAGCAGCCCATCAGCGCAACAGTAAGCGGAGTTTTAATCTGAGCCAGCTTAGCATCCAGCTCCTGTGCCATGTTCATCAGATCGACTTCAGTCCGGCCGCAGGTGGGGCAGCTGATCAGACGTACACCCTCCTCCCGCAGCTCTAAAGATTTGAGAATAGAAATACCGGCTTTAATTTCTTCAATCGGATCAGCCGTCAAAGATACACGAATAGTGTCACCGATACCCTCGAGCAGAAGACTGCCGATACCAATGGCAGACCGGATGGTTCCTTCGCGCTCTGTGCCTGCTTCCGTTACTCCCAGGTGCAGCGGATAATCAAAATGATCGGAAAGTATACGATAGGTCTCTATCATCATCAGCGGTGACGGAGCTTTGGCCGAGACACAGATCTCTTCAAAGCCGTATTTCTCCAAAGCTTCACAGGCCAGCAGGGCTGAATAAGCTAAAGACTTGGAATTAACCCCATCATACTGATCTCTGATTTCTTTGGAGATTGAGCCCGAGTTAACACCAACGCGAATCGGTACACTTCTTTTTCGCGCCAAACCGGCAATTTCGCGTATGCCCTCTTCTTCCCGCATATTGCCGGGATTAATTCTGATAGCATTTACGCCGGCACGAATTGACGCCAGTGCCAGACGATAATCATAGTGAATGTCTGCAACAACAGGGATAGGAGAATGCAGGCAAATTTCCTTTAGTGCGGCTGCAGCTTCAGCATCAGGAACCGCCAGACGAATTATGTCGCAGCCGGCATCAGCCAGACGCGTTATTTCGCCAAGAGATTTTTCAACATCGCGAGTGTCAGTGGTCAGCATTGACTGCACTGAAACCGGGGCCTTGCCGCCAACTCTAACCCCGCCTACCTGAACTTGTCTTGTCTCTCTTCTTTTTATCATATTAAATCAAAATCCAAATATTCTTGAAACATCAAGATAAATCACCAATACAAACAGTGACAGGAAAACCACCATGCCGGCAGTAGTAACGATCTTTTTGAAGCGGTCTGACAAAGGCTTGCGTTTAATCCCCTCCAGAGCCGCAAAAAGCAGGTGGCCGCCGTCAAGCGGCGGTACGGGCAGCAGATTGAAAAAGCCTACAGCAACTGAGAGCAGTCCAAAAAGCATTAATACATACTCAATTGCCTGTCTGAAAGTTGTGCTTTGCTGCACTGTTTCACTAACCATAGATACAATACCGATCGGTCCGGCCAGACTTTCACGCAAACCCAGCTGTCCGGAAGCCAGCATTCTGATACCAGCGATATTTGAGCGTATAACTGACCAGGGATAAACAAAGGTTTGTTCCACTATGTCTCCAAAGTTATGAGTTTGAGTTAAATACAGTCCCAGAGGCATATCAGAAGTGATGACGGAAGGAGCTGATTCAACACGCATACGTTCACCATTACGGATAAGCTCTATCGTCAACGGTGTTCCGACAGAGGAAGCGATTATCTTGCTGATCCGTTCGCTATCGGAAAAAGCTATGCCTTCAATCGCAATCATCTCATCTCCTGCCTGCAGAACAGGATCAGCCTGGTTCGAATCCGGATCAACAGACTGAACTATAAAATGACCATTATCATCTAGATAGGTGATGCCGATCGCAGTTTGTTCAATCTTCTGCGGCGCCAGATGCAGCTCTCTCTTGTTTCCGCTTACCGCATCGCTATATACGATATCCCAGTCAGAGCCGGGTACAGCGGCTGCCAGCGCCATCGACATATCCACAGCAGACCGGACCCGGTATCCATTAATCGAGACAATCTCATCACCGGCCTTTATTTCAGACGCCTGAGACAGAAGAGTATTCTCCTCTATGGTGCTCAGCTGAGGAATAATTGCGCCGGTAAGATTGAACAAAATAAAAATAGCCAGTAAGGCAGAGACAAAGTTGATAAATGGTCCCATGAATACGACCAGAGCGCGTCTCCACTTGGGGCGATTATAGAACAAGCCCGGATCATCCGCCTTGTACTTCAACTCTGCTTCGCCGTATTCTGCCTCTTCCTCTTCCTCTTCTCCGGCAAAACGTACAGAAGCGCCGATGGGTATGGCTTTAATGTTATATTTAATGCCTTTTCTTTCCCACTCGAACAGTACCGGACCCATAAATATAGAAAATTCTTCAATTTTGAAACCCAGAGCTTTACCCATAAAAAAATGCCCTGATTCATGTAAAACCATGATCAGACTTAAAATTAAAATTCCTGCTAAAATACCAAGAAGCGTCATTGAGTCTCCTCTAAAACTATTCTAAAGTGACTGCTTAAATTCAGAAGCATAGCTCCCAAATACCGCAAGCATAATTTGCTCGTGAACACTTATCATATCATCATATGATGCCATTCTTACACTGGATAGATTATGAAAATCATCTAAAACTTTCGCAACAATATCGAAGATTGTCACAAAAGAAATACGCCCACGCCGGAAGAGCAGATTAGCAGCTTCATTGGCGGAATTATACGCCAGAGGCAGCAGTCCGCCGCCGTGAACAGCTTCACGCGCCAGACGCAAAGAAGGGAAGGCAGCTTCATCCGGTCTCTCAAATGTCAGCATAGCCCGGGCAGGAGCAAAGGGATCATAAGCATAAGCTTCATCCCGTTCCAGTATTTCCGGAAAGGCCAGAGCCTGATGTATAGGCTGCTTCATATCAGGAGATCCTAAAACCGCCAGGACACTGCCATCTTTGAAAGAAAGCATGGAATGTATCAGACTTTGCGGATGAATGACTACATCGATATCTTCTACAGGAGTCGCAAACAAATGATATGCTTCAATAATCTCTAAACCTTTATTCATCAGTGTAGCCGAATCAATCGTAATTTTAGCACCCATATCCCAGGTCGGATGTTTGAGGGCATCTTTAACTTGTACAGTTGCCAATTCTTCACGAGAGTAACCCCGGAAAGGGCCGCCCGAGCAGCTCAGGAATATTCGCTTCCAGGAATTAAGAGGCCGCCCCAAAAGGCACTGCCAGATAGCAGAGTGCTCACTATCCACCGGAATAATGCTGGCACCGCAGCGGCGTGCTTCACTCATGACCAATTCACCGGCTGCAACCAGGGTCTCCTTGTTGGCAAGGGCAATCTTCCGTCCCAGACCTATTGCTTCCAGTACAGCTTCAAGACCGGCAAAGCCGACAATCGCAGCCACAACGGTATCTACGCCACTGCAGCTGGCAACTGCGCAATTGCCTTCCCTTCCATACATAATCTCAGGTGCTTTTGCTGTAAGTGACAGGGTCTGCAGACGCTCCTTTAATTCCGCAGCGGTCGCTGCATCTCCTACACTGACCAGTCGCGGCTGAAAGTCTTCTATCTGCCTGATTAAGAGATCAATGTTCTTATTGCAGGACAAAGCTTGCACCTGGTAAGAACATTCTTTAGCCACTGCCAGGGTCTGCCTGCCAATGGAACCGGTACTGCCTAAAATAGACAAACTCTGAGATTTGCTTACCGGTGTCTCATAAGATAGTGGTAATACACTCTGCATTTCTACAAGAAGTTGTGTAGCAGGAGCGCCAGTATAAGCACAGCCGGCATCGTCCAGGACATGCTGTCAAAGCGATCCGTCAGACCGCCGTGTCCCGGCAGTATACTGCCAAAGTCTTTAATTCTGCACCAGCGTTTAATGGCTGACGCAAACAGGTCTCCTGCGGTAGATATAAGACTCATCACCAGACCGACAGCGATGGCCAGAACAATGGAAAGCCAGACTGACATCTTCAGTTTCGGCCCCAGAAGCAGTGTGAAATAGAGCAGATAAAATATCCATGTGCCAACAATACCGCCTAAAGTACCTTCCCAGGTCTTTTTAGCGCTTATTTTGCCGGCCATCTTGCGCCGACCAAACAAACTACCGACAAAGTAGGAAAATGTATCAGAGATCCAGGGAGTAAAGATAGCTAGCAAGACCCAGTAGAATCCATCCGGAATACCATAGAATAGTGTAATTAATGCTGCCAGCGGCACGGTACTTGATAGTACAATAAAGACTTCAAAAACTGAAAAAGGCAGTTGTTCAACACCTTTGCTCAAAGCAGCCGCCAAAATCCAGATAAAATAAACGCTCACCAGCACTATTACGTAGGCTGCAATTAAGCGTGGTGCTATGATGGGAGCAGCAACTCTCATACTTTTTGCCGGAATTCCCCGTACAAACCATCCTTTCGGAATAAAGTAAAGCATAGGAAGAACCAGTAGAATACTTGCCAAAGCAGGACCTCTATTACTCAGCTTGGGCAAACGTCGGGATAAAGCTCTGCTCTTTTCTAAAGTTGACAGGTAAGTAATAACAAAAAATAATAATAGTGGAATGAACGGCAGCCAATAACCGGGTATCAGGAATGCCAGCATGACCAGACCTATCATCACAGCTGTTCTCACGCGTATTTGTAATTCCGAATTCATAACCCCTCCGGGCGAAATCCGCCCCTGCTTATTCTTCTTCTATAGCGCCGAAACGGCGGTCGCGTTTAGCGTATGCCTCCAGAGCCTGATCCAGTGTTTTTTCAGTAAAATCAGGCCAGAGAACCTTGGCAAAGTAAAGCTCGGAATATGCTGCCTGCCAGAGCAGAAAGTTAGACAATCGCTGTTCTCCGCTGGGTCTTATAATTAAATCCGGGTCAGGAACATCAGGCAAATATAAATAGTCCCGAAACTTGTCTTCATCAAGATCATCCGGATCAAGTTCACCGTTTTGAACCGCGGCAACAATCTTTTTGCAGCTATCCGCTATTTCTCTTCTGCTGCCGTAATTAAAGGCCAGAATCAACTGTAAGTTCTTGCGATGTACAGATGTCGACTCAGCCTCAGCAATAGTAGCTTTCACCTGATCTGACAAACCATCTTTAACACCCGAAAACCGAATACGAATGCCCTCTTTTTCCATTTCGTCCCTGTACTTGTTGAAAAAATAAATGAAGAGGTCCATTATTTTTTCAATCTCCGCTTCCGGCCGCCGCCAGTTTTCGGTTGAAAAAGCAAAGACTGTCATGTAGTTTATCCGGCGTTTAATACACATGGCGCATAAGTCATACAATTTCTCAGCACCATAACGATGGCCGGCAGAACGGGCTAAGCCGCGTTTTTGCGCCCAGCGGCCATTGCCGTCCATAATAACAGCCAAATGCTGCAAAGGAGCCTTATTCTGCCTATAGTCGTCCTTTGACACCAGGATCAGATCTCCATCAGTTCTTCATTCTTCTCGCTGACAGCCAGATCTACAAGTTCCACATAGCGATCCGTCAGCTTTTGGATGTCCGCTTCTACCGTGTAATAAAGATTTTCTGAAATATCGCTGTCCTTCAGATACTTTTTATAAAGATCAATCGCTTCGCGGCGAATATTGCGTACTGAGACCTTGGCCTCTTCACCCATCTGGGAAACATCACGTGTCAGCTCCTGACGTCTTTCCTCTGTCAAAGGCGGGAAAACCAGCCGCAGGCTCTGCCCGTCATTCATCGGATTAATGCCGATATTGGAAGCCTGAACAGCACGTTCCAACTCTTTTAAGAGGGTCTTATCCCAGGGAGTAATCATCAGCATACGTGCTTCAGGCACCTGGATGTTAGCAACCTGGTTGAGCGGGGTTTCTGCTCCGTAATAAGAAACTGAAACATTATCCAGTACACGAGGATTTGCTCTGCCGGCCCGGATTGTCTGAAAATCACTTTTCAGCACAGATATGGTTTTTTTCATCTTTTCTTCAAACGGAACTAAAGACTTACTTGTATATTCTATATTAGCCATCTTGCACCTCCTGTTCGCAGGATCAATTCAATACGAATTTCATTTTAACAAATTCAGCACTTCCCTGCTGAGTTACTTTTCATCTTTATTCTTCTTCGGCTGTTACCAGGGTACCAATCTGTTCACCATGCGCAATGCGCAGTATATTTTCCGGATCATTGAGATTAAAAACGATAAGTTCCATATTGTTGTCCCGGCAAAGCGCTGCTGCTGTCGCATCGATTACGTTTAGTTCCTCACTCAATACCTGACCATAAGTCAGCTTTGTATACATTATTGCATCGGCAAAAAGCTTAGGATCCTTATCGTAAACCCCGTTAACGAGAGTTGCTTTCAGAATTACGTCAGCGTTAATTTCAGAAGCACGTAATGCTGCTGCAGAATCTGTAGTGAAAAATGGGTTTCCGGTACCGCCGGCAAAAATCACCACACGTCCTTTTTCCAGATGACGCACAGCACGTTTGCGGATGAAGGATTCGCTGATTTTCGGCATTTCCACCGCATTCATAACCCGGGTGGCCACACCGGTCTGCTCCAGTGCATCGGACAAAGCCAGTGCATTCATAGTAGTTCCCAACATTCCGATCTGATCAGCTGTGACACGATCCATAGCTTTGTAATCGCGCCCGCGCCAAAAATTACCACCACCGACTACAATTGCCATCTCATAACCTTCAGCGTTCAGTTGAGCTACAACTTCACTGATTTTTATTAAAGTCTCGTTGTCAATGCCATTCTCTTTTTCACCGGCTAAAAACTCACCGGACAGTTTTAGCAGTATGCGCTGGTAATTCACCATATATTTACCTCTCGGATTCATTTTTAAATATAAAAAAAGAAGGCTCATATGAACCTTCTTTTTTAAGTCATATTCTTACTTGAGCTGAGCCGCTACCTCTTCGGCAAAGTTGCAGCAGTCTCTCTTCTCAAGACCCTCGCCCATCTCAAAGCGGACAAAGCGACGGACACTGATATTCTCGCCGATGATAGAAATCAGCTCTTTGACAACTTCATCAACGGTCTTGGAATCATCGCGGATAAAAGCCTGCTCCAGCAAACAGAAGTCTGCATAGTATTTCTCCAGTTTACCTGCAGCAATCTTGTCAATGATATGCTCCGGTTTTCCTTCCTTGCGGGCAGTCTCTTTAGCGATTTCAATCTCCTGGTCGATAACATCCTGGGGAACTTCTTCTCTTCTGACGTATTTAGGACTCATGGCAGCTATCTGCATAGCGAGATCTTTCACCAATTTCCGAAATTCTGCATTTTTGGCGGCAAAGTCAGTTTCAATATTAACTTCAATCAATACACCGATACGTCCCTCACCATGTATATATGAATCTACGATGCCTTCTGCTGTAATGCGTCCTGCTTTTTTCTCAGCACTGGCTATGCCCTGTTCACGCAGCCATTTAACAGCTGCATCCATATCGACGTTTGTAGCGCTCAGAGCCTTTTTGCAGTCCATCATCGGGGCTCCTGTCATTCCTCTCAGTTCTTTTACCATTTGTGCAGTAATGTTCATATTATCCACCTTTAATCTTGATAAACAATCTTGCTTGTATCATTAACAACTGTTCTGTAACTAATCTTCGTCATCATATCCATCCGTATAGGCTGCGTCAGCTTCAGCTTCAGCTTCCCTGGATTCTGCCACTGCAGGCTGTCCGGAGACAGCGTCCATACCTTCACGGCCTTCAATGACTGCATCAGCCATGATACCGGTTATCAGCTTGACTGCACGGATCGCATCATCATTGCCCGGAATAACCAGATCAATGGGTTCCGGATCGCAGTTTGTATCTACGATAGCAACGATAGGAATATTCAGGCGTTTAGCTTCCGCCATAGCAATGTGTTCTTTATTTGTGTCTACGATGAAGAGGCAGGATGGCAAATCTGTCATCTCCGCTACACCACCCAGATTCTTTTCAAGCTTGCTCAGCTCCAGGCGTAAATCAGCAACTTCCTTCTTGGGCAGGACAGACCAGGAATCGCTCTCATCCATTTCACGCAATTCGTGCAGACGGTCAATGCGCTTTCTGATGGTCTGAAAGTTGGTTAAGGTTCCGCCCAGCCAGCGGTTACTCACATAATACATACCGCAGCGTTCCGCTTCTTCCCTGATAGAGTCCTGCGCCTGCTTTTTTGTGCCCACAAAAAGAACTTTGCCGCCACGGCCGGCTACTTCGCGCACAAACTGATGTGCTACTTCTACTTTTCTCAGTGTTTGTTGTAAATCGATGATGTAAATCCCGTTGCGCTCAGTGAAAATATACGGAGCCATTTTCGGGTTCCAACGACGTGTCTGGTGTCCAAAATGAACACCGCTTTCCAGCAATTGTTTCATGCTAACTACAGACATTAAATTTTCCTCCTGTTTGTACCTCCAGCACGCCGCAATCTAAAGCAATTAATAATAAGCAACAGGAAGCGCGCACTGTGTGTTTTACCGCTGATAAACATATCATAGAAATTGTTTTAATGCAAATATGGTAGACTATTTTCAGCAGCAGTTAACGCTGAAAAGAGCGTCAGTTAAGCAAGTGTTGACGCCAAATTAATTATAGCAGGAGTAACATATGATATCTAATGCCTTACTTAAATTCGCAGCAGCTCATGACTGGCATGCTGCCGATGACGAAAAATACGTTTTTGGAAAGTTTAACGGATACTGCTTCACAGCCAAGACTCAAGATGCTCTCAGCAGTTATTTTCTGCCCCTGGCAGGCATAGCGCCGGAAGATCTTCTGGATTTATCTCAATACATTGAAGAAGGTCACTTTTCCTTGAAGCTTGTTGATTATGCAATGACTGACAACTTTCTCGCTCTGCGCGCCAAAGATACACTCTTCAATTCCACAGCCAAACAAATTGAGCGTTTTCTGACTCAGCTGACTGAAAAATTACAAGAATATGAACTCGACCCTCATAATTGTGTTATTTGCGGTCAGCCAGCAGAAACCGAGAGCTTATATGTTGGTCTCTATGCCTATGCTCACCCTGAGTGTCTGGATAAGAAAGGCATTGATTACACTGCAGCTTTTAAAGCCGAAGCAGATGACAGCGAAGAGCTTCTGATTCTGAGACGCGATAGCGACGGAGAAGACCTGGTCGCATATGATCCGCCCGCAGAAGATGACCTGCTGCCTGACCCTGAGAAGCTGGCTGCCCTGGCAGCTGAGATGAGCGAATATACCGCAGGACTGGTTAACGATCTGACTGACCTGTGCGCAGTCCCCTCTGTCAAAGGTCCGGAAGAAGAGGATGCTCCTTTCGGCAAAGCGACAGTTGAGGCCCTGAATGTCTTCTTAGGTCAGGCTGACGCCCTGGGTTTTCGCACTAAAAACCTCGATAATATGGCCGGCTATGCTGAGTATGGTCCTGAAGATGCAAGTGAAATGGTCGCTTGTGTCTGTCATTTAGATGTTGTTCCGCCCGGGGATGGCTGGACCGGAGACCCCTGGCAGCTGCGCCGTGAAGACGACAAGCTGATCGCCCGCGGCGTCAATGATGACAAAGGCCCTGCCCTGTCAGCTCTGTATGCCGTAAAAGCACTGATGGATGATCCGGATTTCAGCCCTGACAAGCGCATACGCGTCATAGTCGGTCTGGATGAAGAGTCAGGCAGCGCCTGCATGAATCACTATGTGAAACACGAAGAAATCCCACTGATGGGCTTCACTTCCGATGCCAATTTCCCTGCCATTTATGCAGAAAAAGGTATTGCACGCTTACGTTTTACAATTTCCAGATCGGAAAATGATCAGATCACACAGGCAAAAGCCGGCAATGCTGTCAACATGGTGCCAAGCAGCTGCCAGCTGGAACTGAAGGATACTGCTTCACAACAGTTTGATGGTGTCACCGCTCATGGCAGCAGACCGGAACTGGGTCTTAACGCTATCAATGTTGCAGTCGATGCTCTGCTCGCTTCCGGACATGAAGACAGCTTCCTCAGCTTCTACAGCAAGTATTTTTCAGAATATGACGGCAGCGCACTGGGTCTGGCTTTTGAAGACGAAAGCGGCAGTATGACTGTGAACGCCGGCCTGCTGGAAATTGACGCGAAACAGGCGGAATTGGTAGTGGATCTTCGCTATCCGGTCAGTTTTGATCTGGACACTGCTCTGGAGGACCTGAAAGAATCTCTGGCTAAGGAAGGTGTAGCTCTCAGTATGCAGGATCACATGGAACCTTTATACCTGCCCCAGGATTCACCTCTCATATCTGCCCTGATGGATGTCTACAATCAGGGAACAGGCACAGAAGGCCGCGCAGTAGCAATCGGCGGCGGCACCTATGCCCGCTCTATCCCGAATATCTGCGCCTATGGACCGGCTTTCCCGGGCGACGCTGATGTGGCGCATCAGGCAGATGAATGGATCTCGCTTGAGAAATTACTGGCCGCAACTTGCATATATCGCAATGCTTTTCGCATACTGGCCACTAAAGAATAAAGATAGATTGAATAATAAAGATAGATTGAATAAATTGAGGGGCTGTCAGCTGACAGCCCCTTTTCTTTTAAGTAATGTTTTTATTTTCTAGGCTTCGATATCAATAAACTCAAACTTAACAACATCAAAGAGTCCCTTATCTGTAATCTTGAGCTCCGGTATAACCGGCAGCGCCATGAAGCAGAGCGTCATGAGAGGATCAACTTCTTTAGAAACTTTGAGCTCTTTTATTGCAATATCATGCAGAATTTCCAGCTCTTCATTGATCCACTCTGCCGAACGATCAGTCATGAGACCGGCCACAGGCAGGGGTGTGGCACGAAGAATTTTGGCCTCACGGGTCAAAACAAAGCCACCTTCCTGTTCAATCAGGCTTTTTATCGCCAGATCCATGTCTATGTCATTGGTGCCTACACAAATAATGTTATGCGAGTCATGAGCAATAGACAGGGCTATGGCGCCGTGTTTGATTCCGTAATCTTTCAGAAGAGCCACTGCAAGATTTCCGCTTTCCTGATGCCGCTCCACTACTGCGATTTTTGCAACATCAATTTCAGGGTCAAATACAAAATTGTCAGCCTCGTCCCGGTGAACACGCACCAGTTCATCCTTTGTGTCAACTCCGCCCGGCAGTACCTTGATCGCATGAACTTTATCCGACTTAAGCTTCAGCTTCAAACGATCGATATTATAATTTTTAACATGCATACTGCTGCTGACAGCATCTGTCGGATACTTATTAACTTCAGGCAGATATTCACCATCCCGTGCCACTTCAGCACCGGCAATAAATACTTGCTTAACATCAAAATTGTCGAGATTTTCGAACAGGACAATATCCGCTCTCAGGCCGGGGGCGATAGCTCCGCGGTCATAAAGACGATAGCACTCAGCGGCATTCAATGAAGCCATAGCCAATGAAGTATAGACATCTAAACCGGCCTCCCGGCAGATCCGCAGATGGTGTTCCAGATGACCATGTTCAAAGATTGTCTTCGGTTGCCGGTCATCTGAACAAAGCAAACAGCGACGGTAATTGCGCGAAGTGACCCCTTGAACCAGTCGTTCCAGGTCATGACAGGCTGATCCCTGCCTGAGCAGCACGTACATTCCACGGCTGAGGCGGTCATTCATTTCTGCAATACTGGTACATTCATGGTCAGTTTTAATTCCTGCCGCAATATAAGCGTTGAGCGCATCGCCTTTAAGGCCGGGACTATGTCCGTCAATAACTACGCCGGCATCACGTGCCAGCATCAGTTTGTTCAGCGATTCATCATCAGCCAGGAAAACGCCGACTGAATTCATGAATTCTCCAAGGCCCTGGATGTCCGGGCGTTCCAGCACGCCCGCCATATCCTGAGAAGTGATCGTCGCTCCTGCCGTTTCAAAACTCGTAGCAGGTACTGAAGAAGGAAACATATAATGAATATCGAGCGCCGTTCTCTCCCCTGCCTTGATCATATATTCCATTGCGGCAAAACCATTGACATTAACAATCTCGTGCGGATCAGCAATTATAGTTGTAGTGCCGTGAGGTACCACCAGGCTTCCGAATTCTTCGGGCGTCAGATAGGATGACTCAATATGAATATGGCTGTCGATAAGTCCGGGTGATGCATATAAATCACTGGCGTCGATCTCTGTCACCCCCTCGTACGAGCCGACACCTGCTATCCATTCATCTGAGATCGCAATATCTCCCTTTACTGTCTCGCCATTGAAAAGATCGATAACGGAAGCATTTTTCAAAACAAGATCCGCAGGAATCCTTTTCATCGCTACATCGATAATTTTTTTCAGTTGTTCTTTTTTCATAGTCATTCCTTTCTTACATTATTCTAGCTGACCGGTTCTGGAGAGTATTCAAAACCTGCAGACTTCCGGAGTAGCAAAAGGAGGAGGCAAAACACATGTCACCTCCTCCTTTAATTATATCTTATAACCAGCTTTTACCGCCTTAAGCTTCGCTCGGATCCACTTCTTCTTCGGCGGTCTCTTCGACGACTTCCTCGACAGGCGCTTCGACGACTTCCTCGACAGGTGCTTCGATTGTTTCTTCAGCGGTCTCTTCGGCTGCTTCTTCCGTCAGATCTGTTACAGGCTCTTTCTTTGCTTCAGCTTTGTCAGCTTTTTCTTCGGCAGCCTCTTCTTTGAAGCTGTCAATAAAGTCTGAACCCTCTTTAGTAACCGCGGTGAAATCAGCAAGCTGCGATATGGAAGATGAAGCGGGGCGATCAACATAGGTTGTCGGCAGCTCATTGGAACTTTCCTGACGCTTGCCCCGGCGACGAGCTGGACGTTGTTCCTTGCGTTCTTCAGCACGTTTGACAACTTCGGAATCAGGATCCGGATTGATCGGCTCGACTTCGCGTATGCTGACGCTGATACGGCGAGTTTCATCGGAAACCTCGACTACACGAGCATCAACTTCCATACCTTCATCGAGAACTTCATTAGGTGTGTTCAATCTGTAATCCGATATCTGCGAAATATGACAAAGGGCATCCACCCCAGGCGCGATATTGATGAAAGCACCAAAGGGGAACATGCGCACAACAACTCCGCGAACGATCATCCCCAGCGGGAAACGTTCTTCGATACTGGCATACGGATCATCCTCTTTTTTGCGGTAGCCAAGTGAGATACGCTTTCTCTCACGATCAAAGTCTATAACGTGTACTTCAATAACATCATCAACCGATAAGACATCGGATGGATGGCGTACACGCTGCCACGATAGTTCGCTGATGTGCACGAGTCCGTCCACGCCACCGATATCAACAAAAGCGCCAAAATTGGTAAGATTGCGGACAACGCCCTGATATACTTCACCAACTTCCATGGTATCCCATATTTCACGCGCTTTGTCACGCCGTTCACGTTGTAAGAGAGAGCGGCGCGATCCTGAAACACGCAAGCGTCTGCGATTTGGATCAAATTGGGTTACTAAGATATCAAAGGTCTTATCCATGTAGGGTTCCAGATCTTCAACGCGGCTGAGTTCCAGCTGAGTGCGATGAATGTAGATGTTGATGCTGCCATAGGCTGCGATCACACCGTCCCTGACAATTTTAACTACTTTTACTGTTACAGGTCTTTTTTCTTCAAATGCTGCTTCTACTTGTTCCTTGTGTTTAACAAAGTCAACACGAGCCTTCGATAAATTAATTTCTTTGCCCATGTCTGAGCTACGGATATTCCGCACATAGACATCAAGTTCCATGTGTTCTTGACACGCTTGTTCCAGATCGATATCGGGGTCGGCTTCAAACTCGCGGATCGGTATCCTTCCTTCTGTTTTATCCCTCACGTCGACGTAGACAAATTCATCGTCGTACCGAACAATTCTTCCCTTTACAATACTGCCTTTTTTCAATTCAGGAATACTGTCGATAAACTGTGTGAAGTCCACTTCAGGCTGCTCATCAGGCTGTTCTGGAGTTTCCTCCTGGGTTTCTTCAATTAGCTGCTCTGTCGTTTGCTCAAGCTCTTCTTCAGGCTGCTCTTGCCGCTCTTCGGGCTGCGCTAGCTGCTCTTCCGGCTGCGCTAGCTGCTCTTCCGGCTGCTCTTGAAGTACTTCCAGAGGCTGCTCTTCATTAATCAAGCCTTCTTTTTCCGTCATGTTTTGGATAACCTCCCTGATCATCTCTTCTGGTGTTGAGGCTCCGGCAGTGATGCCAATCCTCTCTGAACTCAAAACCTTTTCATATACGTCAAAAGGAATTTGGTCCGGCCTATCTATCCAATATGTGTTTTCACAATGCTCGCAACATATCTCATACAGTTTAGCAGTATTTGAGCTGTTGCGACCGCCCAATACAATCATGAGATCAGAATTTGCTGCAAGTGAAGACGCATCAGACTGCCTACGATCAGTCGTGACACATATTGTATCAAAAATATCATAATTAGCAATTTTTTTCTGCAAAAGCTCACAAATCTCGCGCCATTTGTCAACAGAAAAGGTCGTTTGTGAGACTACAATCCACTTTTTATCAGAAAACTCATACTTTTCAGCATCTTCCGCAGTTTCAAGAATAATTACTTCAGCCTCACCCGCATATCCGACTACACCCTGGACCTCAGGATGATCACCGGTACCGGTAATAATGATGCCACTGCCTTCAGCGGCAGCATCTCTGACGATTTTCTGAATTTTCTTTACGAAAGGGCAGGTTTCATCGATGATAGTACAGGAACGTTCCAATAGAGCCTGCTCAATTTCCGGAGAAATGCCATGAGCCCGAATCAGGACTCGTGAACCTGCTTCAATCTCATCGACAGAATTTGCCAGAATAACGCCTCGTTCAAGCAGGTCATCGACAACTGATTCGTTGTGAACAATAGCCCCCAGCATGTATAGAGGGCTAGAGTCCTCTTGCGCGGCTGCTTTGACAGCAGATTTGACAGCAATATTTACGCCGGGGCAAAATCCGGCGTTATCAGAAACTATAATCTTCTTCTTGCTAGTATCCTTCTGATTAATTTTCTATATCCGCTTCATTGCTAATTTCTTCTATATTCTCCCACAAATTGTGCTCATCGTCCAGTACCCTTACTTCGACCATTTCCTGCATAACCCGCTTACACTTCTCAGCCTCAGGATTATAATATTTTTGATCGCCCATTTTGTAGACACGCCGCATCAGTTCGTTGGATATAGCCAGGCTGCTTTGTTTATCAAGCTTCTTCCCTTCGCGCAAGCTGAGCAGAACAGTCGGACCGATCACAACCTTGGGTCTGCTGAAGAGGTATTTCTTGCCCGTAACTGAGCAAAGCTGAATCGGAATGCCTTTTTTAATGGCCAGTTGTATCGTCGTCGACTTGGGTGGATTAGCTACTGCATTTCCGCCCAGTGTGACGCCGCCTTCAATAAAAATGCCCACAATATGCTCATTTATCAGTTCGTTAATGATTCGCTTGGCTGCCTGAATGTCGTTTGCTTCCCGGTCAATCGGAAATATATCAAAACTTTTTAAGAAATACGTCGCTATTGGAATATTAAATAGAGACTCTTTGGCCAGCCAATGTAAATGCGGAGAACGATATCTGATGTAAATTAAAGCAGGATCCAGGATGCTGTTATGGTTGCAGATCAGCATCATTGGCCCTTTGCGTCCCTTAGTTTTACTGGAGATAATCACCCGGGGCAAGAAGACCAAATGCAGGATCGGCACAGCAATCAGCATAAAGACAGCGCGCCTGACAGGATGCTTTGAAGCGGGTATATAGTTTTTCCCCTTGGGGGTTTCAGTCTCTGTCCGGAACATTTAAATTCACATTCGCCCTTTTTTTAACCAGGTCCAGCATTTCTTCAACTAAATCATCGACAGAGCGTCCGCTTGTATCAATCAAGATCGCATCCTCTGCTTGTTTTGTCGGAGCTAAGGCACGGTTGCTGTCATTATAATCACGTTGTTGCATGTCCAGCAAGACATCTTCATAATTGCCGTTCTCACCTTTTTGCAGCATTTCCTCATAACGTCTCCTGGCCCTTATTTCCAGACTTGCTGTCACGAAAAATTTCACAGTTGCCTGGGGCAGCACGTAAGTCCCGATATCCCGTCCATCCAGAACTAAAGACTGGCGGTCTGCCAGTGCCCGCTGCAGGTCCACACAAAAGTGACGGCAGACGCTGAGCGCGCTGATATCGGAAGCCGCCTGAGATACAGCCGGAGTTCTTATGTCCTGAGTGAACTCGATGCCATCAACAAAAGTACGCTGTCCGTCAGGAGCAAGTCCTACATCAAGATCCGTAGCGGCCAGCATTTGCTGAATCTCTGCTTCATCGGCCGGATTCAAACCCTGACGGAGGGCTTTTAAAGCCAAAGCGCGATACATGGCTCCCGTATCTAAAAATAAAATGGAGAGTCGTGATGCTAATTCTCTGGCCAGGGTGCTCTTACCTGCTCCAGAGGGTCCGTCTATCGCAATAACAAGAGTTTCCTTCACATCATGGTCCTCCGTCTCTTCCAGTTTCCGATCTGAATTTTCCTCAGATAATTTTTTCAATTTACGCTCTGTTTCCTCATCTGCGTATTCACTTACCTCGTCATACATAAGCAGGTCCACTGCTTCCAGGTCCTGAGTGGATTTCAGGCCGAAGTCTGCCAGAAACAGTTCGCTTACATAAAGTAATCCGGGTCTGCCCGGAACGTCCAGCGTCCCTCTTTGTTCAACTAAACCGCGTTCAATCAGGCGCGAAACAATGCTGTCACTGTTCACACCTCGCACCATCTCTATTTCCGATCTGGTGACCGGCTCGCTATAGGCTATAACTGCCAGCACTTCGTATGACGCCTGAGACAGATCCTGCCGGTTCCTGGGGTCAAACAGAAGGGACAGGCTCTCACCAAGCTCCGCTTTGGTAGAGAGAGCAACTTTGTCGTTGATTTCACTTAAACGCAAAGCTGAGTGCACGTCAATCTGATAACGCCGCTTCAACTGATCCAGAAGCAAATCCAGCCTTTGGGTGCTTAGATCCATCAGGTCTGCCAGCTTCGTTTTCTCAATCGGATCCCCTGCAGCGAATAAAAACGCCTCCAGCAGGACCAGAGCTTCAACATCGCTCAACATACAGCCTTCTCCTTAGCTTCTATATAAATCGGCGAAAATACTGATCTTTGCTTTGCAGTGATCTGATTTCGCCGCAGCAGTTCAAGGACAGCCAGAAAACCTGCTATGCGTGTTTCCTTGGACTGTTCAGGCGGAAATAGTTCATAAAAGAAAAAGCGGGGTTTTTCATTCAGCTTATCTATGAGCTCATTCATGCAGGAATTAACTGAAATTCTTTCCCGCTGCAATATTTGCTGCATGGTACTTTTACTGGACTGAAAGCGGGCTGTATTACGGTTGACAATCGTGTCAACCGCTTCAGCAAAGCGATCAATATTCAGTTTCTGCCTTCTTGTTTCTTTCTTTATACCCAGACGCTGGGGTGATTCTTCAGGCTTATAATAAGTCAGGGCATAGATTTCGCGCCGCTCCTTTAATTGCATGGCAATCATGCGGCAGCGTCTGTAGCGTAGAAGTTGAAAGATTAATTCGCTGCTGGGATCAAACTCAGTTGCTGTTTCTGTTTCCATTTTGGAAGACGGCAGCAGCAGACTCGATTTGATCTGTATCAGCGTAGCTGCCATGAGCAGAAAAGAGCTGACCAGATCCATGTCAAAAGCAGGCATTTTTTTGATTATCTCTAAATACTGATCTGTAATTGATGCGATCGAAACTTTATCTAAAGCCACATTGCCGCGCTCCAATAAATGGTCCAGAAGCGCCAGCGGACTCTCGAAAGAGTCCACATTTATATCCGGCTCCCTACTGTCAGTTTCTAGTATCTCATTCGCCATAATAACCGTTTTAAAAAACCATAGGCGGCAAGCCCAGTGCTATCTGGATCTTTTGGAAGATCCAGCTGATCGGTTGTCTGATAATGTAATCAAAAGGAAGCTGAACCCAGTTTAAAACCGTGGAAAGCGCTCCGCGAAAAAATACCACGATCACAACGAAAACCAAGCCGATGATTCGCTCCTTCTGCATAATTTTATAGTAAAGGTCCGCGGGCAGGAGGGCACCAAATATCTTATAGCCATCCAAAGGCGGCACCGGCAGCAGGTTAAATACTGCCAGCCAAATATTTACTACGTATAAGTTAAAAAACAGTTTCATGAACACATGTACAACTGAACTGCCGGCCCAGCCAAAAGCCACGGCCACAGTATACAGAAGACAATAGAGAAAGCAGGAGATCGCACTTAAAATCACATTGGACAGGGGTCCCCATAAACTTGTGTAGACCATGCCCTGTCGAGTTGATTTTGCCTTTGTGAAGCGTGCAGGGTTGATCGGTACCGGCTTTGCATAGCCAATCCCCAGAATTAAAAACATCAAAAATCCGATCGGATCAATATGTTTTAGCGGATTCAGGGTCAACCGGCCACTTAAGGCAGCAGTATCATCACCCATACGGAAGGCGGCATAGGCATGCGACGCTTCGTGTACTGAAATCGACAGGCTTAGAACCAGAATCGTTATCAGCAGGTTAATAACATCAATTCCACCAAATATATCTAACAGATTATTACCTCATTTCGCTTTAACTCGTAAATTATAGCATAGCTATTCAATTTCAAAACGCTTTCAGAAAAGCTGAATTGTTGTATTAGTTATGGTTCCGTCAGGTAGATATCAAGACCATCCGAACTTATCATCTCATCATTGACAGTGACAAACAATGCCTCAACCTGTTCAAAGGAGGATAGGAAGGAATCAATTTCATCAGCCGGAGTCAGGAACAAGGCAGTTGACAAGGTGTCACCCAGGCTGCCATCCGGGCTGATCACGGTCACCGAACTGTAAATATTTCCCGGGCAGAGTGTCAGCGGATCAATAATATGATGATAAGCCACACCCTCATAGTTATAAGTGCGTTCATAGGAGCCGGAAGTGGTCACAGTCATATCCTGAACAGAAAGAACTTCAATTATACCGTTTTCCTGTTCCGGATCCGGATTTTTCACACCCACTTTCCACTTGCTATTTTTAAAATTATTCTGTCCCCCCGCATAAATATTGCCCCCCAGGTCCAGCAGAAAATTCTCCGCTCCGGCCTGTTTGAGATCTTGAATCAAAAGGTCTAAAGCATATCCTTTGGCGATTGCGCCTACATCTACAGAGGCTTGCGGATCTTTGATGTAGGCAGTACCGGCCGCATGATCAAGCAGCAGATCATTGATATCACAATGAGCGGCTGCTTCTTTCAGCAGATCATCTGCAGGTATCCGGGCATGATCAGGATGGGCCAGAGAATATTGGCGTGCCTCATGCCATAAAGAAGTAACCGCACCTAACATGATGTTGACCCTGCCCTTGGTCAGCTCTGCTGCATCAATGCCAAGCTGCAGTAAATTCATAGTTTCTTCATCCAGGGCTACCGGTGCAATTCCGGCTTGTTCATTGAGGTCTTTTAAGCTGTTTACCTCCCCTGAGTCAGCATCGAATATATTGAATTTCTGATCAAACTCCTGCAGACGCTGCTCCAGGATATCGTGCCATTCTTCAAACTGCTCCTCATCATCAGTGTAAACAAGCAGTCTGCTGACAGTATCCAGATACTGTGTAAACAGAGCTTCCTGTTTCTTCGGCTTCTGATCAGCCGGAGCACAGGAAAAGGAAAATAGCATCAGGGGAAGCAAAAATACAGCGAGCAGAATATGTGACGAGTGTTTTAGCCATGACTCCAGCGGCCGCTGGGCCGCTTTTAGGATCAGAGAGGAAAGTGTACCCGTAACTACAGCCAGTATAAGCAGCAAAGCCACCAGGTAGTTCCAGGAAACCGGCACCTCACTAATCAGGAGGAAGATCAGGAACTGACCCAAATTATGAAACAAAGCTCCTGTCACCGATAAAATTAACAGTGGCAGTTTTTTCCGGGAAAGCTTCAGCAAAACTATCATCGCCAGCAGAGACAGGACACTGCCGGTTAAAGATGTCAGACCTGCCAGAAGACCGCGGGTTAAAAATACATAAAGACTTTTGCCCACTGTTACACAGGCAGCACTGCCATAAGAAAGGTAAAGCAAAGCTGCCATTACCGCCACATTCGCCAGTCCATAGCGCATCGGGATCGGGGTTGGCAGAGCCGGCAATAATGATTCAAAAAGACTCAGAGCCAAAGCCATGGCCAAAAACAAGGCGCTCAGGACTAATTGCCGTGTTTTCGCTCTTGTATTTACTTTTGAACCGGATTCAGGCAACAGCATCCACTCCTTCAGTTTCTGATCTTCCCTGCAGCACAATTACAAAATTATTAGGCAGGCAGGCTGCAAACTGACCTGCAAATCTGATTCTGCCTGTTTTGACGCAGACTTGATCCGGACAATCAGATCTTACAATGGCTATTGACCGATCAGGCCATTGCTGAATTTCTATCGCCGGAAGCTGGTCATAGGAAAGAAGCCGGCTTGTCCCCTCCTCCAGAATAAAGCGATCAATCACCACGCCTTCGTGATACACCAGCACCTCAATGCTGTCTGCAGGATTCAATAATGGCGGAATCAGCAATAGGGTCAGGGCCGCCACTACTATTAATCCTAATAGAATAAAATCACGCGGTCTGGCCCAGGGGCGCTGCTCGCGTGATTTATCGCTTCTTATCTCATTGTTCATTTATTTTCTTACTTACTTTAGTTATCGACAGACAGAAGCCGGCTATCCTTCGTCACTTGTGTCTGAAGGATCAACTGTCTCTGTTGCCGACTCAGCTGCTGTCGGCTCCGAAGCAGGGTCTGTTGGCACCGGCGTTACTTCAGTCTCCACAGGCTTAACTGTTAAGCTGAACTCAAAAACAGCATTTTCCTTTAGGCCATTGTCAGCTGTCAGGATAACTGTATAAACACCGGCCGGCAAACCTTCGGCAATCACTAGCTCCTGCGCAGCATCATTCCAGCTAATCCCGTCATTACTAGAGTTTATGCTCAGTCTGGGTGCAGGATGTCCGCTAATTTCAAATGCTCCGGAAGACGCTTGCTTATATCCTTCAATTAATTCCAGACTTGACGGACCTGAAATCAGCGGCGCTTGCTGGGCCTTTTCAACAATTAAAGTGAACTTCAATGTCATGTCATCAAGGCTGTTACTTACTTTCAGATTGATCTCATATTTCCCCTGAGTCAATCCCGCAGCAATATCAATTTTCTTGCTTGTATTGTTCCAGCTAATCTTTGTGCTGTCCGGGTTCATACTGATGCTGATTTCAGGCGACGGATTACCAGTAATTGTAAAGGCAGCTGTCGAAGTCTTTTTGTAGCCTTCTGTCAATGTCAGAGTTTTATCACCACTTATGGACGGTCCTTTAAATAGTCCCTGATAGGGGTTCTCCTGATGCCAGTCAGTCGGATCCCAGCCAAGTCTGCCGGATATGCTGTAGGGTTTGCCGGCCTGGACTGCAGGAACGGACTGCGGTGTTGGCCAGGAATAACCGGAACTATTCGTTAAAATATAAAGAGGCATACCGGGGTAAGCATAGCTTTGCATCTTAGCTGCATCCCGAACACTTAAACGAATACAGCCACCGGTTGTTTTATATCTGCCCAAAGCATACATACCGCCGATCCAGCATTCATTATATTCGGGTCCCTTGGAACCGCTATACTCATATGGAACAGAGTGAAAAAAGTAATCACCCATTATTTGCGTAGGATAGCGCACGTAGCAGTCACCCAGTAAGGAAAACTTTAGATATGACGGTCTGAAGGCCGTGATTCTGATTGGTTTTCCCTCAGGCGCCTTGGGAGTTGCATTGTTGTAGCCGGTAGAACAATAAAATGCCTCTATCGGTATTTCCTGATCAGCTTCATCCAATCCATAGATTACGGTAACCTGCATGTCTTCAAAGACGCGGATAGAATGAGCCCTGCCCACTTTACCCACAGGCTTGGCAGCAAGATTAGCAGCTATTGTTGTTGTCGTTGTCGTTTTGCTTGCAGCAGTAGGGGATGTCTCCGTACTAGTAATACTATGTCTGCTTTTGCTGGGAGGAGTGTTCTCATTAAAAGCAGAACTCGAAGCAGGCTCAGATTCACCATGAGGCGGCGTATCACTGCTAGTGCCGGTCACAGCCGAAGTCGCTGTTGAGCTGTCTGCTTCACCACTGCTGGGATCGGAGGGCGTAAAATTCTGCATATTCGGAACACAGGCTAAGAGAACAGATGCCAGTAATAAAAGCATAGTAATTGAAGAAAGCAGCCCCAGCCCTCTTCTTAGTTTTATGTTTTTAAACTTAGTCAAAGTAAACTCCCGGCAAAGATGTATAGTTGTACCAATACTACACATCTTCAGATTTTATTTCTATAGATCTTATCATAACAAATATAGGCCATTTGTAGTAGATGATACGAAATCAATAGACTATAATCTGCTGAAAAATCAATGCTTTATTTATAGATTTTCATAGTAGCTATGTTATATTTAATGTAATTTGCTCTCTCTGCCAGACAATACAGGAGATGCAAAATGAAAGTGAATTATGTCAGCATCCGGAAAGAAAACAAGCACTAATCGCCACTACACTTCTGCCACTTACCGCAGTAATTTCCGCTATCGTTTATCTTTCCCTATACTTAAAGTTCTACTCACCCCTGTAATCTGGTTTTTATTCAATTATAGAGCTGATTACTACGACGCACCTAAAGACGAGAACTATTTAATACTGTCTAATCATACAGGTTCTCTGGATCCCTTGATGCTGGCAAAAAGCTTTAGAAGACCGATTTTTTTCGTCGCCTCTGATCATTTGTTTCGTCTGGGTATTATCAGCAAGATCATAGATTTCCTTGTAGCCCCTATTCCCATTATCAAATCAAAACAGGATCTGCAGGCTCTGCGTAATATTAGTTCAGAGCTGGCAAATGGCAATACAGTTGCCTTGTTTCCCAGTGGGAGCCGGTCAGTCAGCGGGCCGGAAGAAGCTATCCCCCGCGCTACCGGCAAATTGCTCAAAATTTTGAAAGTGCCGGTTCTGCTTTATCGTCTCGAGGGCGGCTATCTCAGTTCCCCTCGTTGGGCCAGGTCACACCGCCGCGGAAAAATGAGCGGCAGAGTTGTGTATAAGCTGACAGCCGCCGATATTGAAAGATCTACACCTGAAGAGCTGAACAGGATTTTGTATGAGCATCTGGATGCCAACCCCTACGCCGGCAAAGAAAGAAATACTATTAATTATCTGGGCCGCAACTACGCTCAATATCTGGAACGCATATTCTGGAAGTGTCCTTCCTGTTTGCGCTTACAAAGCTTGAAGTCAGAAAAAGATATTGTCTTCTGCAACTGCGGTTTCCGTCTGCGCTACAATGCCAGAGGCTACTTTGAAGCTGCGGGGAATACTGCCAGGGACCAGTTCTACGCAATACGTTTCCCGCAGGTGGATAGTTTTTATCAGTGGCAGCTAAATGAATTAAAAAAAGACTTCAGTACTGAGAAACTGGCATCAATGAATTTGCGTCAATCAATTTTTACTGATAACGAAGAGACACTGGTACTAACATCCAAAGCCCGCAAAAATCAGAAAGTACTAAAAGGTTCACTCGCTCTCTACCCCGACAGATTGGAATATCTTGATCCTCATAGCGGAGTCTGTTTCCGCTTCCCTTTGGCGCAAATCTTTGATATTGACTGTATCGGTCCCCAGCGATTACAGTTTACAGATGCTCGGGACCAGCTGGTTTATGAAAGCTATAATAAAAAGCCCCGCTCCGCTTATAAATATATAGAAACAATTAAACAAATTAAGTCGCAGTTTCTATCAAGCAGATGAGATCAGGGACAGCTATTAAGCAGTAGTCTCTCCAAATAGTCAATTCAGTTATTTGAGAGATAGTTTCAGGAGAAGAGTATGGATTTTTCATCAGCCAATAAAGAGTTATGGGAGTTTGTGTTAACCAGTGGTGTTTTGGCTATCTTGTTGCTTCTTGCTAATTTACTGCGCAGGAAGACGAGGTTTTTCCGCAATGCCCTGGTTCCCACATCCGTTATTGCAGGATTCCTAGGGCTAATTTTTAATGAAAGCAGACTGATCACACTGGATGTTGATTTGCTTCAGATGCTCACATATCACGGTCTTGCGATCGGTTTTATCGCCCTTAGTCTCCGGGTCCCGCGATTACATGATCTCAAGAAGCAAAAGGGAGACGGTTTATATAACAGTGTCAACTCCGGCATGCTGATAGTTTCCAACTACCTCATGCAGGGAGCACTTGGTTTAATCATCACCATTATCGCTTCTTTTACCTTCGCCCCGGGTTTCTTCAAAGCTTCAGGCATACTTTTACCGATGGGATATGGTCAGGGTCCGGGTCAGGGCAATAATATTGGTGCCATGTATGAATCTTATGGTTTTGCCGGCGGGCAAAGTTTCGGTCTGGCCATTGCCAGCATTGGATTCGTCTGGGCCAGTATTGGTGGTATCGCCTATCTTTATTATCTTAAGAAAAAAGGCAAGCTGTCGGACACGGCTATCAGACACAAAAAAGACCAGGTTGAAGTTATCTTTGAAGATGAGGATGAAGTTCCTCTGTCTGAGCCTGTTGACCGTTTAACTCTGCAAGTCGCACTAATCGCACTGGTTTACCTCATAACTTATGGTGTGATTTATGGTCTGTTATGGGTTTTGGGCCGCTTCCCTGCTTTGTCCGGTCTGGTAAATACTCTCAGTCCGCTGCTTTGGGGCTTTAACTTCCTCATCGGTTCCGTCCTAGCCATGTTATTGCGCAGCTCTCTGAAAAAAATCCGGCAAAAAGGTCTGATGTCTCATCAGTACCCTAATACGTATTTGTTGAATCGCATTGCCGGCTTCGCCTTTGATGTAATGGTCGTCGGTGCTATATCCACTATTTCGATTGATGACCTTAAAGATAATTGGCCGGTATTTCTCATTATGTCAACGCTAGGCGGACTGGCAACTTTGTTCTACAACATCAAAATGTCCAAAATCGTCTATCCGGATTATCCGGTCGCAGGCATGATGGGCATGTATGGCATGATGACCGGTACAGCCAGTACGGGAATTATGCTCCTGCGTGAGGTTGACCCGCTCTTTCACACTCCGATGTCAATGAATCTGGTTACCGGCAGCAGTACAGCCATCATCTTTGCCGCACCTATATTGCTTTTTGTCGGCCTGGCAGCTCAATCTGATTTACTCTTATACGTCACCCTGGCCGCCATCTTTGTCTACTGGGCAATTCTGCATTTCGGCCTTAAATACCGGGCAGGAAAACATGCCCTGAAATATAAGGCTACAATCCGTTCTGAAGAGGAGTGCGATTAAAATCGTCAAAAGTGTATAATAAGATTTGTTAACTCGCTTAGCATGAGCGGGCTGCAAAAGAGGAGACTTATGTTGTTTAACAGACGCAAAGACGGGAAGCTGGTTAAAGGCGGCGATCCCATGATGCACATCATGCCGTATGTGATGCGGGGACGTAATGAGTCTGCAGTCTATTACGGAAAATCATTTTGTGTGGAAAACATTCAGGAATATATCCGTGAAAAACGCCGGGAAGGCAAGCGAATAACTCTGTTTAATGTTATCGTTTCCGCGCTTCTCCATACCCTATACCGGAGACCGCATTTAAATCGTTTTGTGGCCGGGCGTAAGCTATATCAGCGTAACACCATGGATGTATTGTATGTAGTGAAAACCCTGATGACAGATGAGGGTGTTGAATCCGTTGCTAAAATTACCAGCGATGGTCATGACACACTGGAAGATGTCACCAAGATGATGAGCGAACATATCAGCTATATTAAAGACGGACAATCAAAAAGCGATGACCGTCTCATTGGATTCGCTACCAAATTGCCCAGGTTCCTGATCAGATCGGTCTTATGGCTTGTCAGGATACTGGATTTTCATGGTTTAATGCCTAAAGTATTGATGGATAACATTCCACTTTATTCCTCAGTTTTTATATCGCATATGGGAAGTCTCGGAGCTGAAGCACCCTTTCATCATCTTTACGAATTTGGAACTACCTCTATCTTCTGTACCATCGGCAAGATTTATAAAAAGCCATATCAAAATGTTGCCAGCGGAGAACTGGAGTGGAAGAAAACTATTGACATCAGCATCAGCATCGATGAACGCATCTGTGACGGCTTCTACCTGATAAAAAGCCTGCGCCTGTTTGAGACTTATATCGATGATCCCTACTTGCTGGAACAAAGTCCCATAGAGCTGGATCTGGAGTACAAGCATAAACTGCGTCAATATAAGAAGCACTATGACGGAGATTCAGAATCATTCCTGGAAGATTACTGGGAAAACATGATGGCGGAAGCGGATGGCAACAAGAGCAACGGTCAATCGGAGGAGAAGCTGTAAGCCTCTTCTTCTCCTCTGAGCAGACGCAGACCACCTTCATGCAATGCTTCCATCTCTAATTCCCCGGCATATACGTAAAGCGGCGCGATGAACTCAACCCGCTTTCTTACTTCTTCTGTAATAAATTTTGAATGTGCCAGGCCTCCGGTGAGAATGATTGCGCGGATGTCTCCACTGACAACAGGGGCCAGAGACCCGATGGCTTTCGCGATCTGGTAGGCCATGGTTCTGTAGACGAGGCCGGCCTCTTCATTCCCTGCACGCATGCGTCTTTCTACCTCAATGGCATCATTTGTCTCCAGATAAGATATCAGGCCCCCCCGTCCGACCTCATAACTGTATAAACCGTCCGCACCTTCTTCCCGTGCTATTTCAGAAGCATTATATATAGGCAGGCCGCCGGCTCTTTCAGGTGAAAAGGCCCCTTCATCAGCTGATATAACATCTATAAATTCGCCCTTAGACTGTATATTCATAGAAAAGCCACCGCCCAGATGCGCCAGAATAACATTTTCTTTCAGAAGATCAAAACCTTCCTGCTCCGCTATCCTTCGGGCCACCGCTCTTGTGTTGAGCACATGTGTAAAGCTTCTGCGGTTATGACCTTTTACACCTGACAGCCGGGCTTCCGGTAAAAGTTCATCTACGGAAATTGAATCATAGATATAAGCAGGTACTCCCCCGCCATCTTTAGATATATTTAAAGCTATACCTGCTCCCATATTGGAAGCATGTTCCTGCACCGGCTTGTGTAAGAGCGTATCTACCAGTAATTGATCAATCCGATAGGCCCCATGACGCACCGGCGGCAATATGCCGCCACGGGAGACGATAATATTCAGCTCCCGGGGCTGCAAATCATTATCGGCAAAAAAAGTCCGGACCGCTTCGGTTCTCATTTCCAGCTGATCGTTTATTTTCTTGAACTGTGACAATATCTTACAGTCGTGGATAATCTTCTTTTCACACAAGCAACTTGTTTCATCATACAAAGCAACCCTGGTCGATGTAGAACCCGGGTTTATTACAAATATCTTCATCTTGCTTCCTTCTCAGCCGGTGTTTGGGCCAGAACAACTGCTAAAGCTATCGTATTCATCTTTTCTGCAGCAGAAGCACTGCGGGAGATCAGCAAAATCGGTATCCGGGCACCCACTATCAGTCCGGCCATTTTCCCGCCCCCACCATAAACCAGCCCCTTTGCCAGCAAATTTCCTGAAACGAGATCAGGCACCAGAAGTACATCTGCATCACCTGCTACCGGACTGTTATATCCTTTGGCAGCAGCCGCTGCTGCCATATAGGCAAGATCAAAGGATATGGGTCCTTCGACCATACAGTTACCATACTTTCCCTGCACCGCCTGTTCTTTCAGATAGGCCGCCTCCCTGGTTTCTCTAAGCTTAGGATTGACTTTTTCCGTTGCAGCCAGCACTGCCACCTTGGGTCTTGAGAGACCCAGCCGCTGCGAATAACTAACAGCATGCTGCAGGATTCCCTCTTTCTCTTCCAGACTGGGATAAGGAATCATACCTCCGTCAGTTACGATAAATAATTTATGATAGCTGGGCATCTCCAGCCAGGCTAAATGCGTTAAGAGCTTGCCTGTAGTCAGACCGCTGTCTTTTTTCAAGACAGCATGCAGAAGAACAGAGCTGTCAAGATTACCCTTCATCAGCATCTGACATTCAGAGGCTGCACATGCAGCGACAGCATATTCAGCCGCCTCTTCCGCTGTTTCAAGTACATAATAAGAAAATTCAGAGTTTCTGACCTGATCCAGAACATATTGTTCAGTAGTGGTGGTCATGAAAAAGGCTGCTGAGGCCAGTCCCAGGTCCACAGCCTCTGTAACCGCCTCCAGACTGTGTCTGTCAGGTACCACTACTGCAATACGCGGCTTGGCCGAAACTGCCTGTGCCCGCCTGCGGATCTCTTCAAAATTCTTCATATTTACTCCTTAAGTTTACGCCCAAAGTCACAAGTATTCTCTTAATAATATAGTACACTTAGCATAAAAGTCACAAAAGTTTTGTGTTATTTAAGCGAATAATATTCTGTTGAGATAGCAGTGTGGTAAAATGCAAAGAAACATACAAGGCACAAGCTTATTAATAAGAATGGAGGTTATAAATGAGCGTTGGAAAAAGCATCAAAAGAGTTGACGCTTTTGATAAAGTAACGGGCCGGGCGCAATATACAGCCGATCTGGTCGATAAAAATGCACTGATAGCTAAAATACTCCCTTCAACAATTGCCCATGGCCGGGTGATAAGTATGGATACTTCAGAAGCCGAGAAAGTTAAGGGTGTGGTGAAAATCGTAACCTGCTTTGAGGTGCCTGATGTCCAGTTTCCTACAGCTGGCCACCCCTGGACAACCGATCCTGAGCATCAGGACGTTGCAGACCGCTTGCTTTTAAATAAACATGTTCGCTACTACGGCGATGAGATTGCTCTGGTTATAGCAGAAGATGAAATTTCAGCCAAGCAGGCTTTAAAGAAGATTAAAGTCGAGTATGAGGAGTATCCCATTCTTCTCGACCCGATGGAAAGCATTAAGGAAGGCGCCCCTCTCCTGCACGAGGATATTTCGCCAAATAATATTTTGGCATCCTCCAGTGTCCGCCAGGGCAACTACGAGGAAGCTATTAAGGAAGAAGGCCTGACTAAGGTAGAGGGCTGGTACCATCTGCCGACAGTTCAGCACGCCCACCTGGAACCTAACGTTTGCTATGCCTACATGGAAAAAAATCGGGTTACCGTTGTAACTTCGACTCAGATTCCACATATTGTAAGGCGTGTCGTCGGACAGGCAAACTGCCTGCCCTGGGGTGACGTTCGTATAGTGAAGCCGTACATCGGCGGTGGCTTCGGCAATAAGCAGGATGCCCTGTGGGAGCCTCTCTGCGCCTTTGCCTCGCGCTGCGTGGGCGGCCGTCTGGTTTTCCTGGACACGACTAGGGAAGAGACTTTTGTCAACAACCGTGTTCGTCATGCCATGCATGCGCACATTATTTCCTGGGTGCGTCCGGACGGCACAATCGCAGCCAGAAAGCTGAAGTTTTATTCTGATCAGGGAGCCTATGCATCGCACGGTCACTCAGTTGCCGGCAAAGCGCTGGGTTCAGTCAATCAGATTTATCCCTGCGAAAACTTTGAAGGTGACGCCTACACTGTCTATACAAACAAAACAGTTGCCGGAGCAATGCGTGCTTATGGTATGCCGCAGGCAACTTTCTTTACTGAAGCACATACTGAAGATATCTGCAAACAGATGCATCTGGATTCTGTGGAGTTCAGACGCAAGAATTCGATGCCGAAAGGCTTTATAGATGACTTTTCCAAAAATGAAAACTACTACGATACTTACAATCTCTTAATCGATAAAGTCATGGAAATGACCGATTACGAAGAGAAACGCAAGCTGTATGATCAGCCTCAGGAAGGTCCTGTGCGCCGCGGAATCGGCATGTCTCTCTTCTGGTACAATACCGCAGTCTGGCCCATATCTGTCGAGACTTCAGCTTGCCGCATGGCTTTGAATCAGGACGGATCAATTCAGTTGCAATTGGGCGAAACGGAAATCGGACAAGGTGCTGATACCGTATTCTCACAAATGGCTGCATCAGCTGTAGGCATTCCGGTCGAGGACGTCAATATCGTTTCCACCCAGGATACTGACATAACGCCTTTCGGTCTGGGAGCTTATGGTTCGCGTCAAACATATGTGGCAGGTTTTTCTATCAAACAAACCGGCTCCATACTAAAGGAACGCATACTCGAAAACGCACACCGTTACGTACGCATGCCGGTCGCTGTGCTCGATCTGGTGGATGGCAAAATTGTGCGCAAGGGCGACGGCAAGGTGCTGATGAGCTTATGTGATCTCGCCTTAAATGTTTTGTACTGCCACGAGCAGGGAAATCATATTACAGCAGAAAGTACCTATCAGGTTAAAAGTAATGCCTATTCCTTTGGCGTCTCTGTTGCTGAAGTTGAAGTGGATATTCCCCTGTGCAAGGTAGAAATCTTAGATATCTGTAATGTCCATGACGCCGGCAACTTAATCAATCCTCAGACTTCTGAAGCTCAGGTCCATGGCGGCATGAGCATGAGTATAGGTTACGGTCTCTACGAACAAGTGCTCTATGACGAAAAGACCGGCCGTGTTTTGAACGACAACCTCTTAGACTATAAGCTCAGCACCTTCATGGATCATCCTGATATGAAGGTCGCCTTCATCGAGAACCCTGAGCCAACCAGTCCCTTTGGAACCAGGGCACTGGGCGAACCGCCGGCCTGCTCACCTGCCGTCGCTATCCGCAATGCCATACTTCAGGCGACCGGAGTATCCTTCAACACACTCCCGATGACGCCACAAAGACTATATGAAGGCTTCGCTGAAGCGGGTTTGCTTGAATCAGATTTCGAGATAAAATCCAGACGTGAGCAATATGCAAAAACCAGGGACGAGTTAAACAAACTGTCTCAGGAAACAGCCTAGGAGGATGCAATGAAGTACGATATTAAAAAGCTTTACGAAGCTGCTTCGCTGGATGAAGCGATCAGCCTGCTCGATGAGCATCCTGAGGCAAAGATCATTGCCGGCGGCTCTGACGTTCTTATCAGTATACGCGGAGGCGAACTGGCCGGCTGCACTTTGGTCAGTATCTATGGCCTGGATGACTTGAGGGGCGTGACAGTTGATGAAGACGGAACGATTCGCATCGGCTCACTGACCAGCTTCACCAGCATCGCCCGTAACGAAATAATCATGAAATATCTGCCCTATCTGGGCGAAGCCGCTGCCTCTGTTGGCGGCCCGCAAGTCCGGAATATCGGCACGATCGGCGGCAACACCTGTAACGGTGTGACCTCTGCAGATACAGCCTCTACCCTGCTGGCTCTCGATGCCATCATCGAAGTTAAGGGCAAAGACGGCTATCGCCGGATCCCGATGAAAAACTGGTACATTAAAGCCAAAGTAGTTGATCTGAAGCCTACGGAAGTTCAAACCGCAATCCTGATACCAAAAGAGTCCTATCAGGGCTATTTCGGTAATTACTACAAATACAGTGCACGGCATGCCATGGACATTGCAACCTGCGGCTGCTCAGTCAATGTCAAGCTGTCTGATGACAAGAAAACAATAGAGGATGTCCGCATCGCTTACGGCGTTGCAGGTCCGGTTCCCTTACGCGCCGGAACAGCCGAAGCCGCCGTCAAAGGACGCGCAGTTAACCTCGAGACTCTTGAGCTTTTCTCAGAAAAGGTAAAAGATGATATTAATCCGCGGACAAGCTGGCGCGCCTCAAAAGAATTCCGCACACATCTGATGACAGAACTGGCACGTAGATGCTTAACAGAATCAATCAGCCGTTCAGGAGGTATTTTTCAATGAGTGACATTCAATATAAAGAACTAAATTTCACAGTCAACGGCAAGGAAAGGTCTCTCATGATCGATGTGCGCTCCTCCCTGCTTGATGTCCTGCGCAATGAACTGCATCTGCACTCAGTGAAAAAGGGTTGTGAAGTCGGAGAATGTGGTGCCTGTACGGTCCTGATCGATGGCGAACCTTATGATTCCTGTATTTACCTGGCAATCTGGGCGGAGGGCAAGGATATCCTCACTGTTGAAGGCTTAATGGGCGATGACGGTTCTATTTCCGATATCCAGCAGGCTTTCATTGACGAAGTGGCAGTTCAGTGCGGTTTTTGCACACCGGGCCTGATTATGACCGCTTACAGCGTTCTGGCTGATGGCAAGCGCTATACCCGGGATGAGCTCCGTCAGAAGCTGGCCGGCAATATGTGCCGTTGCACCGGCTATCATAATATTATCAATGCTGTGGAAAAAACAATGTTAAAGCGTATCGAGGCAGCGGAAGCCAAGAACAGCTAAAGAGAACAGCAATCAAGTAATAAAAAAAAGGGACTGGCTCCACGGAGTCAGTCCCTTTTTCAATGTCAGTAAATCTTCAGATCAAGCCGGGACCCAGATTTTTCCCGCCGATCAGGTGAAAATGAACATGCCTTACAGTCTGTCCGCCTTCTTCGCCGCAGTTGTTAATCAGGCGGAAGCCGCTTTCCTCAACACCGAGCTCTTCAGCAATCTGCGGCAGGGCAGCCATTAATCGGCTTAAATCAGCCAGGCCGGCTTCTGTCGCAGAGATATCCAGAATACTTTCGTAGTGTTTTTTCGGAACGACTAAGGTGTGCACAGGAGCCACCGGATTAACATCTTCGAAGGCAAGAACGCTTTCGTTTTCGAATACCTTTTTCGCTGGTATCTCACCACTGATGATTTTACAGAATATACAGTTTTGTGGCATCTTCTACTCCTTTACAAGCTAGGGTTTTACTATTTACCGGCCAGTTCCTGCAGCTTGGCACGGGCCAAAGTGAAAGCTTCCGTTATTTTCTGCGGATCATTGCCGCCGCCCTGAGCCATATCCGGTCTGCCTCCGCCCTTGCCGCCGCTGATAGCGGCTGCCAGCTTGATCAGATCGCCCGCTTTGGCTCCGGAAGCAATCGCGGTTTTACCCATCATGGCAAGCCATACTACCTTATCTGCAGCCAATTTAGAGGCAATCAGGACAACGGCATTGTCACCCAGATGGTCGCGCATACGATCTCCGGCTGCGCGCATAGCTTCGGCTTCGAAATTTTCAAGCTCGGCAAAAATGTAATCAAATTCACCGATTTTCTCTTTCTGATCCAATAAAGAAGTGACAATTTTCTGCTGTTCTTCCTGCCGTTGTGTAGCGAGAATTTTATTCAGCCTGGCCAGCTGATCATCTTTTTCTTCCAGACGACTGAATATCTCGCTTACCTGATCTACATGCAGGCGATTCAACAGGCGCCTGACGACGGAACGGCCCAGCAAGGCAGCGTCATGGGCAGCTTCGCCGGTGACAGCCTCTATACGTCTTACACCTGAGGCTATGCCTCCTTCAGAACTGATGAAAAAGAGTCCGATTACGCCAGTTGAGCTCAGGTGTGTGCCACCACATAGTTCACAGGAGAAATCTCCTATAGTGATCACACGGACCTCTTCATCATACCTCTCGTCAAAGAGCGCCATGGCTCCGGAAGCACGGGCTTCTTCCAGCTTTTTCACCTCAGTCACCACCGGATAATTGTCTAGGATAGCCGTATTGACAATCTCCTCAATTTTAGCTTTTTCTTCATCTGTAAGCGGCTCATCATGCTGGAAGTCAAAGCGAAGTCTGCTGGCAGAAACGTATGATCCCTTCTGGACCACATGGTCTCCCAGGACCCGACGTAAGGCTTCGTGCAGGAGATGGGTTGCCGTGTGATTCCGGGCGATGGACAGGCGCCTGCTGCGGTCTACACTGCCCAGAACTTTCATGCCGCTGCTAAAGCTGCCCGCAGATATTCTGACTTTGTGCAGGAAAATACCATCAGCAGTCTCTTCTGTATCGAGAACTTCTGCTCTGGATTCACCCGTGCCGACAGCTGCAAATACACCCTGGTCTCCAACCTGTCCGCCTGCTTCTGCATAGAAAGGTGATGCCTTCAGGACAAAAATAAGCTCATCACCTTCATTGGCCTCATCCACACTTTCCAGCAGATTGCTGTCGTCAGCAGTTCTGAGGATAAAGGCCAGATCCAGTTCCGCCTCCAGTTGATCGTAACCAAGAAATTCCGTCTTGCCCAAAGCTTTGACTTGATCCGGCAGCTGCAGGGTCCCCCAGGCTGTCGAGACCTTTTCCTGAGCTGCACGGCGGGCTCTTTCCTTCTGCCCGTCCATTAGACGCTTAAAGCGCACACGATCCACCTTAAGTGAACGCTCGCTCGCGATTTCATCTGTCAAATCCAAGGGGAAACCGAAAGTGTCATGCAGCTGGAAAGCTATATCACCGGGCAGAATATCCTTCATTTCGCTGCGCGCCTTATCGATTTCTTCGTTCAGTATCTGCATACCTTGCTGTAAAGTACGGCCAAAGCGCTCCTCTTCTTTTGCCAGAACATGCAAAATACGGTCCTGATCCTGCAGCTCGGGGTAATAATCGACTGACTGGGCAATGGCTAGCTCAGTCAGTTCACTGAGGAAGGGATCTTTAATGTCCAGCAATCTGCCGTAGCGGACAGCGCGCCTGATCAGGCGTCTTAAGACGTAGCCCCTGCCCTCATTACCCGGCAGAACACCATCAGCAATCATCATCATAGCTGAACGCACGTGGTCACTGATCACACGTATTGCAATGTCATCTTTCTTATCTTTACCATATTCCTTGCCGCTGATTTCGCAGACTTTATCCAGAATTGCCCGCACAGTATCAACTTCAAAGAGGTTTTTGACACCTTGCATGATAACGGCAATCCGTTCCAGACCGGCGCCGGTATCGATATTTTTCTGTTTCAGCGGCGTATACGATCCATCCTCTTCGCGGTTAAACTCAGTAAATACAAGGTTCCAAAACTCAACATAGCGGTCACAGTCACAGCCTACGTCACAGTTGGGATCATCACAGGCGAATTCAGGACCGCGGTCATAGAAAATTTCAGAACATGGTCCGCAGGGTCCGGTTCCGTGCTCCCAGAAATTATCCTTATCGAAGCAACGTATGCGTTCTGCCGGTATTCCGACTTCATCGTGCCAGATGTCGTATGCTTCATCATCATTGCAGTGTACTGTGATCAGAAGCCTCTCCACAGGCATTTCCAGCCATTCTGTAATAAATTCCCAGGCCCAGGTGATGGCTTCGCGCTTGAAATAGTCACCGAAAGAAAAGTTACCCAGCATCTCAAAATAGGTGCCATGTCTGTCGGATATACCCACATTCTCTATATCCGGCGTACGAATGCATTTTTGACAGCTGGCAACACGTTTGCGCGGTGGCGTGGCCGCTCCCGTAAACCAATTCTTCATTGGGGTCATACCTGCATTAATCAGCAGAATTGAGGGATCATTTTTTGGTATCAGAGAGAAACTGGGCAGTATAAGATGATCTTTTTCCTGAAAAAAATCCAGAAACATTGATCTGATGGTGTTTAAGCTAAGAGGCTGCATACATTGGACTCCTTAAAGTGTTTATTGTAATTATTCTATAATTTAAAGGCGGCTGACGCTGTGTCCTGGAGAACATGCGTCGCCGCCCTTTATTCTATATCTTTTATCCCCGTCTTACAAAAAACGGCGACAGAAGCGGCTCAGTGCCTAATCTTCGATCAAGGCATCCAAAACTGCTTGCGGGGGAACCAGAAGTTCTTCACCGGTAAAGATATTGTCACCAACTGCTTTACCGTTATACTCCATGAAGGCTGCATACAGCTCATCAGAGTAAGTTCCGTATGATTCCATCATTATGCCCCAGGGCGAGTCACCGGCCTGAACAACATAGGTCGAATCCGCCGGTGCCGGAGTCGTTTCAGTTGTATCTTCCGTGGGATCGGTCTGTGTATCTGTAGGATCAGTATTCACCGGCGGCACGATGACCGGCGGTGTTTCAGTGGAAACTACAGGTGTGGTCGTGTTTGATTCTGTCGAATCCGGATCATCTTTACCGCCACCCAGAAGTTTAATCAAAGCGAAAATACATAAAGCGATTATTGCGATCAGAACAACATAGAAAACAATCTGTTTATTGCGGGAAGAACGGACATACTTGGCACGCTCATCATCCTCATCATAGTAAAGATCGTCATCATCATCACCCAGATAACTGTCATCCCAGACCTGGCCTTTGTAGGCACTGCTGCTGTAGGCATCATCCTGGTCTGCAGAATCATCGTAGATTTCACCCTGTCCGAAGCGTCTGCGCTGATCTTCAGGAGAAGTGTAGGCAAAACCGGGAACAGCGGGCGTGCTGTCATCTTTGATCTGATCAAAAGATGCTGTTTCATTATCCGGTTCAGAATATTCCGGTCTGAAGGCGGCATCCGTGTCATCCGGCTTTTCCCAGCTGTCATCAGGTTTAGCTTCCGCTTCCGGTTCGCTTAAAAAATCTACCATATCCTGACGCTGGTAACGCTGTGTTGCCTGCTCATCCGGATCAGCCGGGACAGGAGCATCAAAGGGTGTTCCCATCACAACCTGAGTATTGAAACGCCCCAGATTAAGCTGGGAAGATTTACGGCTGTCTTCCATCACAGACTCCACCATGCCCAGCATCAGCTGCAAGGGAGTACCCGGCACCTGGGCGGACGCTGACGTAAGCAGGAGACCGGCAGCATCGTACTGATCTTCAGCACTATTCAGAATACGCATAATGTCTCTTTGTCCCAGCGCCTGATACAGCTCCTGATTACAAATAAGAAGAACATCTCCCTGCTCAATCTGGGCTATGTTGGAGTAACGTAAAGTGCCGGCTTCTCCGGCAATAAAATCATTAATACCGCCCACGGCCTGTCCGTCAGCGTCAACTGCATTAAAATCCATTGTCTCATCAGTGAGGGGGTAAAGAACGCCGCGACGGTAGAGCATGGCTGCTCCGGCACCTAGTGTTACGGCTGCCACTTCACCATCGCGCAGTACAAATCCTGAAAAATACGGCTCACGGGCTCCTGCTTCCGCAATGGTTATCCGGCCTGTAACATCCATAGCGGCGTCGGCTAAATCATTGAGTCCGCTATCGATGTCACTGGAAGGATCATTTATTTTTTCTGTCAGGCGCTCGAGAGGCTCCCGCCAGGATGTGTCGTCTTCCTGCCTATTATACGGATAGCCGAAAATTGAAAACAGAAAACCCCTGTCTTCACGGTCCAGCGTTGAATCAACAGACCTTTGCTCTCGTCTGCCTGGGAAGCGGCCATCCAGGCAGTATGAATCAACAATTCCCTCTGTCGGATAGTAGCGGGCTGCCACAGTAAGTGCCAATCGCGTAAAAACAGTAGATGATGACTTGGCCATACATGCCTCCTAAAAAAATAATTGAATAAACATTTTGATTAATTCTAACATAAAATAACAATCTGCTAATACCATTTCAACAGCAAAGCCGGCATTTGTCCTCATTCCCTGTAAAATGGTAACAGCCGTGAATAAAGCATTTTATATCTTCAGACTAGTCATAAAAATATCCGGCCTTATACAGCAGTTGCGCCAGCTCTATGTCAGCCGGGGTAGTCAGTTTCAGATTGCGGCTGTCACCGCTGACCGCGCGCACCGGGTAGCCCATGCGCAGGAGAAGGGCAATATCATCTGTTGCCTGTATCCCCTCTTCTCTGGCAAGTTCAAAGGCATGCAGCAGTATATCCAGGTCAGCAGCCTGAGGGGTCTGCATTTTTAAAAGTTCCTCACGTGGTATCTCAAGTTCTTTGAGCGAGTCATACTCGGCTTGTCTGATTGTGTCCGTAACGGGCAAAGCTGCAACGACAGCACAGCGTTCAGATTTCAACCTCGCTAAAACGCGCCCGATCACTGCAGACGGGATAAAACAACGGGCTCCGTCATGAATCAGAACCAAAACCCGGCCCTTAAAGCCGGCAGCATGCTTTTCAACTGCCTTCAAACCATTGAAAACAGAGTCCTGGCGCGTCTTGCCTCCGGCAACAATGCCCTCCAGTCCCCGGCAGCTTTCAGGCAAAACCCGGGCCTGATCTGTTTCACCCCGGGAAGACATGTCCTCCGGGGCCATGACTGTAAAGATATGTTCAATAGCTGAGTTCTTGCTGAAGCGTTCCAGACACAGCTCCAGCAAAGTGCGGCCGGCTATTTCAAGCAGCATCTTGTTTCGATCCGCCTGCATACGCTCGCCGCGTCCGGCTGCTAAAATAATGGCATATGTCCGAAATTCGCTCATTAACTTTTCCTAATTCTCTCCGGAAAAAAGCAGATCAAATGCTTCCTGTACATTACTGACATAGTAAAGCTTCACATCACTCTTTTGTGTGTTTTCATAACGTTTCATCTGCTCGCGTCCGGCGGCGGGCAAGACAAAGCTCTGCCAGCCGGCACGACTGCCTGCTTCAATCCGCAAGGCCATCTGGCTGACAGGGCGAACTTCACCCGTCAGGCCGACTTCGCCTAATACTATAGCATCCAGATGCAGGGGTTCTTCGCGGAAAGTGGAGAGTATTGCTGACATAATAGCCAGGTCTGCCGCGGTTTCCGCGATCCGGATACCTCCGGTCACGTTTACGTAGGTGTCAGACTGTGATAGATCTACCCGGATGCTTTTAGCCATGACCGCCAGCAGCAGCGACAGCCGTGAACGATCGATCCCCTGCGTCATTCTGGTCGGGGTAGCATAGGGAGAGGCAACTGTTAAAGCCTGTATTTCCAGAAGCAGAGGGCGGCTGCCTTCCATGGTGGAAGTTACAACTGAACCGGCAGTATGTCTGGGACGGCCCCGGGACAGTAAAGCCGAAGTTTCACTGACCGAAATAAGGCCCTTGTCCGTCATCTCAAATACACCCAGCTCATCGGTAGCGCCAAAGCGGTTCTTTACAGCACGCAGGAGACGAATGCTTGTATCCTTTTCGCCCTCAAAATAAAGGACGACATCCACCATATGCTCTAAAACACGGGGTCCTGCTACAGTGCCTTCCTTGGTCACATGTCCGGTCAGAATCAAAGTGATGCCGAGTGCTTTTGCGATACGCAGCAAACCCAGAGTAACTTCCCGAATCTGACTGACCGATCCGGGTGCCGCCGCAAGCTCGGCCGAATATACAGTTTGAATGGAATCTATTACTGCTATCTGAGGGTGCAGAGCTCTCAGGCTTTCTTCAATGGCAGCAAAGTCAGTTACGGTAAGCAGGCGGATAGCTTTATCCGTTAAACCCAGGCGTTCCGCCCTCAGGCGTATTTGCTCAGCTGATTCTTCGCCGCTGATATAAAGTGTTGCCTCCTCCGGAAAGCTGCCCAAAGCCTGGAGGGCCAGAGTCGATTTGCCAATACCCGGATCACCACCCAGCAGGATCAGCGATCCTCTCACAAATCCCCGGCCCAAAACCTGATCCAACTCAGCAATACCGGTAGGAAATCTGTCCTGCAGATCTGCTTGAAGTTCATTCAGCTTTACCGGCTGTGTGCTTTGTTCGCCATCATAGCTCTGAACCCAGCTGCCTTGTGCCAGCTGTTTCTTTTTACTTTCTTTACTGTCCGGCACTTCAACAATCGTATTGTAGGCACCGCAATTAGTGCAGCGACCAAACCAGCCAATATAATCCTGGCCACATTCAGTGCACATATAAAGAGACTTTTTCGCCATAAATCAACTCCTGGTGCCAGTATAGGACATTCGATTGATAAATGGTATAATTTCTCGCAGTATTTCTCTTAGTGACCAGTGCCTGTTGAAGTCCCTGACTCTGTCATTTCAATCATTCTGCATTGATCTTTATTGGGAGAATTCTGAAAGGAATTAAGGGAATATTGTGACTGAAGACATTAAAACTATTAAGAGTTCCTCTATGTCCGGTTATGCTGATGGCTTTGAGATCCCTGCTCTGACCATGAACGAATCTCTGACAGCTATGGCTGTGAAGCGTCCTGATGAAAAAGCGCTTTCATATTACGGTAAGGACCTGTCCTATACTGAATTGCAGGCAAAAATAGACACTTGCGCCCGCGCACTGGTTGCCAGCGGAGTCAGGGAGGGTGATGTCCTGGCTCTCGGTCTGCCCAACATTCCTGCCGCCGTCATCGTGTTTTATGCTGCTAACAGACTGGGCTGCATCTGTAATATGATTCACCCGCTCTCACCTCCCCGCCTGGTCGGCAAACACCTGACAGAAACCGATAGCAGCTTTCTGTTTATTGCTGATATGGCAGTCAATAAATTGCGGCCCTTGCTGGAGGAATTGAAAGGGTCGCCGAAGATAAAAGATATTATCATCTGCGGCATGGCCGACGAGGCACCCGCCTGGAAGCAGCCCTTTTTTAAACTTCAGCTGCGTAAAAATAAAGCGGAAAAGGATCTTTTGGCCGGAACGACCAGCTGGAAGACTTTCCTGAAAAAAGCTGAATCCGTCAGGGTTACCCCCGCACGCAGCAAAGACCACAAAAGTGTCTGTGCATACTTACACAGCGGCGGCACCACTTCCGAACCGAAAACAATCATGCTCAGCGACTATAACTTCAACGCTATCGCCTATCAGGCCAATCAGCTGCTGGGTTATCCCCTGTCTGCACCGGTTCCGTCCGGCAAAAGCATGATTACAGTATTACCCCTTTTCCATGGTTTCGGTCTGTGTATCGGCATGCATACCTGCCTGATTAATGACATTAAGGTTTATCTTCTGCCCCGCTTCTCGGCTAAGGCTGTGGCCGATTTATTCAAGCACAGACAGGCCAACTATATCTGCGGTGTCCCGACTTTATATGAAGCTTTATCCAAAGCCGAGGCCATGCAGAACACTGATCTTTCCTGTCTGGAAGCCGCTTTCTGTGGGGGTGATTCCCTGACGCCGGAGCTGAAAGACCGCTTTGACAAGTTTTTGGCAGACCATGGTTCCAAGTCGAAACTGCGTGAAGGCTACGGACTGACTGAAACTGTTACCGTCTGTTCAGTTATGCCGGATAAATACTCGGACAGAAACGGCATCGGCCTGCCACTGTCCAATATCAGGATGAAGATAATCAATTCTGAAAGCCGGGAGACGCTGCCGGCAAATGAAATCGGAGAAATCTGCGTTAGCGGACCCACTACCATGCTGGGTTACCTCAATGATGAAACCGCCACATCTCATGCCATTGTGACCCATGAGGACGGACTGGACTGGGTAGAAACCGGGGATATCGGTTATCAGGATGAAGAAGCTTTTTTCCATTTTAAAGGCCGGCTTAAACGCACGCTCAAAGTTTCCGGCATTCCTGTTTTTCCTAAAGAAATCGAGGAACTGATCTCGGGTCTGCCGCAAGTGAGATATGTCGCCGCTATCGGCATCCCGCATCCCTATAAGATGACTGTGGTCAAGGTCTTTGTTGTCGCTCATGAGGGGGCAGATCCGGAAGAGCTGGAACAAGATATCATTCGCCTGTGTAAGTCTTCACTGATTGCTCACGCCGTACCTCAGGAAATTGAATTCCGTGACAGCCTGCCTCAGACTCTGGTCGGGAAGATCGACGTCAAGCTGCTGGAAGCAGAGGAAGCGGCACGACAGACAAAAGTTGAAAAGCAGTCGGCAGTATCAGGCCAATAATCCGGTCTATAAGTTGACTCACTCTAAATATGTGATAGAATATCGAAGCGGTTAAGTCACTGTTGGATCGCATCCCGGGCGATTAGCTCAGTTGGGAGAGCGCTGCGTTCGCATCGCAGAGGCCGAGAGTTCGAATCTCTTATCGTCCACCAAAAAACCCTGATTTTAGAATCAGGGTTTTTTATTATCCGTACATTTTAGATACGATCCATCCGGTCAGTCTGATGGGAAATATCTTATAGGCCGCCAGCAGGAAACGATAGGAAAAACCGACTCCATACAGGGCTTTGGGACGCCTCTTCCCGGCATAACGGAAAAGCTGACCCGCAACATATTCAGCCGGATAGCCGCTGCGCTCATCTGCTTCCATCTTGCTGATGGACCTTGCTTCACTTTTTTCATAACAGGCCGGGGTCTCGGCATTTTTTTCGCGATTATCAGTAAAAGCGGTCCGGCAGTCACCCGGCATAACAGCTATTGCTTTAATCCCGTCTGCCGCCAGCTCCGTGTTCAATGCCAGCGCCAGCATATTAAGCGAAGCCTTGCTGGCTGAATAGAAGGCCTGATAGGGAATCGAGATCTCCCCTGCCACCGAGCTTGTGATCACAATACGGGGGTATTGGGCTTTGCGCAGAAGTGGCAGACATCTTTGGATTACAGAAACGGCAGAAAAGCAGTTGACATCAAACTGCTTGATCATTTGACTCTTTTTAGTGCTCGCTACCGTGCCCGAAATTCCGAAGCCGGCATTAGAGAAAAGGACATCACAATATTCCCACTTTTCTGATATTTTTCTAAAGACTGCCGCCAGCTGCTCTTCATTACTGATATCACAGGGAATCTGCCACAAATTCTCTATCTGCTCCTGTCCGGAAAAATCGGCCTCTGTCCTGGAAAGAGAAATAACTTCAACTCCTGCTTTCAGTAAAAGATTGACCAGAGCAGCACCAATACCGGAGCTTCCTCCTGTGACAATTGCGCGAGTAAGTAGCAACATACGATCTCCCTTCACTACAGTTGAGCTGAATTAAAACCAGTCTAGCAGAAAGTGTCAGCAGCGCAATTATTTCCTTCGAAAAATCTGCTAAACTGATCCTAAATATCTTTAAGCAGTGAGGATAAGGATCAATGAAAAATATCACATACAGACTAGCAACTAAAGCTGACCTGGATCAGGTACACCGGCTGCAAGAGCGTTACCATGTCAGCACAATTTCTGACGAAGACCGTCCGGATGGCTTCGTGACCACGCTTTTCACCACCGAGCAGTTTGAGCGCCTGATCGACGACGAGGGGGGTCTTTCTATCGCCCTGGACGGTGACAAGGTTATTGCTTACGCAATGGCGGCTTCCTGGGAGTACTGGTCAGAATGGCCTTTATTCGCACACATGATTAAAGACTTGCCTGATACAGAATATCTGGGCAGAACCATGTCGATGGAAAACTCCTATCAGTATGGTCCGATCTGTGTCGATAAGGAATATCGCGGCACGGGAGTTTTTGCACATTTGTTTGACTTCTCACGTGCAAGCATGCGCGACCGCTACCCGGTTCTGCTTACTTTTATCAATCAGATAAACCCTCGTTCCCTGGCTGCCCACCGTAAACTGGGACTTGATCTGGTCAAAGAATTCCAATTCAATAACAACGACTACTATGAGTTGGGTTTTGATACCGGTAAATCAGTTTTGGCAGATAAGCTGTAATGCTGCTTTATTTTATACTGGCACTCCTCCTTGTAGCAGCAGTATTTCTTTTTTATGGGTTTACAATTGCTCCCGGGCGTGTGCGTGTGAAAAACTATCAGCTTGACCCGGACAAAACTCTGGGCAGTTTTGCCGGCAAACGCATTGTGTTCTTCAGCGATATTCATCTGGGCCCCAACTTTACTGCTGAACACTTGAATAAACTTTGCCGGCTGATCCTCTCCCAAAAACCTCAGCTGATACTCTTCGGCGGCGATATGGTGGAAGAAAAAACTGATCTGACCAGCGAAAGTTTCAAGGCCGCTATCAGCAAAAATCTTGCTGTTCTGAGTGATTTTTGCCCCTGTTATGCTGTGTTGGGAAACCACGACGTTGAAACTCTGATCAATCGTCACTACACTGCTGAAGTCATTGCCGCAGCCGGTTTTACACTATTGCAAAACAGCTGGGCTGAGCTTGATGATCTGGCTCTGTATGGCTTCGCAAACGCCACTCACGATCAGCCTGTTTTCGTGGACAAGGCAGCTTTAGCTGAGGACAGCTTTCGGCTTCTGCTCTGTCACGAACCCGGCTTCGTTGGTAAGAACAAGCCGGTTCCGGGCAACAGCCTCTATCTTTCCGGGCATTCCCATGGAGGACAGGTGACTCTCTTCGGTTTGCCGCTTATTCTTCCCTATCTGGGCAGACGCTATGTGCGCGGCTGCCATCAGCTGCGTGATAACAGCCAGCTTTTAATCAGCAACGGAGTCGGCACCGTCCACATCCATGCACGTTTTTGCGCCAGACCGGACATCATTGTTCTGGATTTTCCGGACAAAAATTAAATTGAGATCTCCCAGGCTGTTCTTTAGCTGCAACAGGGCTGCCCGGCAGTTTTAACTGCATCTTTTCTTATGCAATCATGTATAATGAAAACTGAACATTTTAATATGTTCGAGGAGGAAGTAAATGAATCAAGAAGTAATACGTGCATTAACTATCGCAGGTACAGACGCCAGCGGCGGTGCCGGGATGGCGGCGGACCTGACTACTTTTGAGGAGTACGGTTTATACGGGCAAGTCGCTCTGACTACTGTGGTGACGATGGATAAAGAAAGCTGGGGGCATCATGTAAGCAGTCTGTCGACCTCCCTCATAGAGGCCCAGTTTGAAACAATAGTTGCCAGTACAGTACCGATTACAGCAGTAAAAACCGGTATGCTCGGCACTGTCGAGATCGTTGAGCTGGTTGCCAATTTTTTAAAGGATAACGAATTTAAATATATCGTGATTGATCCTGTTCTGGCTTGCAAAGGCACTGATGAAGTACTCAACCCGGAAACTGCGGACAGCATCCGCGACCTGCTGCTGCCAATAGCAACTGTAGCAACTCCCAATCTGTTTGAAGCAGGTGTTATGTCCGGTTTGGGCACACCCACCAGCCTGGAAGAGATGAAAAAAGCGGCAAAAGCTATTCATGCTCTGGGCACCAAATATGTCGTGGTCAAGGGCGGCAAAGCTGTTCAAGCTGAAACAGCCATAGATATTCTCTATGATGGTGAAGACTTCACGGTCCTCTCTAATCAGATGTTGGAACCGGCTCACACTCATGGTGCCGGCTGCACTTTTTCCGCCGCTATCACAGCCGGACTTGCTCTGGATATGGATATTCATGATGCTGTGCGTATGGCCAAAGACTATGTCACAACTGCCATCGAGAATGGCTTCCAGTACAATGATTTTGTCGGACCGCTCTTTCGCCCGGCCTACCGTCTGGAAAAGCAAGGTCGTTTTAAACAGCAGTAAGAATACGCTCTGAGCTCAAAGCGGCCTCATGCAGGCCGCTTTTTGTTATCTGATTTACGCGGCCGCTTAAAAGCCGCTTTTGCGTTCAAACCAAAGCACAAGCCTGTGTGGCAGAATTCTGGATATTACACGCAGTATTTTAGCCGGCAAATTGCAGACTGACATATCTTTGCCCTTATCTGATCGCTTGAGGGCTTTGGCGGCGACCTTTTCAACATCCTCAATGCCGATTTTCTTGATGGGATTAGCATCGATCTCAATCCCGTTGGCCTCAAAAAACTCTGTTTTCATAGGATTGGGACATACGGCCGTAACAGTAATATCACGCTCTTTCAATTCCTGATGCAGGGCACGTGAAAAGCTGATGACATAAGCTTTGCTGGCTGCATACACTGCTGCTTTATATTGCGGCATGAAACCGGCCACTGACGCCATATTGATTATGCGTCCGCCGTTCTGCATGTAAGGAAGGCAGAGAGAGGTCAGAGCGGTCAGGGCCTGACAGTTTACTTCCACCATCCTTTCATTGCAATCCAGATCACAAAAAGCTTCAAACTTGCCGAAACCGGCAGAATTGATCAGCGTGTGAATTTGACATTCGCTGTCCTTAATTTCAAGCAACAGCCGGTCGCGCCATTTCTTATCTGTAATATCCCCGGCCAGAACGCGTGCCGGCTTTCTCAGTGATGCGGCAAGTTCCTGCAAACGTTCTTCACGTCTGGCACACAGCCAGATTTCATCCAGACGCACGTCACCGTCCAAATCGATGGCAAACTGACGTCCGATTCCTGAGGAAGCGCCGCTGATTATTGCAATCCTGGCGTTTTTCCCCGAAGATACTGCAACTGTCACTGTATTACCTCGCCTCTTTGCTCTGGCATGTTTCTTATTGACATTGTAGCAAATTAACTCTTAATTTAATTTTATCAGGATTCCGGGCAAAGAAAAAACAAACACACTGTGTTTGTTTTACTGATATCTGTGTCAAAACCTGATGTTCGGTGTTGCTTATATTCGCCTTGCTTAAAGCAGGTCAGCAAAAGTTAAGCTTTTCATGCAATTATCAAAATGATCCTGCATTTTTTGGTAAGCTGAATGAACTTTGCAATAGTCTGCAGCGTCGCGGCTGCAAAAAGCATCTGCCTCCAGACATCTGTTGAGGCGAGTTGTATTTTCCATTGCATTTATGACCTCGAACAGGCTGATTTCACCGGCAGGCTTGGTCAGACTGGAACCGCCTTTGGCTCCTCTCTTAACAGAGACAATACCGGCTTCTCTTAATTTTTGTATTATCGAAGGCAGATAATTGCCCGGAATATTCATCTCCTCTGCAATTTTAGTTGTTGATAATACTTCATCTGCCTGTGCGAGCCGGAGGACAGCCCGAATTGCATAATCAGTAGTAATATTTATTTGCATTAAGCAACCTCCAAAACATTAATAAGTTATTGAAATATTCGCTGTCTGAAGACTACGTATTAGAGTTAATTCCTTTATTTGAAAAGATTATTGTATAAGTACCTAGCCAACGAATAAAGCATAAGTTAAGGTATTTAAATTGTCAAATGACTGCCTGCTTAGAAATTTTCTGCGAAAAAGGCCATAAAACAGCGTGAATTCTTCTATATTTTCACTCACTGAAATGGATAAGAATTCACGCTATTATTTGATAACAGTTCTGCTTCTGCTGGAGATCTTTCTATAGATCCAGGTTTCTCGGGCCAAAGCCGTGCAGCAATAAGCTGGACAAATCATTTTTTTCATAGTCAGTTACAGAACGTGCAACATAGACACTCATGCGGCCATCAGAAAATTCGTTGAGAAACTGGCGGCAGATACCGCAAGGATATGCTAATCCCCGATCCCGCTCAGCATTAGTATCCTTCCAGCCGGCAACTGCTATGGCGGTAAATTCCTGAGCACCTGCAGCCACTGCCTGCATAGCGGCACCACGTTCAGCACAGATTCCGGCCCCATAGGCTGCGTTTTCTACATTGCAGCCACTGAAAACTCTGCCATCGGAGCACAGCAGGGCGGCGCCGACTTTAAAGGCTGAATACGGCGCGTAGGCCTTATCGCGTGCTGCTATAGCCGCGCGTATAAGCGTCTGTACTTCCAGTTCACTCAGTTCATTGTCTCTGACCTTAAACTCTGACATTATTAACTCCTTTTAGTAACGGAAACGAGCTGCAATTCTCTTTTCCATTTCCTTCACGGAAACCGGAACCATGACCACATTGCCTGCCATCTGGAAACAGTCACGAACAAGTTGGTCCAATTCCTCCCTCTCTTCATCACAGTAATCACTGCGGATATACAATGTTTCGATCTTACACTCGTCCGCTGCATTTTTTATGTCACTCATGCGAGTAGATGCCTTGCCGTCAGCCAAACCTTTGGCCAGACTGTCCATTCCTCTTTTTATTTCCTCATTCTGGATATTGTCAAAAATATTAAGGATCGCTGCTTTCAGACTTTGTGGGTCAAAATCATGGAGCGGCTTGCCCAGATCTTCTTTAAGGTATACTTCATTTGTCGCGACCGAGCGCCAGTCCGCCATGTTTTCGCGAACTCCCGACAAGATAACGGGCGATCGTTTGTCGGCAAAATACGCTGTCAGATTTTCTTCCAGATATCGATAATACTTGATCTTATCAATTTCTTTCATTTCTGCAGCAGAGCGGTGACCATGAAATGCTGTGCCGCCTTTGCCGCCGTAGCTGCCGAAGTTCACATCGGAGTCAGGATCCAGATCAGGGAATAATTCCGTAAAGGTCAGGATCCCATGATCCTCAACCACTTTCAGTTTTGATCCGTCCCCACGATGAAGACGGAAGCGGTCTCGGCCTATATCCAGAATATAGTGGCTGGATATATGTTGTTCAGCAGCCAGCAAGGGCAACAAATGCAGAATTCCCTGTACTACTACCAGATCATCTACAGCTTCGGACAAGTTGTAGATCAGCATATTCCTGTCTCTTAAGAAAAGAGCAAAGGCTTCACTTCTGTCATTCCAGAAAACGGTATCTTTCTGCAGGTCCTGCAGAAGCTCCATCTGTTCCTTCAGCGCTTTTCGATCCAAATATTTTGCCAGTTTTTCTTCTGCTTCCTTAATCAGATTCTTGAAACGAATGGCATTGGATCCCGGATCGGATCCTTCATGCGGAGTAGATTGATAGAGTGATAAAACTGTAGCAGCTTCATCATTCATCTTGCGGATTTTAGGGTGAAGTCTGTCCATAGTAGGCCCTTTCTATGATCTTTTCAGAATGGTAGATCAGATCGTTCGATAGATTTATTCTAGCAGATAGCTATCAATCTTTCTGTCACGGCAGGATTATAAGATGAACAGGACCGGTCTGTGCTGAATCGCTCAGCGCTCCGCTTTTCATTAGTGTAAACTTAGCGCAGAACAATCGATGAAAGGAATCTATTATGGATTTACAAACAGCAAAAGGATACAAAAAGGCAGCCGCCCCAACTAATTTGATCAATATCGTTATGGACAGCGGCAATAGCATAGTAATTGAGCTGGATGAACAAGCAGCACCTGTCACCGTTGCAAATTTTCAGAAGCTCGTTGCCGAAGGGTTCTATAATGGCATTATTTTCCACCGCATTATTCCCGGCTTCATGATTCAGGGCGGTGATCCCCAAGGTACCGGAACAGGTGGTTCCGACACTCACATTAAAGGTGAATTCGCCTCTAATGGGGTCAATAACCACTTGTCCCATGTCCGCGGGGCTGTTTCCATGGCCAGAACCCAAGTACCGGATTCAGCAAGCTCACAGTTTTTTATCTGTCATGCCGACAGTCTTTTTCTGGACGGTCAATATGCCGCTTTTGGAAAAGTTGTTGCCGGCATGGAGGAAGTTGACCGCATCGCCGGTCTTAAGACCAATAGAAATGATTTCCCGGAAACTCCTCCGGTCATGGAAGAGGTCTTTTTCCTGGAGCAGGAAGAAGCCTAAGCCGAGTATTAGCGGCCTGGCGTTTATTTGACATTCTTGACAACAATAGCCCCGAACTATAGGATATTATCATACACATTTCATAGATTTTCAGAGGGGGAAATTATGGATAATCAAGATTTTGCAACTCGTCAGATTCACGCCGGGTCATTAAAACGTGAGAACTTCAGACCTCTGGTGATGCCCATCTACCAAAGTTCAACTTTCTACTTTGATAGCGTCGAACAGGGTGCTGCCCTCTTTGCCGGTGAGCAGGATGGATATTTTTACACCAGAATCGACAACCCGAATCAAAGAGAACTGGCGGCACGCCTGGCTCAGTTGGAAGGCGGCGAGGGTGGCCTGGTGTTCGCCTCCGGTATGGGTGCGATCAGCTCAATGTTCTGGTCCCTGCTTAGCAGCGGTGATCACGTAATCGCCGGCAAGACACTCTACGGCTGCACCTATGAACTTCTGCATCAAGGCTTCCCGCGCTTCATGATCGATGTCGATTTTGTTGATTTGAGTCAAAACGGAATGCTGGAGCAATTTCTGCGTCCGGAAACGAAAATTATCTATATCGAAACCCCTGCCAACCCTAACTTAAAAATAGCGGACATCAGCTATCTGGCAACCACGGCACACAGTTTCAATCCGGAAATCAAAGTGGTCGTGGACAACACTTTCGCTACTCCTTATCTGCAGCTGCCCTTGTCTCTCGGAGCCGATATCGTAGTCCATTCTGCTACCAAGTATCTCAATGGGCATGGCGATGTTGTCGCGGGTGCTGTCATCTCTGACTCAGAAACTATTAAATTAATCGCAGAAAACGGCTTGAGATATTTCACCGGTTCTGTACTGGGACCTTTTGAATGCTTCCTGATCTCCCGCGGACTGAAGACGCTTGATCTGCGCATGGAAAAACACTGTGCCAATGCACTGAAAGTTGCGGAGTTTCTGGAACAGGATAGCCGGGTGAAAAAGGTCAACTTCCCCGGTCTCAAATCACACCCTGCTTACCAGCTGGCTCAAAAACAGATGAAGCTGCCGGGAGCCATGATCTCCTTTGAACTGGCAGGCGATAAAGAATACTGCGCCAGCTTTGTGAATAACTGCAAACTCTGCCGCCGCGCGGTTTCCCTGGGCGATGCTGAAACTCTGATCCAGCACCCTGCCAGCATGACTCACAACACCTATAGCCCTGAGGCCTTAGCTGAAGCAGATATAGCGGAGAACCTGCTGCGTATTTCAGTCGGGCTGGAATCCGCAGCAGATATTATCGCTGACCTTAAACAGGCACTGGACAATTGCGATAATTGACCTCCACCGGCTTAAGACAATCAAAAAGTGACATTCAAATATTGTCGGATGTCACTTTTTTGATGGTTTTTTAATAGAACTAATACTCCTCGTACTGTAACTTGTAGAGAACTTTGAAAAGTCCATTCCGGGCCAGAAGTTCATCTCTGCTTCCCTGCTCTGCAATTCTGCCCTTATGCATGACAATAATCTTATCCGCATTGGCAATGGTAGAGATTCTGTGAGCTACTGCTATCATGCTGCGGTTAGCAGACATTTTGCTGATGGCATCCTGAATCAGCAGTTCCGTCTCCGTGTCAATATTGGCAGTTGCCTCATCCAAAATCAGCAGCGAAGGCCTGGCAGCAAGAGTACGGGCGAAAGATAGCAGCTGCCTCTGCCCGGACGACAAGGTACTGCCGCGTTCCATGATTTCCTCATCATAGCGTTTTGGCAATTTATCAATAAAGATATCAGCATTAACATTTTTTGCTGCCTGTCTGACATCAGCGGCAGATACTTCCGGCCGATTCAGGCTGATATTATCCATGACACTGCCGGAATAGAGGAAGACATCCTGCTGAACCACTCCTATAGCCTCGCGCAGCTGCTTCAGGTCATAGTCCCTGATGTCGATACCGTCAAGCAGAATCTGTCCTTTATCGATGTCGTAGAAGCGACAGAGCAGATGCATAATTGTTGACTTGCCGGCACCGGTAGCGCCAACAAAAGCAACAAACTCTCCGGGCTCGATGCTGAAGGAAACATCTTTGAGAATCCATTCATCTTCATTGTAGGCAAACCAGACGTTTTTGAACTCGATTTTTCCTGCAAATCCTGAAGCAGGAACAGCCACTTCCCCGCCAATATCCTCTGCTTCCTGATCCATCAAATGGAAGATTCGGTGCGTGGATGTCATGGCAGACTGAACTATGTTAAAGGTTTCGGCCAGTTCCAGAATCGGCTGGAAGAAACGTTGAATATAATCTATAAAAGCATAGAGAATACCGAAAGTGATAACACCATCAAGATGATTGCGTCCGCCAAACCAAATCAGGGCAGCGATGCCCAGTGACCGCACAATCTCAATAAAGGGACGATAGGTCGCGTAGTACTGTACTTCCTTGCTGCTTAAGTCCAGATATTCGCGGTTAACCTCATCAAACTCCTCGCTCACCTGTTTTTGTCTGTTAAATACCTGAATTGTCCGCATGCCGGAGATATTCTCCGACAATTTTGTATTGATTCTGGAAAGAACACGGCGCTGCGCATAATATATTTTACGAATTATACGGCGGAATACCGCAGAAACAATGATGATCGCCGGCGTCAGAGCCATTACATAGCTGGCGAGTCTGGCATTCATGCTGTACATGATCCCAACAATGCCGGCCAAAGTAATCAGACTGCGGAAAATTGTGGTCAGGACTGAAGTAAACATTTCGTTCAGCGTTTCAGTGTCGTTGGTCACACGCGTAACCAGGCTTCCTTGCGGATAATGATCAAAGAATGTCATGGGAAGCTTCAGAATATGATCGTAAAGATCCTGCCTGATTCTTCTTAAAATCTTTTGTCCTGTCTTATGCAGCATATAGTCCTGGCTGTATCCGGCCAGGAAAGCTACTACGACAGTTGCAAGATAGATCAATGCCGTCCGCGTCGCCTCACTCATAGCCAGAGCCTGTTCACTCCGGCTTTTAGCAGGATCAAGCAGAACGGAAATATTGTTGTCGATAATGAGCTGAGTCAGCCGGGGCTGAGCCAGCGTCATGCCGACAGTAACGATAATCAGTATAAAAATGATGATGAACTGTTTATAGTAAGGGGTGCCGTAAGAGTAAAGGCGTTTTAAGGTCTTGCGGTCCGGCTTTTTGGACCTGGCATTCTGTTCATCAAGATCTTTTTGCTCAGTCTGCGCCATCTTATGCCTCCTCCCTGTCTTCACGCAGTTCACTTTCCAGCAGCTGCCTCTGATAAAGTCTGGCATAGAAGCCGTCTTTGTCTTGCAGAAGCTCTGCATGTGACCCACGTTGCGAAATAACACCATCTTCGAGGACCAGTATCTGATTGGAGCGCTGGACTGTCGATACGCGCTGACTTACAACTATCAGACCTGCTTCCACTTTTTCCAGCTGATTCAAAATATCTTTCTCTGTGTTGGTATCGACGGCAGAAAGTGAATCATCCAGAACCAGAATCTGTGCGTCCTGGTAATAGGCACGGGCAATCGCCAGCCGTTGTTTTTGGCCGCCGGAAAGAGTTACGCCTCTTTCACCCACCCAGGTCCTGTATTGGTCAGGCATTGCCTCTATGTCATCTGCTAGCTGTGAAAACTCCGCAGCTTGCCGGACTTTTTCCGGATCATAATCGTCATCACCGCTAAAGGCAATATTGCCGGCAATAGTACGTGAGAACATGAAACTCTCCTGCTCAACAAAAGCAATTTTGCTATAGAGTTCCTCATAAGAGATATCTCTGATATCAAGACCATTCAGAAGAATCTGTCCTGAATTAAGATCATAGCGCCGCAGCAACAGGTTCAGGATCGTACTTTTGCCTGCCCCCGTGCGACCCAGAATTGCCAGGCTCTCCTTGCCTTCAAGTGTAAAACTCACACCTCGCAGAATCCAGGGCAGATTGTCTGCATAACGGAAAAAGACATCTCTGAACTCTATTCTGACTGAATCGTCATCTGTAGAAAAGCTGATTTTGCCAGGAGTTGTAGTTTCCTTTACTTTCGCTTCAGCCGCAAGTATTTCATTAATCCTGCCCATGGCCGCAATACCGCGCTGGAAACTGTTGACAACCATGCCTATGGCCATCAGCGGCCAGACCATCATGCGCAGATAGTTAAGTACGGCTACAAAATCACCTAAAGAAAGATTGCCAACAAGCATGCGCCGGATACCATAAAGAATAAAAATGACCAGAGCTATACCGGCTATAAGCTGAATCAGGGGGTCAAAGAGCGCGCTCATGCGCAGCATATCCATATTTTTAGTCTGATAATCTTTGTTGATTTTCTCAAAAGACCCGGCCTGGTTTTCTTCAATACCAAAAGCTTTAATGCTGTTGATGCCGGAGATATTCTCCTGGACTTCATTGGTCAGTTCAGAGAAGGTATCCTGTACAGCCCGGCTGCGTCTCTGCAGAGGTTTGGACATGCTGAAGACAACAACCGTAATAAAAGGCAGTGCCAGCAAGGCAACCACTGCTGTTTTAAATCCTACGGTATAAATCATCATGATGACGGTGAACAAAGTCATGAAGACAGCATCTACAACCATGATAATGCCGCCTCCCATCGTGTTGCGCACCATAAGAACATCATTAGTAACATGCGCCATTAAATCACCGGTACGATGTTTATTAAAAAAGTTGTCATCCAGCCGGAGATATTTTTTGAACAATTTATCCCGCAGCCAATACTCCAGCTTTCTGGCAGTGCCGAAGATATAGACGCGCCAGACATAGCGGCCGCCTGCAACTATCAGGCCTAAGATAAAGATGGCCGCAGCAGCCTGCCCGGTTCGCTCAAGCGTAAGTTCTCCGAACTGTGCCCAGTCAGCAAATTTTTTCAATACCTGAGGTACCAGCAGATTTGCAGAATCAACAAAAAGCAAGGCAATAATTCCGAAGATATAACGCCATTTGTGTTCACGTATAAATGGTAAAATTGTTCGATATTCTCTCATACTCTTCCCCTACCTCAAGCATTGTACCGTAATTATCAGAAAACGGGAGAAATAAATGCGCTCCGCTGTCACGGAGCGCATTTAAAATTTTTGTTATGAGAAAATCAGATCAATTTCTTCTTATACATGATCCTCGATACAGCAACCGTCATGGCCACACTGATGGGGATCAGGACACTGACTGCACTCGAAAGCGAAGGCCGGATCAGGAAGAGGGTCAACATCAGCACAAGTGGTGCTACAGCGATCTTCCAGTTTTTTGCCAGGAAAACGATAGCCAGCCCCCCAAAAAGTGCCGGCAAAACATTGGCGAAGGCAGGTGCCAGCTTTGCTGATTCCAGTATAGGGCTGAGAATGTTCAGGAGAACTATGCCTAACACCAGAATGACAGTTGTCACAATGGAACTCACAGCGATAGCAATAGTTGAAACCACTTCGCCCTCTTCTGTGTTAGGCTCGACACCGGCAATTTGCATAGCCCTGAGTGCTGCCGGTACCTTCATAGCGGTTAGGTTTCCGGTGACAAAACCAAGATAAGATCCGCCGGACCCCAGCATGGGACTGAAGGTAAAGGCTTCAATTATTCCTACGGTCCAGAAGACCGGTGCTACCGCCAGCAAGCCCTGAAATACAGCCGCCCCATCCGGCCAGACCTTGAAAAGCACCGACGTAAAAAACGGATAGGACATAAAGAGCAGTATCGCCAGAACCAAAGAGACTCTGCCCCAGCGATGAACCTTTTCCGGATAATTGGAATATTTCTTTTTGTTCTCCATATTTAGCCTCCGATCCATTGGGTCAGCGGGATGGCGAAGGCCATTCCACCCAGCATGCTAAAGGGCATGGCGTAGTTCTCCAGCCACTTCCAGTTTAATAGTTTGACCAGCAGACCGAATATGGTCATCAGCAAGGCAGAGAAGAGCATGACGAAGACCGGTATCCAGCCAGGCAGACCGGATCTGATGTCGGCAAAAACCATACCCAGAAAGGTAGCAATCATACCGACGAAGAGAGAATCCATCAGGATGGAGCTCCAGCGCTGATCTTTAGTTTTCAGCTTCTGCAGGCGCTGATTCATATTTTTCTGGAAAAAGAGGATAATCAGGATACCCGACATAATCCCCAGTGTCATTACCCAGGCAATGGCGACATAGGCTGATCCGTCCGTGACCGGCTGATCCATCGGTAAATTCATAGCTTGTGCCGTGGAGGCTACAGCCGGCAGCTCGTAGGTCAGTGCGCCCAGCACGGACAGACGCAGCCAGGGCAACGGCAGGCCGAGGAAGCGCGACAGGCTGATCAGGCCCAGCAGGACGCCGATGGCCGGCGCAATCGTGAAGAGCGCGCTGCCAAAAGCTACTCCACGCAGGACTTTGGCTTCGATCTTCAGCTCTCTGGCCCGTCTCCAGGCTTTCGCCATAAAGAAAACGGATTGTCCTATCACATAGAGTATGACCACTCCGGCCAAAACAAAGAGGATAGGATGATTGACATTAAACTCCATAAAGGTCTCCTCACATTATGTAGTCGCCGCTTTTACCGCCTGCATTTTATATGACCGGCGGCAGCTGACTCATCAGGGTCTAAATTATCTGAGATTGAGCATAAATTCAGTATAAAACTCAATCATCTTGTAAAAATTCTCGTGGCTGATGCATTCGCCGCGGCCATGCATGGTATCCAGTTCTTTGCCGCTAAGCTTATTGGGCAGAAAGCGATAGGCATTATCCGCAACCTGGTCATAGTAGCGGCAGTCAGTCCCTCCCACCATGAGGTAAGGTAAGGCAACAGCATCGGGAAAAATCTTGGCGATAGTTTCTTTCGTGTGTTGCATACCTTCTCCATTTACATCTGAGATTGCTGTAGCTTCATTAATCATAATTTTTTCTGCTATTTCAAAATCATGTCCCAGACTTCTCAGATGGTCGAGAATACCCTCTACGGTATCACCCTGGAGAATACGGATATTGGCCACGCAACTGGCAGTTCGCGGCAGGATATTATGTCCGGTGCCCGCTTCCGTCATGGTAAAGGCAATGGTCGAACGCAGCATGGCTGCTGTCTGCTTATTTTTGAGTAATATTCTGGCTAATATGGGTGCAAACAATTGGGGATTGCGCAGAACAAAAGCTTCGGCTTTGCTTTTAAAAGGAGCCAGGGCCTCGAGAGTGGCGGCTAGTGTTTCTGTTATTCTGAGTTTGGGCGGCTTGTTCTCAACATCATGGATGAAGGCAGCCATTTTGCCCACAGCAGATGATTTCGGCGGCGTCGCGGAGTGTCCCTCCTCACCGCGGAAGAGAAAGCGGAGGCTGTTGTTGCCTTTCTCCGCAATACCTATCACTGCCAGATCCGGTGCAACGCCCAGGGACTTGCCCTCAGTAACCGCCCCGCCCTCATCCAGAACATAGCGGAAGTGGATCTTCTTTTTCTGAAAATAATTCGCTATTTCCTGGGCACCAAGCTCACCGCCGACCTCTTCGTCAAAACCGAAGGCGAAATAAATGTCGTATGGCGGTATATAGTCCGCTTCCAGCAAGGAATTGGCCGCCTCCATGATCGCAATCAGAGAACCTTTGTCGTCCAGTGTTCCCCTGCCCCAAATCTTCTCTCCGTCATCATGCCCGGAAAATGGCGGGTGCTGCCAATCCTCGTCCGTAGCTGCTACCACATCATAGTGTGCTGTCAGCAGCAGGGGTTTTTCTTCTGACGAACCCGGCCAGCGATAAACCAGACCAAAGTCGTTAACCCGCTGCAACTCCATTTTTTCATGAATCAGCGGATAAGCTGCCGCCATAAATTCTCCGAATTCACGAAAAGCAGACCAGTCAGCTTCATAGGGGTCGGAATGTGAAACAGTGGCAAGGCGAATCGCGTCCTGCAAGTGCTTGATTGCATCCATAGTTTTCTCCTTACATCTCAAGAGATTCCACAAATACTACTGTGGATATAGTATGACACAAAACACTCTGTCTGCGTATCAGGCCTTAAAATTATATTCGGGTTTTATGTGGTGTAAAACATCAACAGTATCCTTGATCAGGCCGCTGATTTCCTCCATAGGCTTATAGGCAGCAGGGCTTTCATCCAGAGTCGAAATTTTGACAGACGTGGTATATATGCCGACCATATCCTCATGCAGATTCTTTAAAGACAGCTCTTTCCTGGCCCGGCTTCGCGACATAATGCGCCCGGCACCATGCGGCGCTGAACAGTTCCAGTCCGGATTACCCAGGCCCCTGCAGATAAAGGACCCGTCGCGCATATTAAAGGGTATCAGGGCCAGTTCAGCTGCCTGAGCTGATATCGCACCTTTGCGCAGAATCATGTTCTCCATATCAATATAGTTGTGAGTTGTAGTGAAATCCTCTGCTACTTCCAGTTCCATATTCCGGACAATAACATCGATCATTGCCTTGCGGTTAAGCACGGCATAACGCTGCATGACCTGCATGTCATGACAGTAATCATCCATTGATTGTCCTTGCAGATAGGCGAGATCCCGCAAGGAATGCGGCTGCTCCTTTTGGGCCAGCTTTTGGTAATGCTGGGCTATCTGCAGGCCTATATGACGCGAGCCGGAATGGACCACCAGATAAAGCCTGCCTTCCTCATCGCGGTTGCCTTCAATGAAGTGATTACCACCGCCCAATGTACCCAATGAAAGGTAGGCTCTGTCCATTTTTAATTTTGCATCGTTCTTGCCGCCCTGACGGGCGCGGAGCTTTGACAGGTCAATTGCTTCCAGGTAAGGATGGGGACGCTTGCGGATGTCGTGCCCTGCCGGTATTTTTTCCCGGATGAGCCGGTCCAGCCGGCCCCAGTCTATTTCTTTATCTGCCAGACGGATGGTTTCCATGCCGCAGCCAATATCAACCCCGACCAGATTCGGCACTACTTTGTCTGTAATCGTCATGGTCGTGCCGATTGTTGATCCGGCGCCGGCATGTACATCCGGCATAATACGAATCCTGCTGCCTGCAACAAAGGGCTGGTCACAGAGAGTCTGTATCTGCTCTCTCGCTGTCGGTTCAAGGTAATTAGCAAACACTTTGGCAGCGTTATATTTACCACTGATGATAATCACCGGTCACTCCTTCCGCTTCTGTTAAAGCTCCTGAAGAAGCTCTGCTATGCAGGGCCATTATACTAAAGACCCCGCAATTCACTGTAACTAAGTGCTTCCACAGAATAGCCGGTCAGAGCATATCAGCAAGAAATAAAAAAATCTTTTGCAAGCATAGGCTTTAGTCGTTAAGCGGTCACAAACAGGCAGATCCGCTTTAGTAATATCTGCTATCTTAGAACAGGCGGCAGGATCTTATCCGATTGCCGTGCCAATAAGGGTTAATCATTAGTCAGTCCGTTATAATGAACTGAGTAAGCTCATTAAGAGGGGGATATTCAATGCAGGATTTATTATTTGTTGTAGACATGCAAAACGACTTCATCGATGGCAGCCTGGGCACTAAAGAAGCTAAAGCCATTGTGCCTCGCGTGCGTGAGCTCATTGACAGCTACCCGGCAGATAAAGTCTATTTTACCCGCGACACCCATCAGGAAAACTATCTTGATACACAGGAAGGCAGAAATCTGCCGGTTCTGCACTGTATCGAAGGCAGCCAGGGCTGGCAGATAGAGGCCTCCTTAGATCAAAGACGTACAACTGCTGCCATCGACAAAGCCGCCTTCGGCTCAGTTGAACTGGCCCGTCTTCTGGAAGAACTCAACGAGGCAGAAGAGATTCGCAGCCTGCGTTTTGTCGGCCTTTGCACTGACATCTGTGTCATATCGAACTCTCTGATCGCCAAAGCTGTGTTGCCGGAAGCAGAAATTATCGTGGACGCTTCCGCCTGCGCCGGCGTCACACCCGGTCAGCATCAGACAGCCTTAGCTGCCATGAAAGCCTGTCAGATTACAATTGAAAACGGCTAAGAACATCCAGGCTTAGCCGCTTTACTGATTTAATGCATTGTACACAGCGGCCTTGATCACTTCGCTGGAACTGGTCGCGCCGCTGATGGCGTCGACATTCACGCTTTGAGCACGGATAATATCCGCGACAATTGCCTCAGCCGCTTTGCCTCTGATTTGCCTGTGTAAGAGAATATCTATGCCTTCAATCTCCCCGTCCCCGACGGTCACCTCCAGCCGTACTTTTACCAGACCCGCAAATTCTTCGCCTAGATATCTGCCGGCTGCAACTTGGCTGAGGTCCAGTTCAGAGTAGTTATTTTCTCTCAGCTCGCTTGTGCGCACCCGTGCCAGCATAAAAGCCATGAATATCAGCAGCAGGAGCAGGGAAACTGCCATGGCTGCTGATAATATCATGTACCTTTTTTTCTCCACTTATTTCTCCCGGGCAAGGCTAATAGCGTCCCAAAATCTCCAGAAAACAGTCGAGAAAACGCTTGTGATCAATTCCCAGCACCACATCAACCGTGCGGTCCTCGAATTTATAATCGCTGTAGACATCTGAAACCGTCTTGCCGCGCGTCAATTTGCCCTTTGTTTCAATTTTAACACCGGCCCGCTCAGACCTGAAAAGATCGGGATATATTAGATAAAGAAAGGTGCAGGGATCGTGCATAGCAACAGAATCAAGATTATAGAGTTTTTTGGCCCAAGTCAGAGTCTGACGCATAGAAGCGGCCATAAAAGCGCCCTGTTCATTGACAGCATTAATCCTGTCAATAGCAGGCTCATCCAGATAGGCCTGCATAGTCACATCCAGACCCAGCATGGAGATGTCAAGCCCGGCGCTGAACACAATATCCGCAGCTTCGGGATCAAAATAGATATTGAACTCAGCAACAGGAGTCGTATTTCCATAAGAAACAGCCCCGCCCATCAGGACTACACGCCTGATTTTTTCCTTCAAATCTTTATATTTCAGCAAAGCTAAGGCCAGATTGGTCAGTGGCCCGATCATGACCACAATAAGCTCGCCGTCTTCTGCGCAGGCCGCCCGGTAAATAGCATCCCAGGCCGGCAGTTCTTCATGTCCGGCCGTCGAAACAGGCAGGGTCTGGCCCCCTAGACCATTCTTGCCGTGGATCTCTCGTGCGAAATGCGGTTCAGCCAGCAGGGGCCGGTCCGCCCCCTTATGCACCGGCACATCAAGGCCGGTATAGGCCAGCAGATTGCGGGCATTCTCATAGGTGTGGACAAGCTCCACATTCCCTGCGCAGGCGGAAACACCCACAAGCTCAATTTCCGGCATTTTTGCCGCCAAAATAATCGCAGCTGCGTCATCTACTCCGGGATCAGCGTCAAGCCATACTTTCATTGCTGTCATTCTCTCACCTCCCCGTAAGATTCCAGCGACTCACAGAGCAGGTCAATAAACTTGTCACGGTCGATGCCCATCACTACATTCATGTTAGGCTCCTGCCCCCAGACGCCATAAGGGTCAGCTACTGTAGCAGCGCGGCAATAGTCTGCGGACAGCTCAACATCCACAAAACAGGGTCTCATGGTCAGAATTTCTGGATTTGTTAAAGCGATAACTGCCACAGCATCATGAACCGGTGCCCCGCTGTAGCCTTTTGCCTTATGAAAAAGATAGAAGAAATCAAGCCACTCGGCTACAATTCGCGCGACCGGGTTATCAATCTTGCGCATGCGCTCTATATCAGCAGGTTTTACCAGAGCCTGTTCCGTTACATCCAGACCACACATGGTCAGTGGCAGTCCGGAATGAAAAACGACATATGCCGCTTCCGGGTCGACCAGGATATTAAACTCCGCAGCCGGCGTCCAATTGCCATAGGCAGCTCCGCCGCCCATGAAACAGATATGCGCAATTTTTTCTTTCAGCTCAGGATGAGTCAGCAAAAGCAGGGCCACATTGGTCAGAGGTCCTGTCGGCACTATAGTGACCGGTTCTTCCGCTTCCCGCAGTATCTTTGCCATCAGGTCAAGAGCACTCAGTTCCTGCAGTTCAATCGCAGGAGCGGGTAAATCAGGTCCATCCAGACCTGACTCGCCATGAACAGATGGTGCAGCAATATGTTCAGTAAACAAAGGCTTGACTGCACCCCGGGCGATCGCCACATCTTTGCCCAGTAAAGTCCAGATCTTTCTGCTGTTCAAAGTTGTCTTGTCCAGAGAAACATTACCAGCCACTGTGCTAACGGCAAGAATGTCCAGTTGGGGCGACGACGCCGCCAAAGTCCAGGCAATGGCGTCGTCGTGGCCGGGGTCACCGTCCAAAAAGACGGGGATCTTTTTCATCTTCATCTTTACTCCCCGTCAGAAGTACTGATCTGTCTGCGACGTTTGTCTGCTTTACGCTTGGAACTCCAGACAAAGACAACCAGACCGATTATAGTAACCAGATATGGAATCGCTGCCACCAGGAAAGATGATACCCCCTGAATACCGGATACGCGTGTTTCCAGCGCTTGTGCGAAACCGAATATTAATGAGCTGAGCATGGCACCCACCGGCTGCCCGCGGCCCATAGCCTCTGCAGCCAATGCGATAAAGCCGCGTCCTGCGATCATGCCCACATTCCAGCTTTGCGAATAATACATGGACATAAAGGCACCGCCAAGTCCGGCTAAGGCCCCCGACATAATGAGGGCTATATACTGGACACGCTTAACGGATATACCAACAGAACGGGCTGCATTGCTGTTTTCACCTACAGCACGGATATTCAGACCTGTAGATGTACGATTCAGCATGAAGCGCACAACAAAAACCAGAATAAAGGCCAGGTAAGTCAACACCGCATGACCGGATAGTATGGAACCAAGCACCGGAATATCCTTCAGCAAAGGAATTTTTACCGTGGGAATGAGAATATTGGACGAACTCAGTGAGCTGGTATTGCCACGCAAGCCGGTAAACATGTAGAGTAAAAAGATCGTGCCGCCGCCGCCCAGCATATTAATCGCAATACCGGTCAGAATAATATCTGTGCGCAGGCGTAAGGCAAAAAAGCCCATCATCAGGCCTAAGACCATGCCGACAAGAACCGCTCCTAAAACGCCCACAAGCCAGCTTTGTGTCCAGTAGCTGATCAGGGTACCAAAGAGAGCTGCTATACTCATCATTCCGTCAAGGCCGATATTCGTCACGCCTGCTTTTTCGGCAATGATAGCTCCCAGTGCTGCAAAGAGGATGGGCGCTGTAATTCTAAAAATAGCAAAGACAAATTCCGCGTTAAATACTGTACTCCAAAATCCAGACATTTATTTGCCCTCCTGCACAGTTTTAGCTTCCATTGCAGCTAACTCATCCTGGGCGTTTTTAACCACCAGTTTTTGACGTGCACCTGAGAGGAATTGTTCGGCGGCAAAGAAGAGAAAGATCGCTGCCTGAATAATCGCTATCATTTCTGACGGCACATCGCTGTGTGTTGACATCAGTTGGCAGCCTCGGTCCAGATAGGCCAGGAAGAAGGCTGCGAACGGCACAAAGGCCGGGTTATTTCGGGCCAGAATAGCTATGGTGATTCCGGTCCAGCCATATCCCGGCAGCTCTTTCCAGAGGAAGGTGTTATAACGTCCCAGAACTTCAATGGCACCGCCCATGCCCGAAAGCAAACCGCCGATAAACTGCGCTAAAATCAGAGTTGAAGCCACGTTCATGCCGGAATATTTGGCAAAATTGGGGTTTACGCCAATCATGCGGACCTGATAACCCCAACGCGTGCGATACATGAAAATCGCAGTTATCACAACAAAAACCAAGGCTATCAGGAAACCATAAGTCAGGCGGGAGCCGCCAGTTACCAGCTGAGGAATTTTTGCAGTTTCAATAAAGGGAAAGCTTTGGGTTGATCCCTTGGAGCGGTCCGCGAAGACGTTATTCAGATAATGCATGATGATATACATGACAACATAGTTGAACATCAGGGATGACACCATCTCGCTGGCGCCGACTTTGACACGCAAGAGCGCGGGAATCAAAGTTACCAGCCCACCAACCAGTGTACCGACCAGGACAGCAACCACAGGGTGCACACCGGCCGGCATCGGTACATAAATAGCAATCAGAGATGCAACAAAGCCACCGGCCATTACTGCGCCCTCACCACCCAGATTAAACATATCGGCGGAGAACATGACACAAACACCAAGGCCGGTGAACATGGTCGGGATCATCAGGGCTAAGATCTGATAGAGGGACTGCACGTTGAAAGCAGCACTTTCACCGCGGAAATTCACCAAAGGTGCAATCAATAATTGTTTCAGGGCTTCAAAAGGTTCATCTGAGGCCAGAAATATAAATATAGCCGCCACGGCCAGGGCAAGTATAATAGCTGCGAGACCACGCAGTATATTAAATACGACCATTCTGCGTTTATACATATGCAAGCTCCTCCAGCTCTTTCTTTTCCTGTCTTCTCAGGCCCAGCATGTACTCACCCATCACTTCGTCTGTCAGAGTACTGGTATCGTCAAAGCTGGCCACTATTTCACCGCCGTAGAAGATCAGAAGGCGATCTGACATTTCCATGACTTCACTCAGATCTGCTGAAACCAGAAGCACAGCAGCACCTTCACGGCTCAGGTCAAGCAGTCGCTTCCTGATAAACTCCGTCGCCCCGACATCAATTCCCCGTGTCGGCTGGTCAGCAATGATCAGATGCGGACGGCTGGAAAATTCGCGCGCAACCACCACTTTCTGGATATTTCCACCCGAAAGCATGTCTACCTGCTGCGACTGATTTTTTGCTACAATCCTGTATTCCTTAATCAGTTGTTCAGTATCTTTCTGTATTTTCTTAGCCCGGAAAAAGGGCCCGACATTATATTCCTTATTTGCGTAACGGTCCGCCAGGATATTGTCAGTAATGCTGCCTGAAGCTGCTATACCATAAAGCATGCGGTCTTCCGGAATCAGGGACACACCCATTTCACGGATGACCCGCTGGCTTTTGCCCAATATGCTTGCATTATTAACCTTAACTTCACCGGTATGCGCATTGCGCAGGCCAAAGAGAATATCGACAAGTTCTTTTTGTCCATTACCCTCAACGCCGGCGATACCGACAATTTCTCCGGCTCGCACGTCAAAGGAAACATTATCAAGCATCAGCTTGTTCCACTCATTGGTGTAGCTGACGTTTTCCACAGAAAGAACCACTTCCCGCGGGTCGGCTTCATCTTTTTCCAGCTCTAAAAGAACATCACGTCCCACCATGAGACGGGAAATCTCCTGTTCAGTGATAGCGGCTGTATTGTGCACACCCATGAAGCGGCCGCCCCGCATGATCGTCATGCGGTCTGTGAGTTCTTTTATTTCATTCAAACGGTGGGAAATAAAGATGATGGTAAAACCATCATCGCGCAGATTCCGCAGCTGCTGGAAAAGTTCTACCGTTTCATTTGAGGTCAACACAGCGGTAGGTTCATCCAGAATCAATATTTCAGCGCCCCTGAGCAGAGCCTTCAAAATCTCAATTTTCTGTTTCATGCCGACCGGAATGTCCATGACGCGTTTCTCCGCGTCGATCTTAAAGTTGTAGCGTTCAGCTATCTCCGTCGTCATCCTGACAGCTGCCTGGTAATCAATGGCTATACCTTTTTTGGGCGGCATGCCCAAAACCATATTTTCCGCAACAGTCAGGCTTGGCACCAGCATCAGGTGTTGGTGAACCATGCCGATTCCATGCTCAATCGCCTGGGCCGGAGATGCCAGCTGCACCTCTTTCCCATTAAGCAGGATTTCACCTGCTGTGGGCTGTTCCATGCCAAAAAGCATCTTGACCAGCGTTGATTTGCCGGCCCCGTTTTCACCTATCAAGGCATGGATTTCGCCCTTGCGAACCGAAAAATTAACATTTTGATTTGCTGCGATTCCGTTGGGATATACCTTGGAAATATTCCTCATGTCAACTGCGAGTTCAATATTCTGAGCCGTATCGTTAGCAGCTCCCATCGGCTTTTCCTCCACTTCTTCGTCTCCTATTGAAGAATAGCGGATGACCGTAAGACGATCATCCGCTTATTCAATTTTCCACTAAAATTAGTACTCGCTTAAGAGCTTATGGCTGCAGTGAATCTCTCAGGCTTTCAGCTGCTCCTTCTGTATCGCCGATAGCAGTAGGAACTTCGATGCTGCCATCGACAATGCCAGCTGTAGCTTCGTCAACCAGTGCCTTGATTTCGTCAGTTGCATAGGTAGCGAAGTTTTTGTCAGTTACGATGCCGACTCCACCTTCGGGGATACCGAGGAGAATGTTTTCACCGTAATGCTCACGGCCTGCATCCAGTTCGTCAAAGAACCAGACGATTGAATTACCGATATTTTTCAGTCCGCTGGTCAGTGTGATTGCCGCCAGTTCCTTGGACAAGGTCAGCTCCTGGTCAGAGTCAACGCCGATGAACCAGGCTTTGCCGGTTTCCAGGGCAGCTTCTGCTGCACCGTTACCTGAGTTTCCGGCTACACCCCAGATGATGTCGCAGTTATTGTCGTTAATCATGGAAAGGGCTAATTCTTTAGCTCTGGCCGGATCAACATAGCTGTTGACATAACGTGTATCAACCTTAATGTCTTCGTTGGCATACTGGGCACCCAAGAGGAAGCCGTACAGGAAGTCGTTGATTACGGGGCTGTCAATGCCGCCGACAAAACCTACGACTGAATCGCCATTGATGTTTTCCAGATCGGTCTCCAGGGTCATAGCACCTGCAAAGACACCTACCAGATAACCCATGTCGTTTTGTTTGTAGTTGATATTGATGATGTTGTCGCCATCACCTTCTGAGTCGTAAATCAAATACTTTTGATCAGGATATTCAGCTGCTACTTCGTTCAGATATTCAGGCATCTGATAAGTTCCGCAGACAATCAGGTCATACTCACCTGATTCGGAAACTTCATAAAGAGTGCTGAGCCATTTAGGCTGATCTTCGTCATCACCACCCATTTCGATGGTGCGATAGGTAATACGTCCAGCTGCTGCTAATTCGGCCAATCCGGCTTCTGCTGAGTCAAAGAATGATCTGTCTCCCAGAGTACCGTTAACCAGATTGACAACGTTATAAACTTTTCCTGCCGGTTCGGTCGGTTCTTCACCGCCCGGTTCGGTCGGATCTTCGCCGGCCGGTTCGCTGGCATCAGGAGCTTGTGTTGTTGACGGGTTTGTAGGCTCTGCCGGCGTTGAAGGTGCACAAGACGCCACCATGGCCACAACCATAATCAGGCTTAGCAAAGTCATTAGAAATTTTTTCATTTTTTCCTCCCTTGAAATTGCATCAAAGTATTTTTATCTTGCAATTTACATTATATCTAAGTATAAACATCTAAGTTTCCTTGTCAATTCCATAAAATTGACCAATACTCCAGGCAAAGCATGTGGCACAATGTAGAATATTACAATCAATAAAATACAAAATAGAAAGTTTAAAAGCGATATAAATGGAAAAGTTATTATATATAGACTCCTGTATCCGCAGGGAAGCATCCCGTAGCAGACAAGCAGCTGATTATCTGATGAAAAAAATGGAAGCAAGCGGAAAATATGAAATTGAAACCCTCTGCCTGATGGACGAGCCGCTGCATTATCTTGGCGGAGATTTTTTCCTGCAGCGGGAGCGGCTGCTGGCTGAAGGCCGGCGCGACCACCGACGTTTTGATTACGCGCATCAGTTTGCCCGGGCGGATGTAATTGTGATTGCAGCGCCTTTCTGGGATCTGGGCTTTCCGGCCCTGTTAAAAACTTACATTGAAAATATCTCTGTGGACGGCATTACTTTTTACGCTGATACCGAAGGATGTCACGGCATGTCACAGGGACGTCAGCTGATCTTCGTCACTACCCGCGGCGGTTATTATGAAAATACACCCCTGGAAATGGGCTCCCTTTACATGGAAGCCCTCTCAGTATTTTTCGGCATTGATCAATACAAATGCTTCTTCGCCGAAGGTCTCGATATTGAAGGCAGTGATCAGAAAATGCTGATGCAGAATCTATTCGACCAAATAGATGAGTTTGCAGCTGACTGGACTTAGTGCATATAAACGTGCCTGGCACCAATCCATGCACACGGGATAACTATTTGTGCTGAAGCCGGTCTTTTCCTCCGGCTGCTTGCTTCTGTGCAGAGCCTTTGATCAGCTCCAGTTTCTGAGACCGACTGAGTTTCTTAATGGCAATCTCCCGGCTCAAGGCTTCCTCTTTGGTCGCATATTCTTCCAGGTGGCGCAACTCAACCGGATGTCTGCTGCGGGTATACTTGCAGCCGATTCCGGAATTATGTTCTTCCAGGCGTCTCTTAATATCAGTGGTCCAGCCGGTATAAAGTGTTCCGTCTTTGCATTCCAGAATATAAACGTAGTTCACAGGCATCAGTCCCGGTCTGCTTTCCCGGTCTCCTTCAGACCGTCCTGGAATCCCTGATGCAAATGCTGGCCATCGCAAAAAGGCATGTTTTTTGACTGCCCACAGCGGCACAGGGCCATCCTGTTCCGAACTTCATAGCTGTCCCCATCGGCTGAAAACAGAGGCACATATCCTTTGACCGCGATGGGACCGCTCACATCTTTTTCCGGATCCTGCAGGATTTCAACTGCAGGATCGTAATCTGGTTCGATCACCTTTCCCTCGTCATCCGTTAGAACCAGACGACCCGAAGGACACTGGCAGGCAGCTTTGATTGCCTCTTCCTTCAAATCTTCACTCTCATCTGTCAGCTCAACTAATTCCCAGGCATCACCGGCTTCCCGGTGGCAGAACCTGGCATAAGCACAGCGGCCGTCATCATATAATTCCATGTCCGGTCCCAGAATTCTCTGCTTAACCCGATCGATATAGTTATCCTTTGACGCAATTTCAGTACCGTTAAAAGCTGTCTGAACATGCCTGCCATTACAAAACGGCGGATTCTTCGACTGCCCACAGCGGCACAGTGCATAAGTGTCAGACTGCGGCAGTTCCTGTCCATCCTCATAGACATAGCTTTTCTCACCGTGCGGTGTGATGATCTTTTCCGACAAGGGCACCTTACCGGTGACAATATATGGACCATCCCTAACAATTCTGATCTGCGGATCCTGCTTATCTGGGCTCACTTAATAACCTCGGAAATCATTCTTTTATTAAAGTCACAATTTATACCATATTAACAGACAGACCACAGCTGCTTATATATTTTTAGAAAACTTGTAAATAAAACTTACTCTTTTCTGGACAGTGCCAGACGGGTGACGAAGCGATGCGGACGAGCCGGAATTTCCATCTGATTCAAATCACCCACTAAAAACAAATCGTTTTCAGGATGATAAAAGGCAAATGATCCGGTTGTTCCGACATGACCGAGCAGGGAGCCTTTTCCCATAAAAAACGTATCGATTGTTCCCAAGGCTATCTTCATGTGACCTCCGCCATAGCGGACAGGGCGCATGGATGCCTGCAGCTTGCGATATTCTTTCAGGAGGGCAAAACTTTCCTGTTTAAATAACTGATTATTGAAAAATGCCTTCAGAAATATCATGAGTTCTCTGGCAGTGGTCACGCCGCCGCCACTGGCACCAAAGCTCCTGATAGCATTAGGGCGCGCTACCCTTTTCTCATCCACGTAGATAGCAGGAACGAAATCCGCTTCGCTGGCCACCAGATAAGTATGATCAAGCCCCAGGGGCTCAAAGATCATGCTGCGATATACATCCGCTACAGGTCTGTCAGTTACAGTCTCAATGATCCGGCCCAGGATATCAAAATTAATATTTGTGTAGTGGGCGCCGGCTGTGCGCGGACGGAAATGAGCAGTCAGCGACTTCGTCATTTCCAGCAGCTGGTCAAAACTGTAATAAAAATCTTCCCTTTCCATCTGCTGCTTAACTTGCCTGCCTTCACTCAAATAATCCGGCAGCCCGCTGCTCTGAAACAAGAGGTCATAAATTTCCAGCTCCTGAGAATATTCTTTACCTTTATAAACATGCAGGCCATCCAGTGTCTCTGCAGATAAGTAGCGGCTTAGCTTGTCTTCTAACTGCAGCCGGCCGCCTTCCATCAGTATCAGAACAGTTGCAGTCGTAAATAGTTTGGTGATACTGGCCATCAACAAAGGAGAATCCTGGTTTTTGCCACCATATCCCTGTGTTTTACACATGCTTCCTGCCTGATTTTCGATCAGATAAACGGCTTCATGAATTGCTTTGGAATCCGTTACTTTTTTGAAAGCCTTGTTGGCGAAAACTGCTTCGTCCATATCATCCCCTTAGTACATATAATCTGTTATCTCAAAAGCTGAATATTCAGTTTATCTTCTTCCCATGACTTTACACTCTAAAGGATCGGATAAAAGCTATAGATATATATGTTACCTGAACTAAGACAGGCAGAACAGATGAGCTCTTTTTGTTTGTTGAGATATTTTGACAGCTTCCGTGAGATCAGCTAAAATTCTCCGTAACAGCGTTGATGAGGAAGCAAAGTAATCCCAACACAGGCACCGCCAGAGAAAGACAGACGCGGCTGGAATCTGTCTCCGGTGATCCGGATTACCATTCACCCCCGGAGCTGCCGTTCAACAGACGGCCGGCGGAATGCCGTTAAACTTCATGAGTGGCGGATGGAAACGAAGACTGTGCAGATCCGCAACCTGGGTGGTACCGCGATGATTCGTCCCATGGAATATTTGTTCCGTGGGATTTTTACTTTAAAAAAAGATAAAGAACTCAGTGGCTCCGGGCCGCTGAGACGAAAGGTAAGAAAATATGTTGGAAGAACTAGTTAAGGTAAGAGAGGACGCACTGGCTGCCGTTGCCGGTGCAGCTGACCTCAGCTCGCTCGATGAGGTCAGACAGTCCTTGCTGGGGCGTAAAGGTTTAATCACGGAACTTTTGAAAAGTGTCGGAAAAAGACCGGCAGATCAGCGTCGCAGCTTCGGGCAGGACACAAATCAGATCAAGAAAGAAGTGACAGAAGCGGTGGCTCAGAAAGAAGCGGAGCTGCTGAGTACTGCTTCCCTCTTCAGCAAGACAGTTGATCTGACAGTACCCGGGATCATGCCGCCAAGCGGCAGCCTGCACCCCATAACACAGATGAGCTACGATCTGAACGATGCCTTCCGCTCACTGGGTTTTGAAGTCTACCGTGAGCATGAAATTTCAAGTGAGCTCTATGCTTTCGACTATCTGAATTTCCCTCCGGATCACCCGGCGCGTGAAACAATGGATACTTATTGGCTGGCCGGGTCAGAAAATGAGAGCGGTGCCGGGCGTCTGGCCCTGCGTCCCCATCTGACCGGTGCTTCTGTGCGTTACCTGCAGCAACATGGTGCTCCGGCCCGTTTCGTGTATCCGGGACGAGTTTACCGCAATGAGACGACCGACGCTAACCATGAGCGGGCTTTTTACCAATATGAAGCCCTGATCGTTGAGAAAGATTTTTCCTTCGCTTCCGGTCAGCTCTTTGTCCGGACAATCCTGTCGAAAGTTTTCGGGCATGATGTGCCTGTGAGAATGAGAGCCGGATTTTTCCCCTTTGTTGAACCCGGATTCGAAATTGATATGCAGTGTCAGGTTTGTCTGGGTAAAGGCTGCCGTACCTGCAAGCATGTCGGCTGGATTGAGGTTATGCCGGGAGGCGTCCCCCACCCTAACGTACTGAGAGCAGCGGGTCTTGACCCTGATGTGTGGAGCGGATTTTATATTAATATCGGTCTCGACCGGCTGGTAATGATGCGCTATGGTATCGACGATGTCCGTTTGATGCACAGCGCCGACCTGCGTTTCCTCGAGCAGTATAAGTAGGATGAAAGGAGCTGATTAAAGTGAAATTATCATTGAATTGGATTCGTGACTATATAGATTTGCCAAAAGATCTGGACATATCACAGCTAGCCTATGATCTGACCATGAGAACCGTGGAGGTTGAGGGTGTTGAAGCCACGCATGAACTTCTGGACGGTATTGTTGTCGGCAGAATCATCTCCGTGGACAAGCATCCCAATGCAGACCTGCTGAGAGTTGTTTTAACCGATGTAGGTCAGGAGGAAGCCCTGACTATCGTCTGCGGCGGATCTAATCTGGAACCCGGTCAGCTGGTAGCTGTAGCTGTGCCCGGAGCTATGGTTCGCTGGCACGGTGAGGGTGAACCGGTTGAAATTAAGCCGGCCAAGCTGCGCGGCATCAAGTCCTACGGCATGATTTGCAGTGCCAGTGAACTGGGTCTGGAAGAGCTCTTCCCTCACGCTGAGACAGAGATTATGGACCTGTCAGAGTTCAAGCTGACAGCCGGAACGGCACTCGCCCGGGCTCTGGATATGGAAGACTACATCCTGGAAATCGATAATAAATCCATGACTAACCGGCCGGATCTCTGGGGGCATTACGGCATCGCCCGTGAACTCGCCGCCATCTACAATCTGGAACTGAAAGCACCGGAAGCTTTTGACCTGCCTGCCGGTGTTGGCGGCTACAGCGTTGATATCAAAGCGCCCGAAGACTGCCGCCGCTATGTCGCCGCCGTTTATGAAGGCGTCGAAAACAAAGCCGCTCCCTTCTGGATGCAGCAAAGACTCTGGTCTGTCGGACAGCGGCCCATCAACCTGCTGGTTGATATCAGCAACTACGTCATGCTGGCCACCGGCCAGCCTACGCACGGTTTCGATGCCAGTCACGTTAACGGAGGCATCATAGTCCGTCATGCCCTGAAGGGCGAGAAACTGGAACTTCTGGACAAGCAGGACCTGACTCTGACAGAAGCGGATCTGGTCATCTGCGACCACGGTGGTCCGCTGGCCCTGGCCGGAGTTATGGGCGGAGCCCGTGATTCGATTCTGCCTGATACCAGGAGCCTGGTTCTGGAAGTTGCCAACTTCCAGGCCCGGCAGATCAGAAGGACCGCCACACGCTACGACCACCGCACGGAAGCATCAACCCGCTTCGAAAAGGCCATCGATACCCAGCGTGTCGATCAGGCAGTCGCTCTTTCCGACCAGCTGATCCGTGAACTTATGCCGGAGGCAAAGCTTGTTGCTTACCAGGATACTTATCCGGTAAAAACTGAAGGCGCCCGGATCGGAGTCAAGCGCAGTTTTCTGGCACGCGGCCTGGGGCGCGAGATTCAGGCGGATGAGATCGAAAAGCTGCTGACACCGCTCGGTTTTACACTGGAACAGGCAGACGAAGATAGGCTTGAAGTCAGTGTACCTTCCTGGCGTTCGACCGGCGATGTTTCTATGAGTCACGATATTCTGGAAGAGATAGCCCGCATGATCGGCTATGAGAATTTCGACTTTGTCGCCCCCGGCATCAAGTTGGAAGCAGCTGTCAATCAACCGGTCGTAGAACTTGATCGGACCATCCGGGAATATCTGGCTCATCGCTGTGGCTTCCACGAGATTTTCACCTACCCCTGGATCGACGATACCTATATCAAAGCTGCCGGACTGAATCCTGAAGGCCATCTGCAATTGGCAGCTCCTCCGGCACCGACACAAAGCCGGCTGCGCTCATCGCTGATACCGGGTCTCCTTGCCGCTGTACAGAAAAATTTGCGCTTTAGGGAAGCCTTCCGGCTCTTTGAACTGACCGAGGTCTTCCGCCCGGCAGCAGTCCGGGTGGAGGGCTCTCCCGAGCTGCTGCCGCTGCAGGAACGCTATCTGGGAGCTGCTCTGGTCGCCCCGGATTCCTCAGAAGCTTTCGAACTGCTCAGAGAAGCCCGGGGTGTAATTGAAGCACTGCCCCGTTACTGCCATGCTGAAAAGCTCAGTCTGCTTCCTGTCGGTTCGCCAGCTGCCGGTCAGGCACCGGCCTGGGCCGACAGTAATGGCTGGCTGGAAATATTGGATCATCACAGCAATCTGATCGGACATCTGGGTCTGGTTTCTCTGCAAACCATGTCAGATGTTGACATAAAACATTCTCTGGCTGTCTTGTTCGAACTCAATGTCGAGAAATTACAGCCCTTCAGCTCCAGATCCAACACTTATGAGTCTCTGCCCCACTACCCCTTAGTGGAAGAAGATCTCTCTCTCCTGATGGACGAGAATGTTAGCTGGGAGTCCCTGCAAAAGGCCGTTCTCAGGCAAGAAGGTGTAAAAGCTGTCAGCTTCATGGAGGAATACCGCGGCGAGCAGGTACCTGAAGGCAAAAAATCGGTCATGCTCCGTTTTTGGATGGGTTCTGATAAAAAAACCTTAAGTTCTGAAGACATCGAGAAGCGGACAAAATCCATCATCAAAGCTCTGAACAAGGCAACGGGCGCAGAAATCCGCCAGTAAAACTAAAACTCCGCCTGCAACTGGTGTGCAGGCGGTTTTTTTTCTTTTTCCCATTTGTCAAAGCTGAATAGGTTAGAATAATAACAATGAAGAGTAAGATTAGCAAAAATATTGCGATCGCTTTTGTCGTTGGCCTATTATACTTTATCTTTCTCGTGCCCATGAGCCGCTTATGCCACCGACAAAAAGTAGCCTAAATAAGACCTGGTCATTTACGACAGCCGAAGTCTGATCAAGTACATCCTGATCATGCTGTATACATCTTTCACCGCCGCCACAGGCGTCAGCTTTGCTATGCTGATGTTTGCCGGGGTCAGCCCGGCAGACAGCATCCTACAGCTGTTCATGAACAATTTTGATAGTAAAAAACAACAGACAGCACGAATTCTACTCAGGACCGGCCCAGACTGAAAACGCACACTAAAAAAGCACCCCGACCGGGGTGCTTTTTAAACTATGCTGTTTTTCTCCGCTGTTTTCTGCGTTTAATTCTTTTGACAATAAATCTGATGAGGAGCACAAGCAGGACTAACAACAGGATAATTACCAGCAAAATTATAATGCTGGTCAGGTTCAACTGCCTGAAGATTCGCACCGGGTTCTTACTGTCATCCAGAACTTTCCGATTTTGCGCAGCAGAATATTCGGCAGGGATGGTCGGCACGCCATCGACTTGATCGAATGACTGCAGATAAGAGGCTAAAGCGTACCATTCCTTTGCTTCATTGCCTGCCTCATCATGGATAATCAGCTGATTAAGGTCCTCAACCACATTGCCGGCTGCATCTTTCAACTCCAGCGACAAAATCCCTTTCGACATATCTGTAACCGCACCCAGCATTTGAGCTGAATAAAGGTCAGCAACCACCCGGTAGAGCTTGGCGTCATCTATCTCGATCAGCTCACCTTGTTCTCCGATCAGCTTCACATCGGTTGCCCGGTTAAGAATTATTCTATTAGGGTTGAAAGTATAGCTTAGTCCGGCAGAGTACAACTGGGCTGATTCAAAGATTGGCGTGATTGAAGCGTCAATCTCGGCTGCAGTCTTAAGTTCTTTGCCTGTAAGGTAGACATTGGCCAGCGGATAGCCGGGAATTCCATCAGGGCCTGTTCCCAAAGACATGACCTCATAGATGTCGGAAATTGTTATGGGGCCTTCCTTAAATGCTGCCCGGATGATCCCGACAGGAACGATGGCCACATCTACCGGAATATAATTTGCTCCTTCCGCTTCCTTGACACCGTGAATTAAGGCATCTGAGATCAGATTTCCCATGGCCTGGTCAACTTGATTTTCATTCATTTCCCGCAGACCGGTGTAAGTATAAGGGCTATAGGCCACTATCTGATCAAAATCTTCAAAACCGTAGTCTGCTAAAAAGTCATTTACATACTCTCTGTATTCACCGATTTTTTCGAGAGTTTCAGGATCCGCTTTGATGTTTTCATCGATCGGGATTAGCTGGTAATCGCTGCTGCTCCAGCTGCCGTCATCATTCTGTATCAGGTCAATCCGGCCAAAATGTTCACCGTACTCACCGCAGCTGACAATATATGTATTATTCGAAGTTACGATCGGTTGCTCCAGCAAGCTATGGGTATGGCCGCTGACAATCAGATCGATTTCCGGTACTTCTTTGGCCAGAATTTCATCTTCAGAATTCTTCGGGTCATCCCAGGTGCCGGAATGAGACAGACAAATGATAATATCAGGCTTTGCCTCTGCCTGGATCTTAGCTACAGTAATCTTGGCCTGCTCCACCATATTCTTGAAAACAAGCTCACTATTGGGTGCACAGCTATCCGCATCTGCTCCCAGACCGCCGAAAACAGCAATTTTAACATCATCTTTTTGTAGAATCAGGTATTCCGCGACACCAAAATCCTCCATGGTTGCCTGCAGCAGTTTGGCATTAGCACTGACAGAATTGGCAAAATCAATATTAGAGATCACCATCTTCGGCAGTCTGTCGCCACTCTTCATCGCAGATTTCAACATTTCAGCCAGACCACCGCTGCTATAGTCAAACTCATGGTTGCCCAGGGTCACAACGTCATAACCCATAAATCCCAGCATTCTTAATTCGATAGCCTGCTCAGCAAAGACAGTCTGATATAAGGTTCCCATGGAAAAATCACCGCCGTCTACCAGCAGCGTGTTCTCTTTAGCACTAACCTCATCGATGATTGTTTTAATCTTGGCAAAACCGCCAACCTCATGTATCTCACCATTAAGCTCATACGCTTTGCTATCGACATAGGAATGCATATCATGAGAAAAAAGAACCGTCAGTTCTTTGGCTGGATTGTCCGCTGCCACTGCTGTTGGTACAAAGAGCAGCAAAACAATAATTAATGATAAAAATAGTGATGTGAATTTCTTCATCTACAACTCCTCCTGCTCAGGCGCTATTGCTACTTGCTCCTCTACTATACCCGTTCCGGCCAGCAGAGTGGCAGTAATCATTAAAAATATCCGCAAGATCGGGAGCAGCTTATTTAGTCCCGGCTGTCCCCGGTCTCCTCGGGGATAATCGCATCATTCAATTTTTTGAGCATCTCGTCGGCATCAAGGTCATACCGGGCAGCTATACTCTCGATTGAGTCAAACAAGTGATCACAGAGGATACACTTGCCCGGCGGATCATAGCTCCGGAAGACTTGCTCGGTCTCCCCGTATTTATAAACAACATCCAGAGGATTCATGTCTTTACTGATCATAGTTGGGTCCCTTTCTCCATCATCTCTGCAGTATCCGCTCAGTTTCAAGCCGGATTTTCAAGCATCCTTACCCCAGTATTTCAAAAAATCAAGCGCAGCAGCCTCGTCCATGGGCTTGCCGATCAGATAACCCTGCACCTTATCTGCACCATAATACTGCAAATAATCATACTGATATTGGGTCTCCACGCCCTCAGCGACAACATAGAGATCCATCTTATGCGCCATGGAGATTATGTCGTTAGTTACTGTCAGCTCCTCCTTTAATTCATTGATCTTGGCAATGAAGGGTCTGTCGATTTTAATGGTATCGACATTCAATTCCCTGAGTCTGGACAGAGAGGAGTAGGCCGTCCCAAAGTCATCAATGGCACTCCTGATGCCATAATTGCTTAGCTGGCCAAAGACAGCATTGATCTGGTCCAGTTCTTCCGAAAACACTGATTCGGTTAATTCAAAATGGATTTTTGCCGGGTCGACATCACATTCGGCCAGAATATCACCTATGCTCTCTACAAAATCTCTGGACAATATTTGAACAGCCGAAATATTTATTGCTATAGCAACATCATCATGACCTGCAGCTAGCAGCTGCTTCAGAAATCCACAGGCCTTTTTCAGAATGAGCTTGCCTATCGGGATAATATCCTTGGTTTCTTCGGCAACCGGAATGAAGTCCAGAGGTGGTACCAGGCCCAGATCTCTGCTGTTAAACCTTGCCAGAGCCTCAAATTCTGTGATCCGGTTATCACTGAGATCCACAATGGGCTGAAATTGCAGAAAAATACGGTCCGGGTCTTCCCCTTCTGCAATCAGAGCCAGCTCCTGCTGGATTACATTTTTGCGATAAACTCTTTGCTCGAGGTCAGCATCATAAAAGTAGATACTGCTGGCACCATAAATAGAGTTAAAGGCTTCTTCAGATGCTATCAAAAGTTTTTTAAATACTGCTTCGATCTCTTGTTGCTTCAGATCTTCGACTTCATACACCCCAATACCAAAATTGATTCTTTCCACATCAAGTAAGGAATGCAATAAAATCGAGATCTGTTCACAAAAATCAAGCAATTCATTCCGGTCTTGATAACTTTTAATATAGAAGATCAGGCGGTATGAAGCTGTAGAAAAGAGCCATCTCTCCTGATTGCAGAAGCGCAGCAAAGACTTGGCTACCAGTTTAATAAGTCTTTGGCTGTAATGCATTCCATATCTCAAACTCAAGGAATACATTTCATTCAAATTCAAACTGATGAAAGCACATTTTTCTGATACAGCAGCCGCCTGATCTGCCAGCAGAAGTGTCTCCAGATAGTTGAGATTATATAAATCCGTCCACTCATCGTGTTCATAGAGATATCTAAGCCGGTCTTCCATTTCCTTGCGCTCGGAAATGTCAAAAATAATCCCTTCCAGGGCCTCAACTGTCCCGTCTTCCCGGCAAACACCCTCACCCATTTCTATCACCCATTTGCGGGTGCCATTGACGTCAATTATTTCATACTCATTATGAAAGCGTTTTTTTTCAGCGAGGGCTTTCTCCCACTCATGTCGTAAGTGTTCACGGTATTCGGGCACAATCAGTTCGTTGTAAGAGAATTCGCTATTATTTATCAGGCATTCCGGCCGGCAGCCGCACAGGTCCTGACAGGCGGGGGAGACAAGTTCCATCGTCCAGTCGACATCTTTTTTGCATCTAAAGGCCATGCCCTGAATATTGGACAAGAGAACGGATTTACTGCGCTCGCTCTCCCTGAGCATATTATTGGTGCGCTTTTCTTCGTCGATATCCTGCATTAAAACAGCATAATGGAAGCCCTCCGTGCCCAAAAAATTAAGTGTAACCGATATGATGTGAACCCATTTAAAAGAGGCATCCGGCATTTTAATGCGCTTATCCAATGAATACCTGTCAATCTCACCGCTCATGAGTTTTTGAAACAACTCTGTTTCTTCAGCCAGATCATCAGGATGCGTTATGGCATTCCAGCCGGCACTTGTCAGTTCCTCTTTTGATCTATTACAGATTTTCAAGAATTCCGGATTATAATTAAAAAGCTTATTGGCTCCGCCCAGGTCAGAACCCTCGTCCAGAGATAACCCGATTCCTATGGGCACCTGCTCAAAAATCGTCTCCAGAACCATTGATTGGTCCTGAGCCTGCTTTTTGATCGTTTCCTGATATTTAATCATTTCCGCATGAATACGGACTTTTGCTTCTAAATATTTTAAATTATGTGGTTTCTGACAGCAGTCTACTATGCCCAGCGCCAGCTCTTCTGCCGCTGTTTTGCGTTGATCACAATCACTCAGAATAATAGTGCGTAAATACTTATGTCTCTCGTCAGACTTTAAAGCTCTCAGAAGTTGAATTCCGTCCAAAGTCGGTATATCCAAATCGAGCAGCATCAAATATAGTTCTTCCTGATCTTCAAAAACCCGCTTAACTTCTTCTTCACTAGTTGCTGTCAGTACATTAAATTCACTCAAAGACTCTCTAATATTCTGGCGATCATCTGCTGAATCGCTAACTAGCAATATGTTAATCGGCATCTGTTATTCTCCCGGCTTTGTATATACTTCGACTAATCCGTATTAAATATTTAGTCCTCGGGTGTGAGTCCTACAGTCATTTGCAAGATCTTATAGCTAAACATTATTTAATTATACAGCAAGAATTAACAAATTTCATAATTTATTTAGTGGAAATACAAATATAGCCGATCCTCCGGGTACTTGTAACCTTTCTGTAATGATTGCATATTTTTGCAGCAAAAAAGTGTATCTGTTCACCTCGCCTCAGTAGGCTTTTTTACTTGAGCGCATCCAGCCTTGTCTGCAGATCCTGCTTGGTCTGTAAGTCCTGATTATCCGGCAATACATCAATCAGTGCCTGGGCTGCTGCTATAGCCGGAGTTAATATATCGCGGCCTGAAATAGTAATTGTACTATAATATTCTGCCGTCTGAACTCCTGAGACAGCCATTGCTATGGTCAGGATCTTACAAAACTGTGCCCGTGTTGTCACTCCCCGGGGCTTGAAGCTACCATCCGAGTAGCCCTTGACGATACCGTTACTGGCCAGAATCTTAATATATTTGCCGGCGTCACCTGCCGGCAGGTCTTTAAAGTTCGCCGGCAGTTTCCCCATCTCCAGATCAAAAGCCTTGGCCACAATCTGAGCGATCTGACCTCTGGTAATGCTCTGTTTAGGCCGGAAGCTGCCATCCGGATAACCCCTGATTGCTCCCTTTTCTACCAGCGCGGCAATATAGGGTGACATTTCGCCGTTTGGATCTACGTCGGGAAAATTTGCTTTCTTCCCCTGATACTTCAGCCCTGCCCCGAGTGTAATCATCTTGGCTGCCTGCTCTCTTGTAACCTCTTGGTTGGGTCTGAAGGTCCCGTCCGGGTAACCTTTGATGATACCCTTGTCATATAGATTCATAATGTAATCACAGGCCCAGTCGCTTTCCTTGACGTCGGAGAAGGGTATTATCACAGCAGCAGCAGCCTTAACAGTAACCGGAATACGCAGTTTGAGGGTATTGCCCCCACTGTCAGTTTTTCCTGCCACTACAAGATAATGTGTTCCTGCATTATTGGAATAGAGAGAATAGCTGTTATCGCCTGAAGCAGCTTTCGCCTCCAGCTGGGAAGAGGTCGCTGCATCGATCAGGTATTTGACCCCCAGATCTCCGCTGAGCAGCTGCAGCTTACCGGTCTTCCCGGCTGTCAGAGAAACCGGCTCCGGCAGCTTGCCAATCATGGATGCGTACTTATCGTGCACTCCGCCGGTTATCTTGACATATTTGGAGATATTTATATCGGCCAGACATCCGTCTACCAGGGTAACTCCACTTGTTCCTCCCGAGATTCTGATCTCCTGCGGGGCAGCATCAGAAATAACTATCTCGCTCTTTTCCTGTGCTTTTATAGCCCAGCTTTCGCTAGATCCTGTAGCACTAATGCTGCCGCCTGCCATATTCAGTTTAGCCTTAAAAAGCTCTATGCCTGTTGAACTGCTGCTGCCAGTGGCTTTGATTTCGCCACCGCTCATAAGCACGGTAGCTGATTCAGCCCATATACCCTGGCCAGCACTGCCGGCGACGTCGATTTTACCATTGGATACAGTTGCCACGCTGTCATGAATAAGAATACCAACATTATCTCCCGTACCCGTAAGTTTAACTGTTCCGCCGTTCATACCAACAGTTGAGCTCTTCATTGCATAGATACCGTAGTATTGGTCATATTTACCACCACTGGCACTGACATTAATGCTGCCGCCACTGATGATAACTCTGCCCTTTTCAGGACTGTAAATCCCATAAAGAGTATTGTTGCAATTGAGCACTGCATTTTCTGTTAGATAAAAGCTTGAATTTTCAACAAAAATTGTTGCACTTTTTGCCTTGGACTGCACCCTGATATTGCCAGCCAGAGTGACCGTGGCACCGTTCTGAAGGAGGAGAAAATAGTGATCTCCTGTCATGATAACTGAATTGTTTTTAGTTGTAATCGTAAAGGCCTTGTTGTGCTTAACCCATAGCTGGCCGTCTTTCAAATCTATGTTGCCTGTCACATTAATAATGTCGCCGTCAGAGACATTGTTTATGGCATTTCGCAATTGCTGTTCGGTATTTACTTTAATCTCCGCAGCCTGAACTGTTACGGGTGACACAAGCGTCACTAACAATATGACCAGGGTCAGAGCTAGTGTAAATATAAAGTGTTTTCGCTCTCTGTTCATTTTAAGATTCTCCCATTAAAAAGTTTTGTGAAGGTTAGCTTGATACTTTGATTAAATTGCCCTTATTGCTTCTTTCTCATGAGCAAAATAATAATCACTGCTACTATTAACAATAGAGCTAAGGCGACTAATGCTATCCGGATCAAAACGGGAATATTCTTGCTTTTTCCCGGATTGCTGCCGCTAATATTGCTTTCCTTTGTAGTGATCGTCACATCTTTGACCTGAGATTCTGTTTCATCTGCAGACTGCAAGCTAGTGGTCGCTGATGCAGGCGAGCTGTCGACTGATGATCTAGTCTCGTCTGACGTCTCAGGCGATGCTTCACTTGATGGACTTATCGTAACTTTTGCAGTTGCTTCTGTGCTGATTGTGCTTATAGTTTCCGCCGCAACAAGAGTGACACCACCGATAGCAAAGAAACCTTTGTTGTTTCCTTTTTGATAGCTGATACCTGCCTCACTGCCTTTCTGAGCCCATACTACTGCTGAGCCGGAATTTGCAGTGAGCTTTGTTGAAGTACCCTCTGTAAACACCGGTTTCCCGCCAGGATTGCTCAATACGCAGACAACTGCATCGCCACTTATATGTGGCTGCGCATTGAAATCCATCTGAATGACATTAGGGATGATGGCATTACTGCTTCCGAAGGCAAACACAAAGCCGTTGCTGACTTCTACTGAGCCTGCGCCTCCGGTCTGGACTGCAAGCCCCGAACGGGCACTGACAGTACCTCCTTTGACGGATACTTCCATGCCGCTGCCCGAGATAACATCACCCGGTCCCGTGTTTTCAACTTTGGCTGTGCCGCTTACTATTACAGTGGGATCTGATCCTCTCATATATACAGTTGCATAGCTTCCCTTAGATTCAATTGTACCGCCACTTAGTTCAATCCAGCTGTACGTACCGTCGCTGCAAATGGCATGATTGCTTTCTTCACCGATTGCATTTACCTTGCCGCCACTGACATTGACCTTTGCATCGCTGGCTTGAGAGGCTATATAAATGCCGCTGCCAACCGCAATATCTGTGGATAAGACTGTACCGCCATTCACATTAACAACGGAATTTGCACCCCGAACTACGATCGCATCTCTCTTTGCAGTCACCGTACCGTTATTGACCGTCACATATGAAGTTGTTCCCATTAGGTAAATTCCAGAGCCTGAAGAGCTGATATAACCATTATTTACTGTAACATTTGCGTTTACAGCATCTGTTCTGATGGCATATCCATCAGTAGCTGTATTCTCCACTTGCCCGCCGTTTATAATGATGGAACAGTCGCTGTTATAGGGGTTGTAGATGGTGACAGGCTCACTGCTGGAAAGATAACCGCCCTCAGCTAGTTCAAAAGTGCCCTTAGCACTCCCGCTCAGGTTCATCAAGCCGTTCACCGGTCCTGAAAGCTCTGCCTTCCACACCACTTTCACACCGGAGTCTATATTCAGGACCAGTTGCTTCTTTGCATTGATAACTTTGCCTGTAACAGTAACAGTATTTCCGGATTGTACTGCACTGAGCGTACCGCTGCCACCATGGGCATAATTGTGGTTAATCTGGAAGGTAAGATTATCTGCATCAGTTGCAGCTGCTGTCTGTGGGAATAATGCCCCGAAGCTGACCAGCAATACCACTAGCAGCGACAATGACAGGAGCTGTCTTTTCATGCTCATGTTCCACCCCTTTCAGACTTGAAAGTCTGTCTTTACTTCAGTGTGTAAATTCGGACCTGCTGGGCGGGCAATGATCTTTCAATGTTCACTAATTCCTGCACAGCAGATTTTCCTGTTGTGCCACAACAAAGTATTATTTTTATTTTACTGGGGATAATTTTTTATTAATAGCTACTAGTTTTGGTAGGTTTGTCCGGGATCAGGCCAGCTGTCTCCAAACCTTTAAATTTCCGGTAAAAAGCTGTCAGAATAGAGACGGGCGAATAATTCTGAGCGTTTATTGATGCCCAGTTTTTTATAAAGATTCTTTGTGTGGAAGTTTGCTGTGTGCACACTGATTGTTAATGCCACCGCTATCTGTTTGGCATCATTGCCCTGCAAAAGCAGGGCCGCTACTTCTTTTTCCCGGGGTGTCAGCTTAAGCTCTGCCAGCAGATCCGACTCTTCTACCTTTTTGACAGCTTCAGTCATATCCAGAGAGCGAAAGGCATCGGACCAGTCCGCAGCGAAGAGAGACTGTGCATAAGCAGGAGACAAAAGTATAAAGCCGATGAAGACCGCAGCAGTCGTCAGAGTGGCGGCAAGCGGCAGGCTGTCAGGTGCGTATGCGGCAATAGTGCCGGGAATTAAATATGAAAGCATGCTCAGGGGCAGTATAATCACCAGACAGAGTTTGAAAAGACGAAAGTCACCGTGTTTTTTAAAAACACAGCCCAGCAAATAATAGGCCGCGATAAAGCCCATCTGCTCAAAACCGTGAAGATAGCGGGCCAGACTGCGCCAGGCTGTTCCTTCCGGCATAAAATACAGACCATAAGTTAAGAGCATGGCGATAAAAAATATATTGCACATAGTCCAGACACTGCGTCTGGTGAAGAACTGCAGGCTGACTGCCAGCAAAACGACGAAAATGCCGACTGTACCATTGGCCACTTGTGCAGCCGCCGCTGTAGTCCCCGGCAGGTAAGTATAAAATATTTCCACGAAATAATGGGCGACAAAGAAATACAGGGTCAACTTAATGGCCGGATTCAGGCTCGCCCGGGGCCTGCCCTCCACTGCTGAAAAATCTTCTTTCTTATACAAGAAAAGGCAGATTGCTGTTCCCAGAATCAGGACCGCCAAATAGATTCTGCTGAAATACCCTGACACGTAGGACAGGCCGGCATCCAGCTGACTGAGCGCGAAGAAAAGGGAGATGGCTGCTGCCCCCAAAAGACGTTCAGCGTTATTTAAAATAAAGGTGTAAGCAAAAGCGGCGCAGGCAGCACAGCCGCCCAGACCAAAAGTAAAGACGATGGCCAGCAGCAGACTGAACAGACTTTCCGGCAGAAACAGCCAGACAGCAAAAGCCGCAGCAGTTGACAGGGCGGTCAGCCGGGCCAGAAGTACCATGTTTTTTGTGTTGGTAAAGGCAAATAAGACACCGGCCCCGAGGCAGTAAGCGCTTCCCATCAGCGTCATGGCATCCAGAGTAAAAAGCTGGACAGTGTCGCTGAACAGCGCTCCCTGCATGTTGGCAAAGACAGGAGCCAGAGGGAAGATCAGCATGTATTTCAGATAGCCGGCACGCACATTGCCCAGTTTGACATTATCCCTGGAATGGCGCAAGGCAGTAATAGAGGCAGTTAAACTTCTCCTGGGATCCGCTTTCGCTTTTGCCATGTCGTCACCTCCCTGCCCTGATGCCTGTGCGCTGGCAGCTGCCGGCAGAAGAGCATATTCAGTGATTCTATCTCAGGCAATAAATCTGCACCTGCTTGTGATATTTGTATTATAGCTTATGCTGTCAAGCCAGATCCGCACTAGCGGACCTTGTCTGCGGGCATTTCTTCTTGAGTTTAAAAAGGGGCAGCTCTCCCGGCAGCGCCCCCTTTTATTAAACTTCCCGGTCAGCTGACATGTGCCTGGCTAAACCGTAAGCTAAGACTTTTTCCTGAGCCCCTTAATCTGCCACCGCGTCCTTCCGTTTCCACATTAAGTACAGGGCCGCAGCTATGAGAGCTGCTCCCGGAGTCAGCAGGATGATGGCCAGAAGATTGCTGCTGCTTTCACCCGTGGGAGGAAGATGCGGCTTGATTTTTTCCATTGCTACAGTGGCATCTGCTTCAGCTTCCGTCAGGAGGCCGTCCTCTGACTCAGCAATGACTTTGACTGTATTTTTGATCTGCATTGCCTTGACATCATCCCTGGTAACCACATAGGGCTGGTCTACGGTGATGGTGATGCTTTCACCGGGCAGCAGCGGTGCTGCACTCCTGTCCACGATCATGTCCTCAATCCCCAGCCTGGCATCATTGATTTCGAGTTTAACGATACTGGCCAGGCCCACATTTTTGATGACAAAAGAATAATGCAGGAGGTCTCCGGTCTTAGTGAATTTCTCCTCCTGAACCAGTTTTTCGACCTCAATCAGCGGCGGGAAAATGGGCAGGACGCTTTCATAAAAATTCGTAAATATAGCATCCTGCTTAGCTGCTGATCCGTCCCGCCTGAGCACCCATTGCGTCTTCAGTTCCTGACCGCCATGCTCGTCGTTAGTCACATAGACCGTGAGCAGGTATACTGTATCGTCATAGCTGGCTTTCTCATTATCACCCGCCTCCTGATACAGTGTATAAGTATAAATACCGACCAGAGAATAGCTGATAGCCGGAAAACCGGCGGTGGCGGCCCCGGTGATAAGCAAGCTGTAAACACCGTTGACACTGCCGGCAGGCATTGGATAAGCTGGATTATCCGCCTTGAGCCTGATCAGGTAAGTCTCCTCCGGATCCGGCAGGACAGCGCCCTCCAGTTTGACTGTCACAGGCAGAGCACCATCCGGCATCTCAGCAGCAAAGGATGGTTCAGCAAGCAATACAGAACACAGTAGCATAATAAGCAGAAGTATGATTGCACTTGATAATCTCTTTTTCATGATTGGTTCCTCCTAAGCTGCTGCTTTAATGGGGCACCATAGCAGCTAATAGTATGGTTCTCGCATTGGTATATTCCGCCGAACAAGTACTAAGGGCCAGAAGCTGAGGACTATTGCTGTTTTGCAATGCCTCAATCGTTTCCTGATGTAAAAACACTGCATTTTCCTTCACGTAAGCGAGCAGTTCATCTATATCATCTGTCTGCCAGTGCTGCGGTTCAAAAATGTAGTTATCTGAAGCAGTTACCAGCAACAAGGCAAAAATTTCCAGATCATAAGCCCGGTCGGGCAAAATCAGCCTTCCGCTGTGGTTTTTTTCAAAAAACGCCTGATCTTTAAAAAGCTCAAGGGCGCCGAACATCTTATAGTCAACCATGTCATGGCCGTAGAGCAGGGAGTACGGATCTTTGCAGCCGGGATCATTGCGTGAGTCGAGGAAAATACTGCCTGCCAGAGCAAAATTGCCATAAACGTCTTTATTGATGTAGCTCAGGTTTGACTCCCCCTGCACCACCGGGTAATCAATGGTCGTGTTGTCCACTGTGACCCAGGCACAGATGTCAGCATTAAGAGAAAGTAATTCTTTAAAAGAAGCCCCCGGGTCAGCTGCTGCTTCCGGCAGCTCCGGTTTTAATTTGAGGAGGTCTGCCTGCACCTTGTCCACTGAAGCATAAATCTGCCTGTTGTCCCAGAGAGCATAAAGAGCATAAGCTCCTGCCAGAAGTAAAGCCAGAACAAGAGCTGAGCTTAGTACAGTATTCGCTATTTTCAGAATTACTCTCGCCGGCTTCATGTGTCTGTCACCTTCTCTGTGTCCGGGAGGGCGGGGCTTCCGCCCTCCCGGACAGTTTCGTCAGGTCAAAGGCTCTTAAAAAGTATGAGGATACAATTTATTCTTCCAGCTTACGCCTGCCTGCCAGATAGAGAATCAGACCTGCTCCGGCCAGGACAGCGATGACAATGTAGGGCAGGCTGTCCAGCGAAACACCGGTGTCAGGCGTGCCGCCCTTGGTGTTGCTGATGCCAACCGTATCCCGGGCGCTGTCGATTTTTTTGGCCTCGTCAGAGAAGCTGTATGCAGCAGCAGCGTAGCCTGCCCCGGTATAATCACTTTCCTCTACGGTATAGGTCAGGCCATAGGGCAGGTTGGCAATAGTGATGGTTTCACCGTGCTTAAGTTGGAAAGTAGTCTCGCTGCCGACAACGATGCTTGTCGGGTTGCTGGTGTAGCTGCCGCCGCTTACGCTATAGGCTGCAGCATAATTTGTCTTGCCGGACTCAGCGATAATCTTTACTTTTACCTCGAAGTACTTGGTTTTGTCACCAAAAATACCGCCGACGGTCTTTGATATCTCCAGGGAGCCGGCAGAGTAGGTATTCTCGAAAAACTCTGTCTTGCTGCCTCTGGGTGAGCCATAATGCAAAACAGGAATTCTGGCCAGACCACTCTCCAGCTGTACTACTGTTACCGTCAGATACATAGGATTAGAATCATAACTGACACCACCCGTACTGCCCACTGTTTCGGTAATGATGTAACTGTAAATACCAACGGTAGTATAAGTGGGAAGCGTCAGACCTGCTGTCGCAGTCGCTCCGGCCAGCGTTGCCGACCCTGCTGCAAAAGTTATGTTAACGGTAACTTGCCTGTCAAGACCGCTACCTGTATAGCCGGCAAACATGGGCATGTTTGCTGCAGTGATACCGGCTCCGGCATCGCTGACACTGTAGGGTTGGATTTTGAAGGTAAATGTCTCGGCCATGTTTGCAGTACCATCGTTAGTAAGCGTAAACTTTTTACTAAGATTAATTGTCCCAATGTCCTGGTAGGAATCTCCGTTGGGGCCCTCCGCAAAAACTGCGCCTGATATTCCGAAGATGATCAGGAGAGCCAGCAATACTACTAAGATCTTTTTCATGGGTAACCTCCTATCGATAGATAAGTCCTCTATATTAACAAGTTGTACTTGTTACTTCTTTTTGTTCAAAGTCCCCGCCGGCGCAGGTAAGTTATGACTTTGCCTTCCACATTATCCAGAGGGATGCTGCCGAACTTGCGGCTGTCTTCTGTACGTGTACGGTAGTCACCTAAGATGAAGGCGGAATCAGGAGCTACGCGATAAGGATAAGTCAGACTTTCTCCGGCATAGGTCGGAAAGATGATTTCACCTCCCTGTACTGTGCCGTTAACGATCAGGCTGCCGCTGTCATCCAGACTGACAACATCCGAGTCTAAGGCTGCAATCCGGCCAATATACCGCTTTCCGTCATGCCGGTAGACAACGACGTCATCTGCCTGGTATTCCTTCTGCAGACGAAAGGCCAGGAGCAGGTCACCATCTTTTACTGCCGGGAACATGGCATTTCCCCGGGCCTGAGTGAACAGAAAGAGCTGTGAAAAGACGATCCAGCCCCCTAGCAGCAAGAGCAGGATGCGCAGAATCAGCCTGCTGTAGTCTTGCCGCAGCAGGACCCGCTTTCTGCGTTTATGTATGATCTCTGCCAGTGTCTCTGTATTCATTGCCTTTTTTCCATCAGGACGATGCCCGCATGCTCTTTTCTGCTGTCTGTCTGCTCTTCTGTCTCCGAGAATTTTTCCGAGTCGCTGGTCCGGGCTGAACTGACAGTTTCCTGCCGGTAATGTTCGATCAGTACATCGCAGCGGATGCGCTCAGCTGCCAGGGCCTTTTCGTAGAGGGCATTGAGTTCGCTGATTTTCAGCCATACATCCTCTTCCCTGACCCCGCCCAGGAGACTGCGTTTGAACTTCACTCTCTGCAGCCAGTTGGCGATGGCTGTTTCCTCAGCCGTGCTGCTAGCTGGTTTGAGCTCAAAAGCTTTCACTGCCGGTTTCATTTTCTTTTGACTTCTGCGCATCATAAGTCACCTGCTGCATTAATATCTGCGTCTGCGGATGATGAGGAATGTCGCTGCTCCTGCGGCTGCCAGAGCCAAAATCAGGAAGTAGGGCCAGCTGTCCAGACTGATGCCGGTATCGGGGATGCCGTCCTTAAAGTTTTCGACGTGTATGGAGATAGATTCAGTTATGGGTATCCTGTACCAGCCACCGACAGGAAGGTAAGTCAGGCTGCCGCTGCCAGTACCGGATGTAACCGTAATCGTGTAATCGGCAGTGTTGGTCTCACGCAGCCAAAGGACGGCAGTCAGGGGGAGGCCGGCCAGGTCAACACTTTCAGTGTGTTTCAGGTTGAAGCTGTAGAGACCGGTGCCGGGATCATAGCTGTATCCGGCTCCCGCTTGAGGCGGGGTGATATCGTAAACAGCGGGGCTGCCGGCTGTGGTCATGACTTTGGCCTTAAAGCTGAAGACTCTGCTCCTGTCTCCGAGGTAGCCGCTGACCAGCTTCGCAACGCTGACATCCGTACTCAGCTTGTTCTCAAAGGCAAGTGAAGCGGCACTGCTGAAAGTCTGTGCGGGAGGAGTCCGGACCTGGTAGCTAAGCTGTGGCTGCAGCACCCCGCTTTCCACCGTAACCGTAACGGTGAGCAGGTATTCCCTGCCATCATAGTGCATGCCGCTTTCCGAACCGGCCACTTCCTGAATCAGGTAATAGTAGGTATCAGCCTCAGTGAATGAGATCGGTTCAAAGCTAAAGCTGCCGTCGGCTGCGTTCTGCGTTGACTGCAGCACAGCTCCCGTGATCTCGCCACTGCTGTTGGCAGGATAGAGCCGGAAAGTAAATTCATTCAGCTGCAGCTGTCTGCCTGAAAGTGTCTTCGTTCCTGTCAGCGTCAGGCTGCCGGCTTGTATTTTTTTCCTATTAAAAACTTTAAGTTCAATATCTCCCTGCCCGCTGTCCTGGATGGGTGAACCGGAAGGGGCAATAACAGTGAAGCTGTCGCCGGCGCTGCCGTTGACCTCATAGCTGACATCGTAATCCGGATTCAATGTTTCTGTTACGATATAGCCGGCAGCCAGACGCAGGTCTGTAGTGGTCACGGATTCGCCTGACTTCAAGTTGAAAGTCCGGTCGTATGCGGGATTAACTGCGTTATTTCTTACCCGGATGGCAAAGGTCAGATCCGGATCTGTAATGACATTACCGGCTGCATCCTGCAGGATTTTTGTCACTTTAAGGAAAATCGGATTGACGACCGGGATGGGGAAAGTGATGGGAGCAGCCGCTGAGCCGGCCGAATTCTTATATGTCAGGGTCGTCGTTTCATTTGTCCGGTAGAAGTTTCCGTCAGCAGCAGCTGTACCGGTCCCGTCAGGATTACGCGTGAATCTGCCTACAGACGGATCCAGAATCTCATCATTTATTTCAATGCGGTATGTAAGTCTTTCATAGTGATAGGGCTGACCATTCACTGTGATCGGCACTGAGAGAGCACCTACATTCCAGCTGATAGTTTTGCTTGCAGGATCATATGAGGCTTCCCCGGCTGCAAAGTTCACACCAACGCTCTGACCGTCCGCATTAAAGAGTGGATTACTGCCGGAGTACATCAGATCGAAACCCGGTCCCAGAGGATCGGTTACTTGTGCATCACTGATCGAGGAAATGATTGATCCGGCAATAGTGGAGAAAATCGCTTCCAGCTCAGTAGCAGAGCCCTTATAGGCATGTGCGGGTGTCGAAGCAATATCACGCAAGACCAAATCTCCGTCAACTCCTGTACTGGCATCCGGTCCGACCGCCAAAGCAACCGTATGTACGATGTAGCCCTGTTGCTGGGCGATTTTGGACTGGGCGATCGTGTTGGCAGGCAGGAAGTGATAGCGGGAGACTCCGTCCCCCTGATTAGGGAATTCAATGTTGTATCTGGAGGTCGGTGAGGGATTGTATTTAGTATATATGTAGTTAGGCCAGCCGGATCTTGTGAAATATTCGCCATTGGCTAAATAGTATCTGTTAGTCCCTATGGATGTATATTGAGCTTCATAATATTCCCAGTGGTTATTACTCGAGGACCGGGTATAAAGAGTTCCGCTGTAGCGGAAATATGCACCGTTGTTATTTTGAGTGACAACATATTCACCTACTGTCTTGTCCCCGTCATAGTACATGACATGCTGGGCATTACCTGAACCGATGCGCCAGTCAAGGTCAAACAGTGTCAGCGCGGGGTTTGCCGGAACTTCGTTTTGAAGATAGGCATCGTAGCGGTTGGTCGTGGGGTAATCTTTGTAGTCACTAGGGTAGCCAATGGATACCGATTCGTAGACCCTGCCGGTCAGTTCTTCGCCAAGATAAGCGTTAGGGTTTGTTAAAGGATAAGCATAGGTCGGCAGACCATCAGACAAAAGAACAATGTGTTTAGCGGAGGCGGTGGAGGAGTATGTATCCAGGATGATCTGAGCAGCGCGCAGGGCATCCTGAGTGAAGGTGCCGCCAGTAGCAGAAGTGTTACTAACAAAGTTCTTCAGTTGGTGCTTATTCGCACTGTTGCGAAAACCGATTGAATTATGGGCATAAGAGGCATAAGAGACAATCGCTACCCTGGTCGTGTCGTTTTGCAGCACGGTATCAATAAAGGTATTGGCAGCGGCTCTCATGGCGGTCATTTTTTCTCCTGACATACTGCCGGAAGTATCAAGAACCAGGACTACGTCCGCTGTTTGTCTGACATCCCTGGCCATTATCTCGAGGGCGATATCCCAGGTATTGACCTTGCCGGCCACCGGTGTTGCAGTTTTCTTTATCTCCGGCACCGGTATCTCTGTATCCGGCTGTGCAGCTGTATTGTGACTGGTCGGTGCCGTGAAAGTACCCACTCCGGACATAGCGTCCTTATAGTTGCTCTTAACGCCATCGATGTAGTAGTTGGGATTTGTAGCAGGATCAGGAGGCAGGGCCAGGGGGCTTATCGCCTGAAATCCTTCAGCCGGTCCCAGAGCCTGGCTGCCCGCTGCGTCCTCCGGATCCGGGTCTGCTCCCGTCGCGGTCGAGTCCTGACTGGCGGCAGGAGCTGATTCTGTTGTTTCAGTGTTTGCGGGAAAGGGGCCGGTATCCGCGATTGCTTCTGTCAAGGTCGTTTCAGTGGAGCCGCCTGTGAGATCTGCCGGGCTCACAGTTGTTGATGATAACAGGCTGGTGCCCGCTATTCCCTCCGCCGATATTGTCTCAGAACAGCTGCTGGTGTGATCTGTTGAGCTCGCACTTGAACCTAAGCTTTCAGAGGTACTTTCTGGCAACGTAGTCGCTTCACCTGAACTGACAGTTAATCCGGCAGCTGTGTAATTGTCAGGTGAATTTTCAACATCTCGAAGTGCCAGGCTGGTGATTACTGGTGATTTCTCAATCTGGCTTTCATTACTGTCTTGATCAGTCTGGGCGCCTAACAGAAAAGGGATTAAAGTAGAAAAGATGATCAAGCTTACTATCGCACGTACTAAAAAGCCACTCTTTTTCATGGTGTACCTCCTATGAATGCGTAGCCAAATCCGGATATATAAAGCAAGATACCTATTAACAATAGTTTATAATATTATTCAATTCACTGTGTGGAAATTATTATCAACTATACTAATTATTGTTTAGAATTTTATCAATTATAGCTAATTCAATTTGAGTGCTGGCAAAATATAAATCTGATTTATTTGAGTATCAAGAAATTTTCGATAGATATAATTATAAATCCGTGCTGCCTGAGCGCCATGACTGACAGCTAGCTGAAATAAAAAGCTGATGAAATTTCTGTATTATAAATTTGGGAATTAAAAGTCTGTGATGGGCAAGCATGAAACCTGCCAGCGCGGAAGCTAAAAGTCTACCATCGCGGAAGCTAAAAACCCGCCACTGTGGGAGCTAAATATAAAGAATACGTAATCGTTATTTTCAAAACCTCCACAATGGGGACTCCTTAATGCCTTTTTATCTGGTGCAGTGTATAAAGTAAGCGTCAAGGGATCAAATCAGCAAGTTCGCCCTGCTTTCCGGCATCCTGCAGTAAGGCCGCAGCTTTAACCGTTGAAAGCAGGCAGGCGTAATGCATGATTTGCGGTGCCAGGCACAATTCTATGCACAAAAACCAGCTCCGAAGCTCCGGAGTTGTAATAACTGAATAACTGAGCTGCCTGGCACCGCTAACTTTTATATTGAGCATGATCACGGGTGACCTGGAGATTCATATTACTTCTTTCGGCCTACAATCTTATGGGTAAGATATACTATGGGCTATTAAATTAATATCCGTAGGCAGGTCATAGGAAAGGCTCAAAGACTGTGCTTTAACCTATAAACTGGCGCTTACTCAAAATATTGTATGAAGTTTAAGTTCATGCTTTTAACCAAATGCTTGGCGATTTGATCAGCTGGTTCTTTCATACCTGCGAAGACCCAGCTTACCGTCATTTTGGCAGAACCACAACTATATAATTTCAGAGAGAACATCTCATCCTTTAGCTTTTCTTCGCTCAACCTGTACTTCTCACGTAATACCTTGTAATAGGTGTTAAAAGTGTATTCTTCCATGTATTTTGCCAAAGAATTTTGCCCTGCATATTCAACGAGCGATTTGGTATAGATACCCTCTTTTTTATGAGTTTCCATCAGTTGCGCCAGGACCGTATGCCATGGACATGAATCAATGTATGCTCGTACGATTTCATCGCTTTTTAAGGTAAAAGACCAATTCAGCAAGTCATATTTATCCTTGAAATAGAGATAAAAGGCTTGCCTGCTAATACCAGCATGATAAGCAATGTCCTTGACTGTAATATTGCAAAAATGCTTTGAAATCTGCAATGAATTGAGTGAGTCAATGAGTTTTAACTTTGTATCATTTACTTGAATAGTGGTCAAGATTATCACCTCCCACTGTCTTGAATTTTACTTATAGATTAAACGATTGTCCAACGTCGATTAACTGATTGTCGACATTTTGATCATGCTGAAAAGACAAAATGTAAATGTTGAAAATGGCAGGCTTTACTTGACACCGAGGCATATTAGTCAATTGAAGCAATCTAACCCCCTATATATAGTTTAGTAAATAAGAAGGCATGGGTGGTGTGTACACAGATTATTATTCTGCGTAGGAAAGTGTTCACCATTGTTCCTTTAATTTTGATCCATAAGATAAGGAGAAAAACGATGGACAAGAAAAAAATGATGTTTACAAAAGGAAGAATCGGCTCTTTGCTTTTAAAGAACCGCCTGGTCGTGCCCCCTATGGGCATCACATCCGATTGTGATGGGCGTTTCCATGATCGTTCCATTCGTTATTACGAGGAACGGGCCAAGGGTGGCTTTGGTTTGATTATTACGGGTTATAGTGCAGAAACCTACGATTACGAAGACACCACCTGTAATGTGCTGGACAAGGTCAATAAGGTTGCTCCAATTCACAACCTGGTCGAACGCGTCCATAGCTATGGAACAAAACTTTGCATGCAGCTAGGGCCTGGCTTAGGCAGGATCAGCGGTATTTCCGATCAGAGCAGGCTGCCGTATTCTGCTTCCGACATCGATTATTTTTGGGCACCACAGATTAAGTGCCAAGCTTTAACCGTTGAGCAAATTAAGGATATAGTCGAAAAAGTTGGTTTTTCTGCCTCATTAGCCAAACAGGCTGGTGTGGATGCCGTTGAGTTGCGTACCTATGGGGGTTACCTTGCAGACCAGTTTATGAGCGAAATCTGGAATAAGCGTGAAGATGAATATGGGGGCAGCTTTGAAAACCGAATGCGCTTTACCATGGAGCTGGTTGAGTCAATTCAAAAACACTGTGGCAAGGATTATCCCTTGATCGTCAAGTACAATCCATATCATGCGATTCCTGGTGGGAGGGAAATGCCTGAAGGCATTAAAATCGCAAAAATGCTCGAGGAGGCCGGAGTAGCCGCCCTCCATCTGGACAAAGGTTGCTACGAAGCCTGGTACAATGCGATTTCTACAGTTTATCAGCCAGACGGTCATCAGTTGGGTATGGCAGCAGAAATTAGAAAGCATGTAAGTATTCCCATAATTTCACAAGGGAAGCTGGACAATCCTGTCGTCGCCGAGCAAGCACTTCTTGATGGAAAAACCGATTTTATCGCACTTGGTCACCAATCTATTGCTGATCCTCATTGGCCTAACAAAGTAAAAGCAGGAAAAATACGAGAAATCAGACCCTGTGTCGGCTGTAATGAATGTCTACTTTACTTATTCACCGGCAAACATATTACCTGTGCAGTCAATCCTCAGTCCTTTCATGAAGACGAATATCAATTAATTCCTACACAGGAACCCAAAAATATACTTGTTATTGGCGCCGGTCCTGGCGGTATTTCCGCTGCGCTAACCGCTTCGGAAAGAGGCCATAAAGTCACATTATGGGAAAAAAGCGATCAACTAGGGGGCTTGCTCAATGCGGCAGGTGGCCCTGCATTTAAGAAGCAAGTCAAAAATTATCTTGAATATGCTTCTCGTATGCTCGATCGTTCAGTAGTTGATGTACGTATGCTGAAGGAAGCTGACGCGGAAGAGATTCTGGATAATAAATTTGATCTTGTCATTTGGGCCGCCGGCGCAAAACCTTTGGCCCCGCCCATTCAAGGGATTGACCTTGAAAAAGTCTACGACAGCTCCGATGTACTGACAGCGAAAGTCACCATTGATTGTAATGAGGTGGCTGTTATAGGCGGCGGTCTTGCGGGTTGCGAAACAGCTGTCTACTTGGCGCAAGAGGGGAAAAATGTCACAATAATTGAAATGTTGGATGATATTCTCGTCACTGCAAACCACTGTTTAAATAATGATCAGGCATTGCGTGCCCTTGTTGCAGAAAACAATATTAAGATCATGACCAAGACTGAAGTTCTGGAAATCAATGACAAGGGCATTAAAACCTCTTCAGGCAATGATGTATTGGAGATCCCCTGTGGGGGTGTTGTTCTGGCTTGCGGCTATAAAGCAGATGATGAAGGAATCATAGAGCAAATCGAAGATAAAGTTGAGGTAAGGGTAATTGGTGATAGCGCTGCACCACGCAAAATTATTGATGCAGTGCATGAAGGCTTCCACGTAGCCAGAGTGATCTAAAGGGTACCAGACATCCCGTATGATGAGACCCCCGGGGGCAAAGCCCGGGGGTTTTACCTGCATGATTTGGTGCCAGGCATAATTCTATGTACAAGAAAACAGCTCCGAAGCTCCTGAGCTTTAATAACTTAATAACTGAGGTGCCTGGCACCGCAAACTTTGTTCGGCTAATGGTTGGTCGCTATCTATTCCCATAGTGGACTTGCACCACCTAGTAACGTACCATACCCGGCACACTTGAAAAGGTGGCTGCAGTTAGTAGTCTGCAGCCACCTTTTGGGGGTCACTATCGCACCGCTAAAGGCACTTAGAACAAGTTTTTGATACTACTCAAACTTCTGAAAGCAATAATGATCATAGCAATTTCTGCAATGACTCCCAGAATATACAAGAGCTTAGGATGCTGATATTCTCCGACAATTTTCTTCTTGCGGGAGGCAATCAGGATAGTGCCCAAAGTTATTGGCAGAACTAGCCCATTCAGCGCTCCGGTCAGGATCATTAAGGTCACAGGCCGCCCTAACAACAGGTATACAATTCCGGATATTAGCACAAAAATAACACTTGAAAGACTTACCTTATCTCCTACCTTTTTGAAAGTAGTAGCTAAGAAAGAAATCGAGGTATAAGTTGCCCCGACTATGGATGTTAAAGAAGCTGAAAATAGAACTATGCCGAAAAAGATATAGCCTATCTTGCCGGCACCGGTTTGAAAAACCGTTGATGCAGGATTATCAGGATCCAGTGTCACTCCCATGCTCACAACACCAAAAGCTGCTAGAAAGAGAAAAGTCCTTATAATAGCAGTGACTATAATGCCGGTTGACGCAGAGCGATCAATACTCTTCAAGTTCTCTCTGCCGGATATATTTGCTTCCAATACTCTGTGAGCACCAGCAAAAGGATGGTAGCCGCCAACCGTGCCGCCGACTATTGTCAACATGGGGAGAAGCGGCAGGATTTTAGGCATAAAAGTGCCGGACATAACCTTATCCATAGGCGGATTTACTTTAATAGCTATAAAGACAACTAAAAATATCATGACCGCACCCAGCATCTGGGCCATCTTATCAATTGCTCCGCTGCTATTCTTGTATAAGAAAATAGCTATGGCCAAAGCAATAGCTATTACTGTTCCTATTTTGGGATTTATACCAAAAATGACATTTAAACCTAAACCAGCTCCTGCAACATTTCCGATATTAAATATTAGACAACCTGCTGCAATCAGGAATGTTATCAGATTTCCTAAGCCCGGCAGGACCATATTGCCGATTTCGTGCATTCTGTATCCGGATATACCGATTGTTCTCCAGATCAAAATCTGAATCACAATCGACATTAATAGTGAAATAAGAATGGCAAAACCAAAGTTTGAACCATATTGTTCTGTAAACAGAGCTGTCTGTGTTAGAAAGCTGGGTCCAATGGCTGATGTGGCCATCAGGAAACCAGCTCCTAAAACTACCGACAGACGCTTACGTTTTGTAAGCTTATTATCTTCTTCCATGGGAAATCTCCTCTCTCTGACAATGACTAAACAAAAAGCACGCTCTCTTAGGTCGTCTTTAATCTAAGGGAGCATGCAAAATATAAACAGTTGGATTTAGTCCTCCAAGACAATGGCATTCACAGGGCACCACTGCTCACAGGCTCCACAGCCATCACACATGGCTTTGTTAACTACATGCGTGTCATCTTCAACAAAGATTGCACGATAGAAACAAACATCTGTACATTTACCGCAATTTGTACATGTTTCAGGGTCGATGTAAGCAAATTTCGGAGGCAGTTCTGCCAGTTTTTCAACACTGGTTATATAAGGAAGAGCAATCCCTCTAATATCATCAAATGACGTGTAACCTTTTTTGTCCATCCAGTCATTTAAGTCATTCAAGATCTTGGGAATAATCTTGTAGCCATTCCACATTACCGCAGTGCAGATCTGTACTGTGGTGGCCCCTAACATGATGTACTCAATAATTTCACGGTAAGAGGTAATACCGCCAACAGCTGAAAGTGGAATATCAACGTTATTAGCTACTTCACTTAAATGTCGCATAATCATAGGCTTAATCGCCGGTCCGGTGTAACCGCCATAGCCACACAAGTGAGGCTTTCCGGTTTCAATATCAACTCCGGCAAAGGATCTGACCGAATTACTGATAGTAATACCATCGGCTCCCGCATCTTTAACAGCCTGAGCTACCGGTACCATGTCCGAGATATTTGGTGTTAGTTTAATAGTAATAGGTACTTCAGCTACCTTTTTAGCAGCTTCTACCTGTCTGGCACTCAATTCAGCATTTTTGCCTATGTGCATACCTACTGTCGATGCCGGCATGGGACAGGATACATTCAGCTCAATCAGATCAACCAAACCTGTATCCTGCATCTCCTTCACTAGTTCGGCCGTATCTTTTGGATCCGGCATGGCTAACATACTGATGTGCATAGTAGCACCACCGGATTTAGCAATCGCCAATTCTCTGTCAACCCATTCTTCACGGGTTAAAGTTGTGAATAGCTCCAGGTTAACCATGCCAACAGGTCTGTTACCGACTTTATAATTGTACAATCTGCCATTCCTGGGATGATTAGCCCAATCCAGTCTAGGTCCTATGGTCTTTGGAATAACACCACCAATCCCTGCTTCAGCTGCCAGACGCATTCCTTCGCCGTCCTGACCGGGGGTCGCAGATGCAAGAATCAGAGGATTTCTGTATTCTACGCCACAATAGTTTACTTTCAAATTTGCCATTTAATTATCTCCTTTTTTCTTTTCTCACTTGTATAATTGCTTATTTATTCTTCCTCCAGACCGCACCAGTCAATAATTGTTGCTATCAAAATCCTGATACTGTCCAGATAATCTGATAAATCTACCCATTCATTATTAGCATGCATTTGCTCTGTTTTGCCGGGTCCAAAAATTACGGTAGGTGTCCCACCCCAGGTATTAAGAAATCTGGTGTCGGCAGCCCCTTGTCGCCCGCTGATAACTGCAGTTTCAGAGCAAAAATCTTCATAGTTTGCAGCAAGAAGCTGCACTATTTTACTATCAGCCGGTATTTCAGAAGGGTCGGCAAAATAGCCAGTATAATTGACGACTGGCGGGTGTTCTGCCAGCCAGAGATTGGTTTTTGATTTATCAACAATGTATCGTCTGAAATCTTCTTTTACGCTGTTTGAATCTTCACTGGGAACTGTAGCAATGGAGCCTTTGAGTACACACTCATCAGGGAATGCGCTGGCATATGTACCGCTTGTAAAGACACCTATCATGCAAGGAATACTTTCCAAAATATTCGGATATAAGGGGTGTCTAATTGTTTCAAGTCTCTGTTTTTCATATTCTGAAACTAATTGAGTAACAAAATAACCTAATTCTATGCCGCTGACTCCTTCAAAACGCGTCTGAATGCCTGCAGCTTTGCCCTTTATTTGAATTTCAAACCAGATGCGTCCGATTGACCCCGGCTGAACACACATGCTTGAAGTCTCACAACAGATCCCGGCATCTGCTTTGATGCCACGCATAACACAGGCGAGGGTTCCATTACCGGACAATTCTTCATCCATAACATATTCAAGAATCACGTCGCCTTTGAGCTTCAGTCCCATACGTTTAATTGCTAGAACCGCCATAGTCATCGCTGCTACACCGGATTTCATATCTGAGGCACCGCGGCCATAAAGTTTATTGTCAGAAATTTCCGCTGACCACGGATTGTGCTCCCAGTTTTCAGCTGCACCTTCAGGAATAACATCTACGTGACCATTGAATAAAAGAGATCTTCCCCCGCCATTTCCGGGCAGCTTCACCAAAAGGTTAGGACGATTGTCATAGTTTGGCACATCTACAGGAACATAAGCCGGATGAGCTTTTAATTCTTCTAGATCCGGAACAAAAAGATCTGTCTCCAGACACTCCTTATTCCAGAAATCAGTAAGATAGCTCTGAATCTCCGCTTCGTCCCCGGTAACACTTGGTATACGTATGATGCTTTGCAAAAACTCTATCACCTCACCTTTGTTTGCATCTACCCAGTCATTAATCCTCTTCTTCATCTTTCACCTCCCGCTTGATGAGCAAAATCAACAAATAAATTTCAGTTCCAGTTTATTCATCGTCAGTTTAACAGTGGGGTGTTCATTAAAATGCAGTGATCTGCAGACTATCCAAACAATAAAACTATCGAGATAATGTATACTTTGTACATTTTGCAATGAATTTTGCTAGCAAAAATGTAAGATTTGTCTTCTGCATATGAATTTTGTTACTATATGCAAAGACAGGAGGTTAAGATGAGCCTTACTTTAAAAGAGGTACTTGATCTTGATACCTTTGCAGATATCAGGCTTCTTGCCGGTGGTTTGAACAACGGCTTAAATCGCACTGTCTCAGGAATTAATATTATTGAAGTTCCGGATGTCTCCCGCTGGATGAAAGGCGGAGAAATATTATGCTCAAGCGGTTATGTCTTTAAAGGAGATGCCGATCTGGGTTGCCAGTTGATCCGTGATCTTAATGTACATAACATTTCTGCGCTAATTATTAAACCGGGACCATACCTAAAGGAAATCCCGCAGAAGATGAAGTTGTGTGCTAACCAGCTGGACTTTCCCCTGCTACAGATGCCTGAAGATAGGCCATATAGCTTCTACATGGAAGCTCTTTATGAAGTGATGCTGGACAGACAGGTAGATATTTTGCAATATGCATTTATTCTGAGAAACCAGATGTTTACTTTGGCAGTAAACAGTACCACCAAAGACCTTTGCCGCTTTATCTCTGAATCTCTGCAACAGTCTCTATTTTTATTTGACGATGAAGGACGCCTCCTCTATGAACATGATCTTCAGCAGCAAGATATCGCTAAAGAACTGTATCAAACTCTTAGTTGCTACGGGATGGATTATATGGAAGCTGTTAAGGACATGACAGTTAAGCTAGCGAACAATCCTGTACAGCTAACATACTCGGACATTTTGCTGCCACATGGCAAACAGGCACGCCTCGTCATGATCCATAATAAGGAATCACAAAGAGAGTTGAGTAAGCTTGTGATTCCCTTTGCTGCTCAATTAATACAAATGCAGGAAGAACATCGTCAAAGCTTATCTGAGAAGGAATACGAGGTTGCCGGTGCATTGCTGCTTGCTTTGATTGAAGAGAATTATAATGATCCTTCTATAGTGATCGAACGTGGGAAAATGTTTCAAGTTGATCTTACTGCCAATCTTGTCCTGTTCATTATTGAAATAGAGCTTGCTGATAAAATTAAAATTAGCTCGAACAGCGTAAATGCTACCAAGGAAAACAAACAGTCATTTCTGCACCAAAAGATCTTGTCTGCTATTCACAATTTGGTTGTAAGCAAACTGCACCATATTCTTTCACTGAAAAGCGACAACAGCATTGCAGTACTGGCAGAAATGCGTGCATATGACAATGAAGACACTCTCAGAAAATTAATCATCGAACCATTAGAAGAATTCAGCAAATCACTGAAGGATCTAAAGATTTCTGTGGGTAGCAGCAGATTCGCTTGTGGTATGGAGAATATACCTAAGCTATACTCTCAGGCTCGCACTTCCCTACGGATTGCCAGAGCAAGTGATGCAAAATGTTCATCAGAATTCTATGCCATTCTGGGATTATCCCGTTTACTCCCGGAACTTGAAAACTCAGCTGAGATGAAAGAATTACTAAAGGAGACTATTGGCCCCATACTGGAATATGACCGGGCGAACAAAACCAGCTTCATGAATACACTGGTCACTCTCTACCACAATAATGGCAATGTGAGCCAAAGCAGCCGAGATCTCTTCATACACAAAAACACTCTTTTAAACCATCTGGAAATAATTAATAATTTATTAGGCTGTGACGTCAGGGATTCTGAATACATGTCTGTCTTTAATCTGTGTCTGAAATACCTTAAGCATACAAATAATCTTCAATAATATTTCCGGAATATTCCGGTTCCAGGTTGGTACAAAGCACTAGATCTGCCTATCCTCTAGCATGCTTTGGTCACCGGCATAGAGTGATAGAATCTAAGTACTTAAGCGTCAAGGGATCAAATCAGCAAGTTCGTCCTGCTTTCCGGCATCCTGCAGTAAGGCCGCAGCTTTAACCGTTGAAAGCAGGCTGGATATGGCAGTATATTGAAAAGGTGGCTGAAGATTAGAGCCTGCAGCCACCTTTAGGTTTTTCCATTATATCAACTAGATATATACTAATGTTAAAAGAATAGACTGTTTACCACTATTTTAGCCGGATTTAGCAGAAAAATTACAGGTGAAATAACATGATTAATGCAGAAAAACTTAAACCCATACTTGAAGGATATAAGTCTTATCTTCCGGATCACTGGGATGACGAGAAGTACAAATGGGAAGCCATCAAGTATTTCCAGGATAACTGGAACATTGATGCGCCAAACTTTGGAAAAATGTTCGCTGCAGCAACGGAAAAAACCTACAATCTTCTTGCCTCCGGTTTTTCCTATCCCAAAGCCATGATTATTAACTTTGCAGAAGCTGACGATGAATCTACCAGACAAATGTTCCGAGACTTGTATGATGAAACACGTGATCTTTCCGAGAGGATCGAGAGCTTCAGGAGTACTGCAGAAGCACTGCAGACGACTCACGATGACGGGAGCTGGGGGAATCACTATCAGAACACAAACGCCATAAGTACCTATTTGTGGCTAAATTTTCCAGATAAATACTACATTTATAAATATGGATACTTCAGGGATGTGGCAATTCAATTGGATGCAGATTACATGCCGAAAGCAGATGGATCTGCTGAAAGTATGATTGGCGGGTATAAAATGTACGATGATATCCGTCAGGCAATTGCCAACGATGCCGAACTAATTTCTATGGCACAAACTGCTTTAACCGATAGCTGTTACCCGGATCCGAATCACATTACTCTCACCGTGGATTTTGGTCATTATCTGAGCAGATTTTTTCTGCAAGAACAAAAACGGATGCAGGCAGATACAGAATGGTTCCCTCAAGACTACACACCAGGTCTGTCCCCGGAAGATTGGCTGGAGCTATTAAATGATGAGACAGTCTTCACTAATAACAGTCTTAAAATTGTGAAACGCATGAGGGATTATGGTGGTCAGGCCACATGTTCACAGCTCTCCACCAAGTACGGCGAAAACTATAATTTTTACAACAATGGCTCTACTGCCCTGGCTCGCAGAATCGCTAACAAAAAAGATATATCAACAATGACTAGAGATGCTGAAAGCTCAAGATGGTGGCCCATCCTATATCGTGGAAAATATGCCGACAAAGGCAGCGACGGCGTATACATCTGGAAGCTAAGAGACGAGTTAGCGGAAGCGCTTGATCTTGTCGATTTGTCTGATATTCCTCTCTATGCTAATACAGAGTCTGATGAACAGCATGGATACTGGTGGCTGACAGCTAACCCACAGATTTGGAGTTTCAGCGAATCGGCAGTCGGTGAAGAGCAGGATTTTACTCTTTATAATGCTAACGGCAATAAGCGCCGTATTTTCCAGAATTTCCTTGATGCAAAAACTGGCGATTATGTGATTGGCTACGAATCAAATCCTGTTAAAAAAATAACTACTTTACTTCGCGTCTCCCAGGAGAGCAATGGCGAAAGTGTATATTTTCAAAAACTTGAAGGTCTTCCCTCACCAATTGAATATGCAGCCTTAAAAGAAAGACCGGAACTGCAGCACATGGAATACTTTATCAATCCTAACGGGAGTTTTTTCAGGCTAAGTCAAGGTGAATATAACTATCTGATGGATATCATCCGGGAAGAAAACCCCGTATTAACTTCGGATGTAATCTTCCCCAAATACACGAAAGAAGATTTTCTCAGCGAAGTCTACATGACTGAAGCTAATTATGACATTTTAAATTCTCTGGTTAGAAATAAGAAAAATATTATTCTTCAGGGTGCTCCGGGTGTTGGCAAGACTTTTATTGCAAAGAGATTAGCTTATGCCATGATGGGCGAAAAAGATGGATCCCGCGTGGAAAGCGTACAGTTCCATCAAAACTATTCTTATGAAGATTTTGTTCAGGGCTATAGGCCGAAAGATGCAGGTTTTAAGCTTGTTGACGGAATTTTCTACACCTTTTGCCAGAAGGCATCAAATCATCCGGACAAGGAATATTTCTTTATCATTGATGAGATCAACCGGGGCAATCTAAGTAAGATTTTCGGTGAATTACTCGTACTGATCGAAAATGATAAGCGTGGACCGAAACATAAGATGACACTGGCCTATGGCGACATACCCTTCTCGGTTCCGGAAAATTTATACATTATCGGCATGATGAATACAGCCGACAGAAGCCTTGCCATGATTGATTATGCTCTTCGCAGACGCTTTAGCTTTGTAGAAATAGAACCGGGATTTCTATCTGATGGTTTTCGCAGCTATCAAGACAGCCTGGCCAATGAAACTTTTAATACTTTGATTGACCAGATTAAGCAGCTTAACAGAGAGATTGCAGAAGATGAGTCCCTTGGCAAAGGTTTTAGGATCGGTCACAGTTATTTTTGTGGTTTAGATGCCGATATCTGTACAGATAACCGGATGCAATCTATTGTTAAGTTTGACATCCTCCCTACCTTATCTGAATACTGGTTTGACGATACTAAAAAAGTACAAGACTGGGAAAATCGTCTTGCCGGAGTTTTTAATGACTGATAATAAGGGCATATTAATAAAAAATATTTATTATATGCTTTCCTACGCCTTTAAAAACTTACAACAAAATAATTATGAAAGTGTGGCTGCGGAAGATCTTGAAAGTGTTCAGGATCTGTTTGCCGCCATATTGTATAAAGGCACAGCTCAGCAGCTAAAGCAAGGACTACACCGCGAATATATACCGTACAATGAATCGTTAGTATTCATGCGCGGAAAAATTGATCTGCCGGGCACTATTCAAAATCGCATGCAACGTAAACAAAGATTGGTCTGCGAATACGATGAATTATCTGAGAATAATATCTATAATCAAATTTTAAAAACGACAATGTTCTACCTGCTCCAGGATGCCGAGGTGAAGAAGGAGCGAAAGGCTCAGCTGAAAAAATTGCTTCTTTTCTTTGACAGCATTGAACTCTTGATGCCCTCGGAAATTCAGTGGAGCAGGCTGCATTTTCATCGTAATAATATGAATTACGAAATGCTGCTGAATCTATGTTATCTGCTCCTGGACGGGATGTTGCAAACTACTGATAAGGGCAAGTATCGTTTAGCTGCTTTTTCTGAAGGGTCCATGTCTTCATTATATGAGAGATTTATTCTTGAATATTATCAACAGGAACATAGTTATCTCACACAGGCAAAGGCTGCAAAGATAAAGTGGGACCTGAGCGATGAAGATATTGCGGAGAACAAAGGCGTACGCTTCCTGCCCGAGATGCAAACTGATACTTTTCTACAGATGAATGAGCGGATACTGATCATTGACGCCAAATATTACGGAAAAACACTGCAGAATAATTATGAAAAGAAAACTCTGCATTCTTCAAACCTGTATCAGATTTTCACTTATGTAAAGAATCAGGATAAAAATAATACCGGTAATGTATCCGGCTTATTGCTCTATGCCAAAACCGAAGAAGATATAACTCCCGATTGCTCATACCTTCTCTCCGGTAATAAGATAGGAGCGAAGACACTCGACCTGAATACAGACTTCAAGACTATCAGAGCACAACTGGATGGTATTGTGGAAGAGTATTTGTGTGAACGAGAACTTCATGTTTAATATATTGCAAATTATGACTGCTCAATACTAGATTTCTGAGGATATGACACTGAAACTGTGCTAAGAGCATAGATAGGCGTTTCATTCACGAATCAAATTACCAGCTTTTTCAATAATATATTTAAAAGCACTCCTCGATAAAGGTCTGATTGAATTTTGCCATGCTGGATTCTTATCTTTCAAAGAGTTTTCATCCACTAATTGCTCTACATAGCCCCCTGTCGGCAGGTAAATAGGAACTTTGTTTTGGAAAATATAACAATTAGACAATTGAGCGTAATAATCCATAGAATCAGATCGAATATTAGAGATAGTTCCAACACCATAATAGTATCTTTGTTTTCTATTGTATCTATTTCCTTGATAATAAATGAATATATCACCAGCAGTTAGCTGTTTTTTGTATCTTGATGGGTAATGATAAATATTGAATAACTCATCCTCATAGTCTGATTCATAATCAACTCTTTGTGACAAAATAACGAACATAATTTAACCCTCGTGCCATCCCACTGCAGAAATCAATATATCTGTTTTCAAACGTCCAACAACAATATCTCTTTCAAAAAAACATTTTACCCTTCGCAGCTCTACTATGGGATAAGAGTGCAAGCGTGGCAAGCTGCCGAATTGAGTAATTTTTCTCTTTATTCTTTACTGAAAATGCAAATCTGTTTATTCGCGCAGTTCCTCGCCCCCTCCCAAAAGTTTTTTAACAAATCTGGAACATTGTCAGGTCTACCTCGTCTCACCAAAACTTCAATTTTTTCAGGTGATTAGCTCTTTATAAGATAAAACCCTCAATAATATAAAGCAGTAACTCTTTCGAGATAAGTTGATTCTCAAAAAAGCTTCACAACTTCGATATTTTAGTTATAGACATAACTATAATTCAACAGAATCGAATCATAGCTTGCGTAATTTTGCATAAATTTTATCACAATTATTGTCCTTTTTGCCTGTTCTGAGATATATGTGCTATAACTTATGCAAAGCGTTTGTTCGGCCGCACTCCCAGTGGTGATTTCTAGTCTGCCAGAAACACTCTACATAACGCTTTAAGGTTTCTCGATCGTACCCGCTAAGGCGAGAGATTTCTCGCATACTCTTTCCTTCTTTGAAATACATTTCTCTGATATCATAAATTTGCTCCACTGTTAACATCTCCGTTCTTCCTTTCAGCTTTCGATACTAAAAGGATACCTGAGCGGGCAGTTGCAGTGGAGTTTCTTATTTTCCAACTGGCTGGTTTCTTAGCTTCCGCGCTGGCTGCTTTCTATTCTGCCAAACACAAGGTGCTTTTCAATTGTTCCATGTGATCATGCGGCATTTCTTCATAATCAGCTGATTTAGTAACAACTGTCTGGCAATCTTCAAGGTCAAAGTCATGAGATCCCTCTATTGATGAGATTATTCTATCTTTAACATTTATATTGTCGCTCATAGAAATATTAATTTTTTTAAGAGTCTCTTTAATATTTTTCGGACTACTACCTTTAGACTTCTCTAAATTTATGTTACTACCTTTTGGAATTGAGTAAAAAGGCATGGACAAAGTTTCAGAAGTAGCAACTGCTGTTTTTGCTTCTTTTTCTGTAGTTGTTTTATTGGATAATGATCTAACACTGAGAGAATCATCCGATTTTATGAGCCTAGCTCTGTTTTTTAGTTTTTGCAAAGCCTTGCTCTCAATCTGACGTACCCTTTCACGAGTTACGTCAAGTAGTTCTCCGATTTCTTGCAGTGTCTTTTTCTTTCTTCCACCAAGTCCAAATCTTTCTACGATAACAAATTGTTCACGCTCTTCTAAGGCTTGCATCAAATCTCTTATGTCTTTTTCGATAATCCATTGATCTATATCATGTGTTATTTCATAAGATAACTCAGAAGAACTGTATGGAGCTAAATTAGTAACCTCAGAGCATTCTATATCTTTGATAGCATCGATTGATTCTAAAGGAATAGATGCGCGAATTACTTCTTCAATATCCTCTGGTTCAAATCCCTGCTCTTTAAGAGTATCTCTAACCTTCAAGCACGTTCTAATTTCATCGCATTCATTACAGCCCCAGTTCTTTAATAAAGGATACATTGCATAGTATTTTTCTCTTTGATGGGCAGGATAGTAGATTAAAGGTGTTTGCGTTGCTTGCTCTCTCTGGATATTTTGAAGAATCCACATTGATGCATATGAACCAAAAGCATCATTTGAGTCAGGATCGTATTTTTCAATTGCACTTAATAAGCCAATTGCAGCATCTTGGATGGTATCTGCTATCTCATCGTTGTATACTTGAACTCTTTGTAAAGCAACTTTAATGGCTACACGTAAATGCATTTCAAAGAATCTATCCTGCGCATGAACATTTCCTTCTTGCACATGATACTTCAGTCTTTTAATCTCACCATATTGTGCTGGAATTATCTCCCGAACCTCTTGTATGAATATCTTTAAGTTCTCGTCCCGAGCAACAACCTCATCAAAGATCAACTCATAATCTAATTGTGCAAAATCATCGAATTCAACATCTTCATTATTTTTATCTAGTCCACAGGGATCTTCTTCATATAGGAGAATACCTTTTGTGGTTATAATTCCAGATAGTGAGTCAACATCTGAAATGGACAGGTTCCACTTAGCAACACAATCATTAATATCGCCAAAAGTTACATACCCTTTTTTCTTAGACAACCCTATCAAGTGCTTTATAGATGACTTTACCTTAGATTTATCCACTACATTTTCCTGATTATTAGTTTATTAGCTCAAACAATTGGTCAATATCAATTTTCCGGTTAAACCTTTCATCAAACTCCTCTATGAAGTCATATAGTTTGACAACATAATCTTCAGGCTCGTTAGATCCTATGATAAGTTTCTCGTACAATACATCTACCCCGCCTCGCACATAGCCATCATAATGCTCTTCATCGGAAGGATCTTTGCCCATGTGTCTAAAAGCCTTGTCAATTCGTTTTTCCTTATCCTTCTCATATTGAGAATCGAGCAACATAATTAATCTGAAGTTAAAGAGCAACTCATTGCTTGATTGAATTACTCTATCGCCAAATATATTTTGATCGTAAACTTGGCCTGTTTCTGGATTTTTCAGACTATCAAGAGGTGCAGATCTGCCATATAAAAACCCAACAAGTGGTGCATTAACATAGACGTCAATGTTTCTTTCAAATAGTTTAGCTTTGCTAATTTCATCAAAAACACTGGTTAACTGATCGACCCTACGTGCATGTTCACCTTTAAATCTATATTGTTTGTCAAACATTGTCATCACCTACCCAATAATTGTTTCCAGCTCGTTTAACTTGTTAAAAGTATGCCTACTTCCAACATGCATGCCCATATGTTCTTCTGCAATCTCACCATCCGTATCCTTAATGAAAACGATAACTTGATCAGCAGCAGTAGGTAATATTCCACATACGGTCTTTATTCTTCTTTTATCAAACGTAGACAATGGAGCATCCATCACTAAAGGATATGCTTCAGAAGATAGTAGTTTTGCATTTTCACTGGAAGACTCTCGATTTTCTCTTGCTATTTTTATGATACTAGTTATAAATGCAAAAACAACTGATATGCTTTGCGCCGTCGACGTCTCTATATCTCCTTCGTAATCTTCAACATTTACAATGATATGGTATTTTTCATCTATAGTTAAATATAAACCACCATCATAAATATGCTTGAAGAGTTCATTCATAGTGTTTTCTAGACGTTGACGGATTTCAGCCTCACTATTCTCGTATTCTGTATTTAGCTCTGAATAGATTCTGTTAGCATACGTAAGATAAATTTGAGTTTTCTTGTTTCTTTCATCAAGTAAGGCCAATTCATTCCTCTTATCGTCTTCACTGGCCTTTTCTTTCTCAACACTTCCTTTTTCTCGAATTAATTCATCCCTTTGTTTTTGGTTTTGTTTAATTATTAGATCACATTCTTTAATGCTGTCATTAATTTTCCGGACTATCGAACGCATGTCATCACCACTAAGTTTTTGATCTATAACCATTAACTCATTCTTTAACGATGCTATCTCTTCTTCCAAATCACTCAGTCGTGCCATAGAACTGGAAATACTTTCCAAAAAACCATTGGACTTTGGTTTAATGCGGCTTTTTGATTCTCTCTTGAAATCGGAAATTGAACTGCTAACGGATTGCGGTGGCAAAAAATTAATCCATTTAATTACATTGTTGTACTGCTCACTATTTTCTACTAATCTAGTTCCACAGTAAGCGTCAAAGCAAAGGACGGCTAGTCAAGTCATCTTCAGATTGAGAAAATAGTCGGTAAGAAACTGTCTGCTAAGAGTCCGTTGGAGCTATTAAGAGGTTTATGAAGGTCCCAGAACCTCCAATAGTGTTCATAGCAGTGCGGAAAGAGGTGCAAGATGACTGTTAGTCTTACCGAACTGAAGAGAAACGCCAAGCTGCAAAGCTGGTATGAGGATATAGAAGAAAGAAAATCGCGCAATATGAGCGTTGAGGACTGGTGCCAGTATCGTTTCTACTCAAAGTCCACCTACTATTATCGTCAGCACAAAGTCCACCAGGCATTAAATAAGCAGCTGAACAAGCAAGAAAGTCAGGTAGAGTTCGCCGCCCTGCCGGCTCCCATAGAAGCTAAACCCGCAAATTTCTCAGAAGAAAAGATTGTGCTACGTCTGGGCGAGCTAGTTCTTGAGATACCTGACGGCACAAGCCGTGAGACTATTCTGGCACTCTTGGCAGGCATGAAATGCTAAACGACCATATTTGTGCCGGCCAGATCTATCTGGCTATGGGTCATACCGATCTGAGAAGGGGTATCGATGGCCTTGCTGTTATTGTCCAGGAGCATTATGGCAAAGAAATTAGGGAGAACGACATCTTCATTTTCTGTGGTCGCAGGAATGACCGCATAAAGGCCTTACTCTGGGAAGGCGATGGCTTTTTACTCCTCTACAAGCGTCTGGAGAAAGGCAGCTTCAGATGGCCCCGGAGAAGATCCGATCTGGCGGAGATAAGCTCTGAGCAATACAAAAATCTCATGCGTGGTCTGGAGATAGAATTGAATAAAATCCCCCGTGAGAAACTAGCTCCCAGAATCATTTAAAAAGAAGCGATAAGGCTTGAATCTGAGGCATCAACGCTTGTTTCATACAATTGTAAATGCTACAATTTACTCATGGATAAAGTGACGATCAGCCGTGAAGAATACACACAACTCTTAGAGCTTTCAGCTACAGTAAAGTCACTTCAGAATTATGTTTCCGAACTGGAAAATACAGTGAACTTTCTTAAAGAAGGTCTTAATCTTAGCCGTGAACGTGCCTTTGGCAGATCGAGCGAAAAACTAGTTTACCTTGAACAACTTACTATTCCTGATCTCTTTGATGAAATGGAAGCTCTGTCAGATCCAAAACTTGCCGAGCCGAAGCTCGAAGAGGTCTTCAGCCAAGTAAAATCTCATCAGCGCAAGAAGAGAGTTTCCCTGCAAGACAGTCTGCCTGACGATCTGCCTGTAATTGAGCGTTACCATACGGAGCTTGCCGGCGGACCTGATTGTCCTCAGTGTGGTCATGAGCTGGTGAAGTTTGGCAGCAGAGAGTATAGCCATCTCATGCTTGTACCATCCAAAGCAGTGGTCATTAAGGACATTACAGATGTCTGTAAATGCGTACACTGTGAAGCTAACGGTGAGAAAGCAGTCATTAAAGAAGCTATCTGTCCTTGCTCTGTCATCCCCGGCAGCATAGCTACAGCAGAGGCTATTGCTCAGATAGCAACAGAAAAGTTCGTCCAGGCAACCCCTCTCTACCGACAGGAGAAATACTGGGAACGCTTCGGAGTGAAACTTTCCCGCCAGACCATGTCCAACTGGCTCTTGCGTGCAGCTGAAGATTATCTGCAGCCTGTTTACGATAGGATGTGCGAGCAAGTTGTGGAACGAGATGTTCTTCATGCAGATGAAACTTCTCTGCAGGTTTTGCGTGAAGAAGACAAAAGTCCTCAGAGTAAAAGCTATATGTGGCTCTACCGCACAAGCGGCGACAGTGAAGATGCTCTTGTGCTTTACCGCTACGAGAGAGATCGCAAACAGATAAGACCACAAAAGTTTCTGACTAATTTTCATGGTTACCTGCACTGTGATGGCTACAGTGCCTACCATAACTTGCCCGATGACGTCATATGTGTGGGTTGTTGGTCGCACCTAAGGCGAAAGCTAATCGATGCCAAAAAAGCTGTAGGAAAGAGCAAAAGCGGAAGTAACTTGGTCAACGAGCTTCTGCCTTACATTGAGCAACTCTTTTTGTATGAGAAAGTGCTAAAGGATAAACCCCCTGATGAGCGTCAGGCGGAACGTTTACTGCATGAAAAACCGATTGCTGAGCAGTTTTTCCGACGATTGGAAGAGATAACTGTTTCGGAGAAATCCGCTCTGGGCAGGGCTGTTGCCTATGCTCAAGGACAAAAGAAATACCTGA